>ERZ836877.6565-NODE-6565-length-10319-cov-3.185795_pt1 | contig 10319 bp, 5 predicted proteins | sample MGYA00519469_ERZ836877 | MGnify/ENA primary metagenome ERZ836877 (study PRJEB31850, sample SAMEA3708809) | human gut metagenome | biome: human gut; feature: human-associated habitat; material: faeces | place: China | collected 2014 ... | reverse complement strand
TCTATTCCCAGTTATTAAGAAACTTTTTATTTGATTATTTGTTACAAGACTTAATTACTCTTATCTTTGTACCGGAAATTAATCAACCTTTTCACTGCAAATATAGATTGTACATTTTTGATGTCCAATCTTAGTTGACTTTACTTCCATAATTTCCTCTCGACCTCTCTCTCCTTTTTTTACTTTATCATAATTGTATAGAGGAAGATGAATCAGCCATCCGGATCGATCCGGATGGCTGATTTCATTTATATCGATACATAATTGACAGGCGCTGTGCCAGCAAATGGCCGACACAGCGCCTGTATTAATTAGGATGGCAGGCGACTAAACCCGCTTGCCATGAAGGATCAGTCTTTAACTACGAGCTTGCATACTGTCTGACCGGCCTTTACAACATATACACCGGCGCTTACGCTGATTTCAGTGACAGCGCTGCCGGGAGCATTGTAGATGAGTTTGCCGTCAACCGACGATACGGTGACAGTAATGCCCTCACAACCAGTCACGACTATCATGCCGTCCACAGCCTTGATGGTGATGTTTCCGGCCAGTGTCTCTTCCAATGAAGAGGTCTCGGCTTTTGCGACATTAGATCCGCCTGATTCACCCTGCTCATACACAGCGGTTACCACCCATGAGTGGTTGTCGGGATCGGAAACATTGTCGATGAATTCCGTTCCGGTGACAGGTGTGGAGTTGATACGCTCGCCGTCACGGTATACATTGTATCCGGAGAGCACGAGGTTATGCGATGACAGCGGCATATATGTGACATCGTCTACCATGAGCATGAACGAGTTGGTGGCATGGGAGCGGATAGCGAAATATCGTGCGCCCTGCGGGAGAGCCGCCTCATAAAGTGTCCATGTGCCGGGTACGGCCTCCACATCGAGATCGGTTGCAACGAAGTCGGCGGGATCGAGCGAGCCGGTGGAATAAAGTACCTGGATTGCTTCGGGGTAGTCGGCACCGTAGCTACGTGCATAGAAGGATATGGTCTGTGCGTCGCCGCTCAGTTCGGGCGAGATAGCCCAGTCGTCGGTTGTGCCGTTGTCAAATCGTGCGAAAGCTGCGAGATACTGTTTGCCGGAGTGTGCGGCCAGAGGTCTGTTACCCTCGAAAATACCGGTAGCGCTGAATGTGAAGAAGGAAGCCAGGGTCTTTCCTGGATCGATGCCGGGCAATTCCACCTCACCGAAACCGCAGACAGCGGCTCTGTCAAGGTCGCGCATCGCCCATCCGTCTGCATAATGGCTCCATGCCGGCGTGCTCTCGAAGTCATCGGTGACAGCAGCGGCAGGATCGGCGGCAAGCACAGGCGCATCCCAACTGAGTTCCACTCCGGTCTCCGACTTGATGGCAGCAAGGCTGGAGGGAGCCGGTTTTGTAGATACCATCGGTATGACAGTCGCCACAGCCGACTCGTTGTTGTCGGTGATCTCGTCGTCGGGATGTATGACGATTGCCTTGAAGTCTATCGGTTCTGTGGCAAGAGCGCTCATCTCCACAGTGAATTCCACAGTGCCTTTGCCGGTGGCCTCGATGGTCTCGTCGTCGGCAGTGTCGTAGAGCACATCATCGGCATACAGTTCTACATTGAATCCGGCAGCGGTTTCCGATCCGTTGTTTGCCAGATCCACGGAGATTTTGAACTTCTCGCCTGTTCTCACATGTACAGGAGCTGTGATGCCGGAAACCTCAAGATCGACACCGGTAAGATCCTCTACACTCAGATTGTCTATATAAGTGGTAATATAGGGACGTGCGGATGTGGTGGCTGTAAAACGGAGGCATACATCGGAACCGGCATATGCGTTCAGCGGCACAATCACTTCATGCCATCCTCTGTCGGCGCCAAGCTCTACCACGGTTTTTGAAAGCACGTCGGTCCATTCGCTGCCGTCAGTGCTTACCGCCACTACCAGCTTGTTGAGATCAAGGCCGGCATCATCGGGAGTGTAGCTGTAGAAACGGAGTGCAGGGGCTTTCATATCCTTGAGGCTGATCTTGCCAGTCGTCATGGATCCGCAATAATCGGAGAAATACCCGTTCATTACCATGAATCCGCCGTCGCCGTCAGCAGCCACAGCCTCCTCATCGTCGGTCTGTATGGCCCAGTTGCCGTAGTTGATACGTTCGGTGGTATAGATTGTCGACGCTTCGCCGCCGGCATAAGATTCATGGAACTCCTCGTAGGGTGTTCCTGCAGCAATCGAAAAAGTGAGGGTCTTCCCGCTCTCCCCGCCGTCAGTCACAGCAGCCACTGAGTACTGCACAAACTTCTGCGCCCCCTCTTCTACGGCCTGGAATACATAAGGGATTTCGGTTATATTTTCAGCCAGGGGATCTCCATAACTGTTGGCATCGTAAATATTGTAACGTACCTTGTCGGGGTTTATGGCATTGCCGTCTGCCGAGAGCGCCACTTTTTCCCATGAAAGCGAGATCACGCCGTCGGCGGTCTCCCTGATGGTAACTGATGCAGGCGCGGCGGCCACCGGTGTTCCTATAAATGCAGTCACTGTGGCTGCTTCTCCCACACTGGCACCGCAGTATGCCACTGCCGAGTACACAAATTCTCCACCGGCCTCAAGCTCATCCTCATATGTAAGCAGGGCGCCGGGAGCGGGATTCTCGAAAGTCTTTATCAGCAGACCGCCTCGGCTAAGCTCGATTTTATCCACAGATGCCACGGCATTACCAGCCATATCAAGAAGAGGAGCTTTCAAAGACACGGTAGCCTTGTATTCACCGTCGGGAGAGGGAGTCACCGTAAGTTCGTCGGGATGTGCCGGCGCACCTGCGCTTATGCCATCCTCCACCATGATCTCACAAACCTCGAGATTGTACATATCAGCATCGGAAACTCCGTGCAGGCCAAGATGATACGTACCGGAAACCGTCGGTTTGATAAATCCGCCGAGTGTCACGAAGTCTCCTCCGAGAGTAGTCGGTTCCACAAGGTCATTAGTCATGTCGGCAACCGCTGTGCCAGCACCCCATTTTGCCTCGATCTTCTCGGGATAACGCGGGTTGGAGCTGCGGGCCTTGAAAGACGCATAATACATCTTTCCGCTCTCCAGATTCATGGGAGGTGAAATCAGCCAGTCATCCATTGCCACAGATCCATATCTTACTCTTACAAGATTTGAGTAATATTCCCAGCTCTTGCCATCGCCGTTAGCATCTATGACAGTGAAAAAGCCTATGGAAGCATCGGACTGGAAATTCTCGGTCCATGGGAGCTGTGCCATACCGCACACCACTTTATTGGATTCACTTCCGTCTGATACCTGTCCATGGTTGTCGGCGGTGACCACATAGCTGAATGCAGCCATGCCGGCAGATGCGTCAGGAGTATCCTCCACAGAAGTAGCGGTTATGTTCTCTGCTACCACCACATCGCCGGGAAGGCGTTTTACAGTATACCTCACTGCGGCGGCATCCACATATCCTCCATCTACCGAAGCGGTGACCGGGCTCCATGTGACACTCACCTTACCTGCGACATTTTCCGCAGACAGCCCTTCAGGAGCTGCCGGAGTGCCGAAGCCTACGAATTTTTCCAATGTAACTTTCGGCGAAGAGCCCTTGTCATTTGCCACTGACACGGTGAATTCATAATTTCCGCGCCCGGCCACAGTGACGTCTGCTGTGACGGAAGCGCCGAAAGAGGTTTCACCGGTTTTGATCTCCACTCCGTTCGAGAGAATGGTATAGGTAAGATTTCCAGAGGCGGGAGTGCCGTCGTAAAGTGCCACAGGCGCTTTGAAGGTCAGCTTGCCTGTAAGCGAGCCTCCGTCGAAGGCTGCGGCAAGGTCGGTCACTGCTGCAGGCGCGTCATCCTCGGCGGGAGGCGTCGGCACATACAGTCCTACCACCTGCTGCCTTCCTGTAAAATCCATCACCTTTGTCGCCACACCGGTGGTAAGGTCCACCTCACACATGAAGGTATTGTCATCGCCGGTACCGACAGTCCAGAACATGCGTCCGCTGCGGGGATCAATGGTGGCCGAACCGGTGAGAAGAGGAAGCTGCCCGGTCTCGCCGATCAGAGTCGTCTCACCTGTAAGACGGTCTATCTTGTGAAGCGATGAGGAGTTTACTGTAGCCGATGTTCCCACAATTACCACATCAGAAGAGATGGCATACATGTCGCCGGAAGGCGCGGCGGCAATAGCCACCCATGTGCCGTCCATCTCTTTGATGGGAGTTACAGTCTCGCCCGACTGATCATAGGATATAGTACCGAAAACCATACCGGTATTTTTCTCGTTCGAGAAGAAACCGTAGATCTTGTCATCATAAGGATTGTGTGTGAGATCATAAGGAAGGGCCGTCAGCTTAGGATAATTTGTCCATAACTTTTTGCCATCCTCCATCGAGTAGGCATCCACATACACGATGGCGCCATACTGGGCGTTGCATCTGGTAGCGTAATATGTGTCGCCACTCAATATACCCCCGTAGAATGTGGCATAACCTGGATCCATTGCAATATCCATTGTCCACTCGCCATCGGAGGATGTAGGCAATGTCCATAGACCGGTGGGATCTGAATTGGCAGACGAGACAACCATGCCTTTCATCTGCGGGATTACCGGCGGAGTTTCGGCCGCCAATGACGGAAATGAAATTCCTGCGGCAACCACTGCCGCCATAAGATTAAAAAACTTCGTCATTGTAAAATTTAAAATAAATAATTTTCATCTGATCTGCCCTGTGGGCATTCTGTCGTTCTATCAGACAGCAAGAAATGACATAACCCGACAAATGTACAACTTTGCAGTGAATATATCGACATTACGGCATAAAAATCGGGGTGCCGGACAACATGATGCCATCTGGAAAAGTACGGCTCTGCAATACAGGAAGTCAACCTGTCAATGACGGCGCAGCACGCGAGGCCACAGTCTGCGCAGACGCAAAAGCTGACGGTGGATAGTGGATGAGGCTATCACCATTGTAACCCCCGCTATTATCAGCAGAAGCCCCGTGCAGATGCGGGCAGTGAAAGGCTCGCCGAAAACAGTCACGCCGAAAAACACGGCAGTCACAGGCTCCAGGGCGCCAAGAATAGCAGTCGGCGTGGATCCGATATATTGTATGGCGCGTGTGGTGCACAGAAGAGACACGGCTGTCGGAAATACCGCAAGCGATACCACATTGACCCACAGCCACCCCGAGGAGGGGAAACGCAACCCACCGTTGAGCGGCACATATACCGCGAAGAGCATCCATCCGAAAAGGAGCACATAGAATGTCACCTTTACCGTAGGCATATGGTTGAGCCCCGAACGGCTGACATAAACCAGATAGACCGCGTAGGCCAGCGATGAGGCAAATACCATCAGTGTGCCTTTCACACTCAAGGTAGCATTGCCGTCCCCCTGATACAGCAATCCGATCCCACCAAGAGCCATGACAATGCTCAGCGCTGTGACCCATCCGAGCTTTTCATGAAACACGCATCCCATAATCACCGCCACCATTATCGGGTATACAAAAAGCAGACTCGAGGCTATCCCGGCATCCATATAGTTGTAGCTAAGGAAAAGCCACAGCGACGACAACGCCATAAGAATACCCATGGCCGCAAGCATCACCGCGCTCTTGCCGTTCACGCTGAAACCACGACCGCGCCATCTGATCATCGCCCCAAGCACGGGGAGAGCCAGCAGATATCTGAAAAACAACACCGACCCCGCATCCATGCCCCCCTCATACAAAGGAAGAGCGAACAGAGGATTCATGCCGTATGTAGCTGCTGCCACTATCCCGAGGGCATAGCCCTTCACCTTCTCGCTTACCATAGACCTGTTTACCGCTGATGCCGGTATCTAATATTCATTTTTTCACTGGAACGACGCACTTGATAAAAAAGTCCGTTTACATAGCTGGATCTGCAAAACAAATCAGTCAGATAATTAAAAAGAAGAGGACAGCCGGGAACGATACAGACCGACAGACCGACTTCTGAAGAAATGAATACTTTCCAGAAACAGTACTTTTCCGAAAACAAAGGTAGTGAACATTTACGCCAAAACTTCCTATTATACATAATTTAACCGCTATTATACCGCAGACAATCCGGTTATCTTTTATAATTCAGGGAAGTTAGGCGGATTTCCGGCGGTTTTTGTATCTTTGTCAGATAAAACGGCGAAGTTCCTGTGTTATAACTCTGATAACTTGATTCTATTAACGCTGAGTGCAATAACGCACCCGACACACCGCTTACCCCATTACAGCACAAAATGAAAGATCTGATCATAAGCAAATAGACCACCGAACGCACCATTCTCGTGGGGCTTGTAACCCAGAGACAGAGCGAGACAAAGGTGGAGGAGTACCTCGACGAACTGGAGTTTCTGGCCGATACGGCCGGCGCGCAGGTTGTGCGCCGGTTCACACAGAAGCTCGACTACCCCAACCCGCGCACTTTCGTGGGACAGGGAAAACTCGCGGAAATAAAGGAATATGTGGAGAAAAACGAAATCGGAATGGTGATTTTCGACGACGATCTATCCACCAAACAGATAGCCAACATTGAGAAGGAGCTGCAGGTGAAGATTCTCGACCGCTCGAGCCTTATACTCGACATCTTCGCCAAACGCGCCCAGACCGCTACGGCGAAGACACAGGTGGAGCTGGCACAATACCAGTACCTTCTCCCGCGACTTACCCGCATGTGGACCCACCTCGAGCGACAGCGCGGCGGCATCGGCATGCGCGGCCCCGGCGAGACACAGATCGAGACCGACCGCCGTATCATCCTGCGCCGCATATCGCTGCTCAAGGAGGAGCTGCGCGATATCGACCGCCAGAAGACGCTACAGCGCAAGAACCGCGGACAGCTCACGCGTGTGGCGCTCGTAGGCTATACCAACGTAGGGAAATCAACCCTGATGAACCTGCTGAGCAAGAGCGACGTGTTCGCCGAGAACAAGCTTTTCGCCACACTCGACACCACTGTGCGCAAGGTGACCATCGAGAACCTCCCCTTCCTGCTCACCGACACCGTAGGGTTCATACGCAAACTCCCCACACACCTTGTGGAATCGTTCAAATCCACGCTCGACGAGGTGCGCGACGCCGACCTGCTGGTACACGTAGTGGACATAAGCCATCCCCAGTTCGAGGAACAGATAGAGGTGGTGAACAAGACACTCGCCGAGGTCTGCGGATCAGCTGACAAACCCATGATCATGGTGTTCAACAAGATCGACGCATACAGCCATGTGCCCAAGGATGAAGATGACCTCACACCGCGCACGGCACGCAACATCCCTCTGGAAGAACTGAAAGCCACATGGATGAACCGCCTCGATCCGGGCAACTGCGTGTTTGTATCGGCGAAAAAAGGTACCAACATCGACGAGCTCAAGCAGATGCTCTACGACAAGGCACGCGAGATACACACCCAACGATTCCCGTACAACGACTTCCTTTACCAGAAATATGATGACGAAGGACAATCAGACGACTTCACGACCGGATTGCCCGGAGAGAACGGATAACGGCCGCATGCAGTGGAGCCGCCTCATATGCGACAAGCGTTTCGGAATGGAGGATTACCACTCCCCCAATCCCGCGGGCGGCACACGGTCTGACTTCCAGCGCGATTTCGACCGCCTGGTATTTTCATCCCCTTTCCGCCGCCTGCAGAACAAGACGCAGGTGTTTCCGCTCCCCGGAAGCGTATTCGTGCACAACCGTCTTACCCACAGCATGGAGGTGGCCTCGGTAGGGCGCTCCATGGCCAACGAGATAGCACGCGCCATACAGCCGCGTTACAAAGACACCCCCAATGAAAAAGCCCTCGACTCCATCGGGGAGATTGTGGCCGCGGCATGTCTGGCACACGATCTGGGTAATCCCCCCTTCGGCCACTCCGGTGAGAAAGCCATATCCACCTTCTTTTCGGAGGGCGCGGGCGCCGACCTGCAGTATGAGCTTACCCCCGAGCAATGGGCCGATCTGGTGCATTTCGAGGGGAACGCCAACGCCCTGCGCCTGCTCACGCACCAGTTTCACGGCCGGCGCCGCGGTGGCTTCGCCATGACATACTCCATGCTCGCGTCCATCGTAAAATACCCCTACAGCTCCACCCTGGCAGGCACACGCAACAAGTTCGGTTTTTTCACATCCGAGCAGGAGACTTTCCGACTTATCGCCGATGAACTGGGGCTTATATGCAAGGAGGATCGCGACGGACGCCTCAGTTATGCGCGCCACCCGCTTGTCTACATCGTGGAAGCCGCCGACGACATCTGCTATGAGGTGATGGATATCGAGGACGCCCACAAACTCAAGATACTCTCCACCCTGGAGGTGAAAGAACTCTTCCTCGGATTTTTCGACGAGGCGAAACAAGAGCGTTGCAAGATGGTGATGGAACGCATAACCGATCCCAACGAACAGATAGCATATCTGCGGTCGGGAGTGATAGGCCTGCTCGTGCAGCGCTGCGCGGAGGCTTTCGCCGACAACGAGGATGCCATAATGCGCGGCACACTCCCGGGACATCTGCTCGACATGGTTCCGGAGAGGGAACGCTCCGCCTATGGCCGCTGCAACGAACTGTCGTGGAGCAAGATTTACCAGTCTTCCGACGTTGTGAACATAGAACTTGCCGGCAACAGCATCATCACCTTCCTGCTTGAGAAGCTGATACATGCCGTGCGCCATCCGCAGCTCAACTACTCGAGGTTACTTCTGTCGCAGATGCCGCAGCAGTACGAGGTGCGCACACCGGGGCTTTTTCCGAAGATACAGGCCGTGCTCGACCATGTCTCCGCCATGACCGACGTATATGCACTCGATCTCTTCCGCAAGCTCAACGGCCTGTCGCTCCCTGCGGTATGACACAGTGCTCCGCATCATCTTTTTACCGAATCACCCATCTATCATGTCCCTATTGAAAAAATCTCTTTTCTTCCTTATACTCCTGTTGTTTCCGCTCATAACAGTGGCCATGACACCACGCGAAGTGGAAAACGTGCACCGCGCAGACCGCACGAGGTTTGTCACCGACCATGCGGGAGTGCTTTCCGTCACCGCACGCCAGCGGGCAGATTCACTGCTGGCCGACATGTGGCGCCAGTCATCGGCCGAACCTGTAGTGGTGATTGTGCCTGATCTCTCAGGCGCCGACGTAGATGACTACGCCACCGAACTGTTCTCCCTCTGGGGCATAGGCAAAAAAGACATGGACAACGGTGTGCTCATGCTTATCTCCATCAACGACCGGCGTGCCGCCATACGCACAGGCTATGGTGCCGAAGGGGTGCTTCCCGATGTGATAGCCTCCCGCATCATACGCAACGATATGGCACCCCGATTCAGAGAAGGTGACTACGAGGGGGGTGTCCTCGCCTCGCTCGGTGCCATGCATACTCTCCTTACCGACCCTGAGGCACGCGAGGAACTCATGTCGCAATACTCCAACGACGCTGATGCCAGGCGAAACGCCAACGACGGCGACGACTTCTTCCGCACATACCTCGTCCTATCCATGATCATAGGCGTGGCGTTCCTTGCGGTAGTAGGCTCCACTTACGTAAAAACCCGGCGCCTCCCCACCGGCAACCGCTTCCAGGCATTGCAGAACCTGCAGCTTCCGGCACTGCTCGCCGCATTCCTAACCATAGGATGCAGCCTCCCCGCCTATCTGCTGCTGATAATGCTCATGCGCCGTGTGCGTCTGCGCAAGCGTCTGTGCCCCAACTGCAATACCCGTATGGAACGCGTAGACGAAGTAAACGACAACCGTTACCTCACCCCCGCGCAGGATGCCGAAGAGCGCCTTGATTCAGTCGATTACGACGTATGGCTCTGCCCTGCGTGCGGCGAGACTGACATTATCCCGTACATCAACAAAAAACGCAACTACACCATGTGCGACCGTTGCGGCGCACGCGCCTGCGTATGCACCGGCCACCGTGTGCTCGTGCGCCCCACAACAATGCGCACCGGCCAGGGAGTGACCACTTACCGTTGCCTCAACTGCGGCAACAACCACCAGAAGCCCTACACCATCCCCAAAGAGGCCGTTACCCCGATAATAATCCCCGGGGGAGGCGGAGGCCGTGGTTTCGGGGGAGGCGGCGGTTTCTCCGGAGGATCCTTCGGCGGCGGCATGACAGGTGGCGGCGGTGCCTCCGGCGGCTGGTAAGCCATTTATCGCCGTCCAGTAAAATTTTTACAAGAGGCTTTCCCAAAAAATCTTCCTTTTAACCTCAGCATGAGGTTCTCACATCGAGCCGCCGGAGGTGGCGTGCAAAATTTAAGCCCCATATCGAGCGGTAAATGAG
>ERZ836877.6562-NODE-6562-length-10320-cov-3.149050_pt1 | contig 10320 bp, 8 predicted proteins | sample MGYA00519469_ERZ836877 | MGnify/ENA primary metagenome ERZ836877 (study PRJEB31850, sample SAMEA3708809) | human gut metagenome | biome: human gut; feature: human-associated habitat; material: faeces | place: China | collected 2014 ... | reverse complement strand
CGCGGCTCTCGACAGAGTTGGTATAACATATTTTATTGACCGCAAAGGTATTGCCGGTGGTATGGAATTTCCTGCCGTACTTGCCGACGCCATTGCCGAGAGCCGGATATTTCTGCTGCTCGCAAGTGAAAATTCGTATGAATCGCCCTATACCAACAAGGAGATTTACTTTGCCTTTAACTGCAAGTGTATGATGTTGCCGTATATTATCGACGGCTCCCAGCTGCCTATGCGCTTGCAGTTTACGTTTGCCGATATAAACTGGCGAACGATCACCGAACATCCGGTTGACACCGTGCTTGTGACCGATCTTCTACAACTTCTCGGCAAAAGTGCGGCGCCCGTGAAACCGACTAAAGTATCCGGAACGAAAATAATCACCGCAGGGGCGCCCGGAGTGATAAAGATATGGAACGCGAATACGGGGCGTTGCATCGATACATTCGGCCGTGACGGAGTACGCTATAAGACAGCGCTGTATAGTCCTGACGGCAAGGATATCCTGAGTCGGGCGTATGTCGTGGCTGCAGCAGTGCCGGAATTTCGTATTCTTGATTCAAAAACGGGTGACGTTAAGGCGGTGATACCGCGCGGAGAAGGCGAAATATTTAAAGGAAACGCGGTTTATGCCGACAGCGGACGCAAAATTATGATTTCTTCCTGGGCAAGGGATGCAGACGCATGGTATTTGCGCTTCTATGATAGCAACGGACGGTATATAAAGACAGTACCGCTCGATTTCGGAGAGGAGCGTTCTGTCGATTTTTGTGCTGTTTCGCCGGATGGAAGGCTGATAGCTTTTCGCAGCTATAATCATGCACCGAGTATCTATGATACCGAGACGGGGCGTTTTTTGGTCAGGCTCGGAAAACATGATTTCAAAGCTATGGCGTTCAGTAATGACGGAAGTCGCGTAATCACCGGAACTGATGATGGCGATGTTATGATATGGAACTCCCGCAATGGTTTGCTTATTGATACATTAAAGCAGCACATGGATGGCTATACCGTAGAGGCGCTTGCATATAGTCCGGATGACAGGCTCATTGTTTCGGGAGCATATAAAAATATTAGATTGTGGGATGTCGATACCGGCAAATGTCTTAAAACTTTATATGGCGACGAGGGCTTTGAGCCTATCGACCGTCTTTCGGTCGATAGTGTCGTCTTTAATAAGACCGGAGACCGGTTTGTCGTTACGGCGGGTAGGACGGCCATTGTCATGAATACATCAGACGCATCTCTGGAGGCCGTGCTTGACGGACATGCCGACTCGGGTATCACGGCAGCTTTTAGTCCGGAATGACCTGATGCCGAGTTAGTATATGATTAACATTTTTTATATGTAAATTAGTGTGGTGTTATTTGCGGAATTGCTGCGCTTTTGCTAACTTTGTATAAGACTAATAGGCATCAACTGACAGATAACACAATGAAGACGTTAAAGGCAATATTAATAGTTGTACTTCTGCTCATGACGGGCGGAGGCATCGCTGCGTTTGCCGCTGATGATTCGGCGCGGAATATCGGTCAGGAGGTGGTTCAGCAGGCTGTCATTAATGTAAAGGGCGGCTCTGTTGAAATTGAAAACAGCTCTGATGAGGAAATTCAGGTTGTTGTCTACGGTATTACCGGCCAGGTTGTCAAGTCTTTCGCGGCTCAGCCCGGCGGTGTGACCGTCGTCGACCTTACCGCCGGCTATTATATCGTCAAGGCCGGTAACGTCACGCGCCGGGTAGCTGTGCGTTAAGAGCATATCCTCATTACAGAGGATTTATATTGTGATTCTATTATATCTTTAAAATACTTACTTCTAAATACTTACATCCTTAAACTTGATGAACAATCGAATGAAACAAATCCTCGGTGGTGTTCTCTTTACGGGCGTCACCCTGACACTTTCGGCCGCACGTCAGGCCGATGATGCCGCATATCTATCGTGGCCCTCTTATGCCGGCGAAGATCTCGAACTCTCGGTCAGCGAGACCGGTACACATTTCAGACTATGGTCGCCCGAGGCCCAGGCCGCCGAAGTACTCATTTATGATACCGGCCGCAACACGCCTGCCGTTGACACGCTCGAAATGAAGAAAGCAGAGCAGGGTACATGGACCGCTTCTGTCAACAAGCAACTCTACGGCAAATACTATACTTTCCGCATCAAACATAACGGCCGCTGGCTCGCCGAGACTCCCGGCGTATGGGCCAAGGCTGTAGGCGTCAACGGTAATCGTGCCGCCATAATTGATTTTTCGAAGACCAACCCCGAGGGATGGGCGAATGACCGCGGTCCTGTGGTCGAAAACATCACGGATGCTGTCATCTACGAGATGCACCACCGCGATTTCTCGGTCGACCCTTCGAGCGGCATAGCAAACAAGGGCAAATTCCTTGCTTTGACCGAACCTGACACCAAATCGCCCCAAGGTCAGAAGACAGGTATCGACCACCTCAAGGAACTCGGCGTCACACACGTCCACATCCTTCCTTCATACGACTATAACTCGGTTGACGAGGCCAATCTCCCCGCCAACCAGTATAACTGGGGTTACGACCCTTATAACTACAATGCCCCCGAAGGTTCTTACTCGACCAACCCGTCTGACCCCGCAACACGTGTGCGCGAGATGAAAGAGATGGTCAAGTCGCTCCACGACGCAGGCATCGGCGTGGTGATGGACGTCGTCTACAACCACACAGCAAACAACGACGACTCGAACTTCTCGCTGACCGCGCCCGGCTATTATTACCGCCACCGTCCCGACGGCAGTTACAGCGACGCCTCGGGCTGCGGCAACGAGACAGCCTCAGAGCGCCGGCAGATGCGCGATTTCATCGTCAACTCTGTGAAATACTGGGCTAAGGAATATCACATCGACGGCTTCCGCTTCGACCTCATGGCCATCCACGATCTCGAGACGATGGACAGCGTCGCAGCCGCCCTTAAAGAAATCAATCCCTCGATTTTCGTCTATGGCGAGGGCTGGACTGCCGGCGATTCGCCCCTGCCTGTAGAGCGTCGTGCTCTTAAAGAGAATGTAGCCAAGATGGAAGGCATCGCAGTCTTCAGTGACGATATCCGCGACGCCGTCAAGGGTCACTATAGCAACGCCACCGACCGCGGTTTCGCCACCGGCAAGCCCGGCAACGAAGAGACAGTCAAAATCGGCATCGTAGCGTCGACGGCCCATCCACAGGTCGACTACAGCAAGGGCAACAACTCGAAGTTTGCCTACGCCTCGGCGCCCACACAGATTATTAATTATGTGTCATGCCACGATGACCTTACTCTCACAGACAAACTTGCCAAATCGATGCCCGGCTCGACCGAGGCCGACCGTCAGCGCGCGGCCCGTCTCGCCCAGACCATCGTCTTCACCTCGCAGGGCACTCCCTTTATGTTTGCGGGCGAAGAAGTCTTCAGAAACAAGAAAGGCGTACACAACTCTTATAAATCGCCCGACTCGGTCAACGCCATCGACTGGACTCTCAAAGACACCAACCGCGAGCAGTTTGACTATTACCGCGAGCTTATCAAGCTGCGCAAGGCTCACCCGGCTTTCCGCATGACGACGGCCGACGCCATCGCCCGTCATATCAAATTCGACAAGACCGACCGCGACAATCTGATTTCATATTCGATCAAAGACAACGCCAACGGCGACGAGTGGAAAGAAATCAAGCTTGTCTTCAACGGCTCCGGGCAGCCCGAGGAGGTCAAGATAGCCAAAGGTGACTGGATTGTCATTGCCCGCGACGGCAAGATCAACGCCGACGGCATGGGCGACTTCAAAGGCGGCAAGATTACCGTTGAACCGACATCAGCACTTATCCTCGCGAGAAAATAAGCCATAGACCGACAATAGCATTATCGCAGGCGGCGCAATGAAAAACGTCGCCTGCGATTTTTTTGCCTCATTATAATATAATCTGTAACTTTGCGTAGAAAATAACAGATATCGAAAATATGAAAAAGCTTTTAATCATAAGCGCGCTTTCAGCCGCTCTCCTTTGCTCTTGCGGCGGCAACGGCGCTGCCGATAAGTCGGGCAACGCATGCTGCGACTCGGTCACCGAGTGTAATATGGCCAAACTTCCGGGCAAATGGTGTTTTGTCACCATCGCCAATGACAGTGTCAGACTCGACGAAACACTTATCGATTCGATTGGCGCCGGTCAGGGCATAGTCTTCGGTCAGGATTCGACCTATTCTGTCGTGACAAACTGCAACAGCATCGGCGGCAGTTATACAGCCACATGCGATTCAATCGTTTTCGGCGACGGTTTTATGACCGAGATGGCCTGCGACAACATGCAGGTCGAAGACGCCGTTAGATTCATTCTGCCCAGACTGAACGCCTACAGCATCGAGTCTGACAGCATCCTACGTATCACTTCAGACGACGACAATTGTTTCATCGTTCTTAAAAAGGCAGAATAAAAGGTGCCGTCGTTCCTGCAACTCGAAAAAGTCACCAAAAGCTACGGTGACCGCCTGCTTTTCGGCGACATAACCTTCGGCATCGACGAAGGTGATAAAATCGGTCTGATAGCCAAGAACGGCACGGGCAAGACAACGTTGCTGCGAATCATCGCCGGCGTCGAGTCGGCTGACAGCGGCGACGTGGTGTTCAGAAACGGCCTTAAAGTCGCTTTCCTCGAGCAGATGCCTGTCTTTGTTCCCGGCAGCAATCTTATCGATGCGTGCCTGAAAGACGGCGGTCCGACCGCCGAAGTCGTCAGGCGCTATGAAAAGGCTCTCGCCGGCGGCGATTCGGTCGAAATCAACGCTGCGGTCCACGAGATGGACAACGTCCGCGCATGGGACTATGAAGACCGTCTCAAGCAGATGCTGTCGCGCCTCGAACTCAACGACATCACCGCCTCGGTCGACCATCTCTCTGGCGGCCAGCGCAAGCGTCTCGCAATCGCCCGGATGCTGATGCAGGAACCCGACATGATTATTCTCGACGAGCCGACAAACCACCTCGACATCCCGGTCATCGAATGGCTTGAGGCTTATCTCAAGCGCTCGAGGGTCACATTGCTCATGGTGACACACGACCGCTATTTTCTCGACCGTGTCTGCAACCGCATCATCGAGCTTGACAACCGCACGGCCTATGCTTACGACGGCAACTACGACTACTATCTGCGCCGCCGCGCCGAGCGCATAGAGGCGATGTCGGCCGAGCTTGCCAAGGTCAAGAATACCCTGCGCCGCGAGCAGGAATGGATGAGCCGCCAGCCGCAGGCGCGTGCCGGCAAAGCCAAATACCGCATCGACCAGTTCTATGACCTCAAGGACCGCTCGCGGGTAGACCTCTCTGACAGGAATGTCACCCTTGAGGTCAAATCGTCGTATATCGGCTCCAAGATATTCGAGGCCAAAGGCATATCCAAGAGTTTCGGCGATAAGAAAATACTCGACGACTTCAATTATACCTTCGCCCGATATGAAAAGGTCGGCCTCGTCGGCGCCAACGGTGTCGGCAAATCGACCTTTGTCAAGATGCTGCTCGGTCTGGTGAAGCAGGACGCCGGTGAGTGGAACGTCGGCGAGACCGTCCGCTTCGGCTATTACAGCCAGGACGGTCTGTCGTTTGACAACAACAAGAAAGTAATTGACGCCGTCACCGAGATTGCCGAAGACATCGACGTCAACGGCCGCTCGGTAGCGCCGATGCAGTTCCTTCAGAAATTCCTCTTCTCGGTTCCCGACCAGCAGAAATATATCCACACACTCAGTGGCGGCGAGCGCTGCCGTCTGCATCTCGCGACGATATTGATGCGTCAACCCAATTTCCTTATCCTCGACGAACCGACAAACGACCTTGACATCGTCACGCTCGGCATCCTTGAGGAATATCTCGCCGACTTCAAGGGCTGTGCGATAATCATCAGCCACGACCGTTATTTTCTCGACAATGTCGTCGACCATCTCTTTGTCATGCAGGGCGACGGCGTCGTCAAGGACTTTCCCGGCTCATATAGCGAATATCGAGAATATGTCGCATCGCTTGAAAAAAGCGAATCGTCACAGGATGTCCGTGCCGATAAAAAGCCACAGGAGCGTCATCGTGCAGAGCGCGCCGAGAAGATGACCTTCAAAGAGCGGCGTGAATTCGAGGCTCTGACAGCAGAAATAGAGAGTCTTACCGCTGAGAAAGCCGGGCTCGATGCCTTGTTCAACAGCGGCGCCGTTATTGATGATATAGCCGAGAAATCAGCGCGTTACAACGTTGTATGCGAGCTCCTCGATGAGAAGGAAATGCGTTGGCTCGAGCTCTCTGAAAAATCGTAATGTCTCGTCCGACGGGTTGACGAGGATGTTTTCGCCTGTCACGTTGGCCTGCATCAACGGCGCGTCGTCGTGATGGTCGGTAAGAACGTAATTAAGTTTCAGACCGTTGGTTTCAAGCCATAGACTGACGCGACGCAGCTTTTCTTCCCCTCGGCATTCGAGGCGTTCGGCGTTCTTGTCCATTGCCGTCGCGACAAATTCTCCGTTCCATATTGCCGGTATATAGAAATCGGCGGCTGCCGAGGCCAGCAGTATGCGGTCTCCTGCGGCGCGGCGACGGTCGAGAAAGCGCCTGACGTCGGTGTTTAAAGATTCTTTGATGTAGGTCCCGAATGAATTCAGCAGTTCGGTGTCTCTGCCTATAAGCCGCAGAGCATTGAATTTCATAGTCCTGTGGCTTATCAGTCTCAGGCGTCTCATTGCGACAAGTGCCGCTACGGTCGTCGCGGATGCAATTTTCCCCCTTGACAGCAGTCGTCTGAAACCGAGTCTGATATATGCCTTCAGTGTGTTAAGCCTGCAGTAAGTGCCATCGAGGTCGACGACCGTGGCTCCGGCCTGGCTGTCTAATTGTCTATCGACCACGGGAATCTTACTAAAGTGCGATTGTTATAAATGTAGTAATCCGGCATTATCAGCGGTTTGACAGATGTTATGGTTATAACAGCCATTCTGACATCTGCTCCGGAATTGGAATGCTTTATCTTGTCAAACACGGCTTTGAGCGTTGCGCCGGTATCGACGGCGTCGTCGATTATCAATATGCGTCGGGCTGTCTTACATTCGTCGGGGAGTACGATTTCCACATGTTCCATGTGATTGTTGCGGTGCATCAGATAGCGTGCCTCTAATTTGCGGAATCTGTCGTTTAGTCCGCGGGGCATTTTACTGAACAGAGGTTTGAAAAGCCGCTTGATTTTACCGCCCTTGGCTTTGCGTATCAGTATGATATTGCGGTGCTTATCTTTAGAACATGCGATTTCGGCCATTACGTCGCCGCCGCGCGGGATGCTCACCGTCAGATCAGGTTCAAACCCGTCGTCTGTCGCTTTTTGCAGCAGCCTTTTGCAGTGTTCGGCAAATGTTTCGTCGTTTAATGTCAGTATTTTGAAAGCCATCGCGATAGGGATATTATTGTTTTGGGGCCGCCGTATGACATTATTATACCGATTTTATTCTTGAGCCTGACTTTCGGGTTCAGCAGACTCTGTAGCCTGAGCTGTTTTATTGTGTTCCAACATTTCTTGGCGACAGTCGGTTCGACATTGTTGCGTGTCGTGTTTATCAGCATGTTGAAAGCGGTGCTCAGGCGTCGGTCGTCGGCGGCTTTTTTCAGTGAAGGTATATTATTATATATGTATTCGGCCATGTCGTCACAAACTTTTATGGCGTCGAGTCTGGCCGAAGACCATCTGTTGATGAAACTCGTCGGATTGGCGCGGTAAAAATAGACCGGCGCCTTGCTTACGGCTATCCGGTCGGTCATGTCATAGAGTTTATAGAATATGTCGAGATCTTCAAACATCGTGCCGCCTGTAAATCTGACTTTATCGAAAAGACACCGTCTGAATAGCTTGCCGCAGACCGAATTGTTCATCGACTGCGTTTGATAGAGTGTCAGTCCGATAGCTCTCTCCGAGCTGATTACACGATATTCATCAGTCAGAGGCGCCTCAAAATGTGGTGTCTCGCTGTAGTCATATCTGGCTGCCACAATATCGCAACTGCTTTTCCCGGCGATTCCCGCTAAGGTCTCCAAAGCCACTGGATGAAGCATGTCATCTGAATCGACGAACGCCACAAAATCGCCGGTCGCGTGGTCAAGTCCGGTGTTGCGCGCCCGCGACAGACCTCCGTTTGGCCTGTCGATGACTTTGATGCGTGCGTCGTCGGCCGCAAAGCGGCGGCATATATCGCCTGTCGAATCAGTCGAACCGTCATTGACGACGATTATCTCAAGGTCGCCGTAACTTTGTCGCGTGACGCTGTCAAGGCAGGCCTCGATATAATCTTCGCGGTTATATGCCGGTATGACGACTGAAATCATATATTATTTTCTGACTGTCTCAGACGGTGCCGACTCATTGTTCACTCGGTCGAGAGCGGTTACGACGTAATATCCGTCGCGGTCGACGGTCATATTCCTGTTGCGTGTCACCGCTACGATGGCCGATGCATCGTCGAGGTCGATTTTATAGCTGTCGAAACGATAGACGACAAACTTGACGGGGTCGGAGACTTTGTTTGCTGCGGCATCGGCACTCCATGAAAGCTGATTGCCCTTGATTTTAAGATTCTTTACTGCGGCAGGCGCTTTGTCTGAAATCCAGGGGTAGGTGGGCACGAGTGCTATGGTCGACTGATGGTTGGTCGACAGTGAGTCTGCTACGCCGTTGAAATTCTTTGTCACGGCGTAGCCCGGCCACCAGCAGTTGCCGCTGATGTTCTCGGCCTCGCGTGTTAGTCTGATCTTATGGTCGAGCTGGCTCTTTTGCGTCGAGGGTGCGAGGTCGGGCAGCTTCATGGTCTTGCTGACATCCTGACCGATATACATGTGCCGCGGACCCGCATTGTTGTTCCACCATTCGACAAGCGTCAGATATGAGGCCGCTTTGTGTTCGAGTTCCCAGTAGAGCTGTGGCAGCAGATAGTCTACCCAGCCTTTTTCGGCCCAGAGAAGAACGTCGGCATAGAGAGCGTCGTAGTTCTGGAGTCCGTTTGTCTCACTGCCTCGCGGATCGCTCTTTTTGTTACGCCAGATGCCGAACGGACTTACACCGAATATAACCCACGGTTTTGAGGCTGCGATATTGTCGTGTATCTCCTCGATGAGCAGGTCGACGTTCTTGCGGCGCCAGTCACCGATATTCATGCCGTTGCCGTATTTCGCAAATGAAGCTTTGTCGGGGAAAGCCTCGCCCTCCTTGGGGTAGGGATAGAAGTAGTCGTCAAAATGGATGCCGTCGACGTCATATCGGTTGACTATGTCAAGCACGACGTCATTGATGAATTTGCGGTTTTCGGGCAATCCGGGATCGAAATATATCTGACCGCCGTATTTTACGAAACGTTTCGGCTCTTTGTAGTATAGATGACCTTTCGGCGGAACCTGCTTGGCCGAGCCTGTGACGCGGTAGGGGTTGAGCCATGCATGCAGTTCCATTCCACGTGCGTGGCTCTCGTCAATCATAAACTGCAGGGGGTCCCAGTAGGGGACGGGTGCTTTGCCTCCGTCGGTCAGATAACGGCTCCACGGCTCGAGTTCGCTCGGATAGAAAGCGTCGGCCTGCGGCCTTACCTGAAAGATTACGGCGTTGACACCGGCAGCTTTGAGCTTGTCAAGCTGGTCTCGCAGATATTGTTTGTTTTGTTCGGTGGTCTGTGAATGATATTGGTCCTGGAAAACGGTATGCATCCACGCGCCGCGGAATTCGCGTTTGGGATTCTTGGCTGCGTCGGCCGACGGTGATGCGAGTAAAAGCGCAAGACCGATTGTTATAAATAGTTTTTTCATTAGGTCGTGATTTGATATTTCTACAAAGATATAAATAGTAGGCGTTTTATGCAAATAGTAGGAGCTAATTTTGATTTCAAAGCCAAATTGCCTATTTTTGTAGATAAATATAGATTGGAATCGCGAATGGAACCTCTTTTTACAATCATCACAGTAACCTATAATGCAGCTGAGACAATCGGTCGCACCATTGAAAGTGTCGACAGCCAGACATTTAAGATTTATGAGCATCTAATCATAGACGGTTGTTCCAAAGACGCCACCCTCGACATTGTCGCGCGGCATTCCAATCCGTTGCGTGTGGTCCTTTCAGAGCCTGACAAAGGGCTTTATGATGCGATGAACAAAGGCATAGGCCGGGCTAAGGGCGATTATCTGATTTTTCTCAACGCTGGCGATAAGTTCCATTCGGCCGACACTCTGCGCCATCTTGCCGACCTTGTCGTCGACAACGACAAACCCGGCATACTCTACGGTCAGACTGACATCGTCGACAATAACG
>ERZ836877.6558-NODE-6558-length-10325-cov-14.168549_pt1 | contig 10325 bp, 14 predicted proteins | sample MGYA00519469_ERZ836877 | MGnify/ENA primary metagenome ERZ836877 (study PRJEB31850, sample SAMEA3708809) | human gut metagenome | biome: human gut; feature: human-associated habitat; material: faeces | place: China | collected 2014 ... | reverse complement strand
GCCCACATTGCCCGCGTTGTTAGCACGGCCGACACCGGCAAGCAACCCGGAGCCGGTATGGACTACAAGGTCATAAGTTGCCGGGGCGCAGTTCTCTATAATCATATTCGCATGACCGAAGCCGTAAATAATAAACGCATCCTCGCCGTCAAACACAGCCGCGCCCATATAGTCGCCCCTTATCATCGTGCTGTGGTTACCGTCGGCCATATCCTCACAGAACCGCCCACGGCACACTATCGTCCCGGGCGTAGCGCTTCGGCCGCGGTAAGCCTTCCCCAGCGTCTTGTAAGGGTTCTCCATCGTTCCGTCGCCTCCCAGGTCGTCACCCGTCATCGAATCCACATACACATAGCCGGTGTTTCTTGTCCTCCACAGATACGGTTTCATGCCTCACCTCCTTTCACCTCTACGGTCACCACATCGCGCCTACGGCTCCAGGTCGGCGCATTGGCCTCCATGTATTCGCGACGCACTTTCAGGATCCAGCCGTCACCCTCGACTTCCCATTCGGTAGGACGGCCCCACTTGTCAGTTGTCGGGATCACTTTTGTTGTTTCGGTTGCGTTCATAGCCAGGCGCGGGTATATCTCCCCGCGAAGCCATGCCATTGCTTCCTCGCTCTGAGGCGCGCCGGCTTCCGTCTGCCAGCTCACGCCCTCTGCAATTTTTATTTCCATATCCGTTTAATTGGGTTTTAATGGTTCTTTAATTATCATTCATTCTCTCCGCCGGCTGCCGCTTTCGTTCCTGTGCGCCTGCACTTCACGCCCACGGCCGCCAACTCGTCGCTCTCACGTTCTATTTCCCACGTCGCGAGCGACCCCGCCGCAATCCTTATTTCCTCCGGTGCCGTCGGGTCGACCTCATGGTGTACAAGCTCCCCGCACGTCACCCACAAACGGGAGACATTGAAAAGCCGCAGCTCAAGCATCACCACCTCTTCGGCCTCCATGTTCACATCCTGAACCACCGTGCCGCTCTGCCCGAAGTCAAGCGTATAGCTGCGGTCGGTAAGCGTGTTACTCAGTTTTTCCATTTCATCGCGCATGTCCTCCATTTCCGTGCTTATTACGTCCATGTTATCCATTGCGCCGGACACAAGGCCAGTTAAGGTTTCGGCCTCGCTGGCATCATATTTTTTATTTAACGCTGTAGTCAGCCCCGACACTTCCGACATCGCGATACTGTCCTGCTTGTGTCGGTAACTGTCCAGCCAATCCGCAAATTGGCTCTCCGTCGGATAGAGACCCTTGCGAAACCACGCCTTTAATTGTGCGATTGTTCTTATTGCCATAGTTCATTTTTTTTGATTATTTAGCACGCATTATATATGCCATAACGTAATAAGGCGGCCGGTTCTCGTGCGTCGCGCCACTGCCTGAGCTATCGGTGTCATGCCGGTAATATTGCAGGTACTCATTGTCATAGTCCGTATCGCCGCAGCCTACTTTACTGTTAATAGGGATGTAGTCATAACTTCCCTTGACTTTTTTACTGGATTCAGCATGATAATAATCCTTGAATGTGTGCTTGTGTGCCGGCATCTGCTCCATCGTAAGCGCCACGGCCTTGTTGCCGCCTCCACTGCCGCATGCCCGATAGTCATTGTCGCTGTCATGCTGACCCACAACAAAACGCCCGCGCAAGTCCGGCACTCTGAAATACCCCGCGCGGGTTGAATACTTTGTGCCGCTCGCACTCGTCGCGGTGTTGAATGTTACTCCCAATGCCTTGTATAACTCCGGATAGTCAGCGGTTCTTAACTCCTGTCCGTTGCACAGTACATAACCCTCCGGCACGGCTGCACCCGCCCACATCTGCACCACGCCCAGCGGCGACGGCTGTACACCTGCAAGCTCTGCCCGAAGTTCCCTGTTTTCAGCCATCAGGTCTTTTATTGTCTTTATGTCCGTGAAGTCCTCCCAGCTGTAATTTTCGCACCCTATGCCCGGCGCAAGGCTTCGCCTCGTGTACGCTTTCGGGTAGTTGGTATTATTGGCATTTACGGCCACATCCTCTTGCTTCACATACATGCCGCTCGTTGTCGACCCGCCGTCCCAGGGCAACACTTCGCCCTCGGGCTGGCTTTGCGTCTTTACGAACACATAACCCGCGCTCCTGCGCGTTCCCTCTGCATTAGGCTCACAGCCGCAGAGCACCACACGGTCCCCCGCTATATTCCCGGCAAGCGCCGCAAGTGCCACAAGTTTTTGCAGGTAGTCCAGCGTCTCGCAGTCCAGCGGAAAGTCCTTGTTGGCCTGCGTCAGAAAATTACCTAATATTTTGTCCATTGTCATTTATAGTTTATAGCGTAGCGTTTGCCCGCCAGTTTATACATGTTCACTATTGCCCGTAATCTCGTTTCCGTCTCGGCCGTCCGCAGTTCCTCCGGCACCGTCACCCAGAAGTCATAACCGCTCGTGCCGTTGAAGCCCTCCCGGTGTATGCTCGCCGCGCCCACGCCACGCTGCGGCACCATTACCCACCGGCCCAGCTCACGAAGCCACACCGCCGCTACTTCGCGGTTCCCGGCACTGTCGCTGTCCTCTATCTCTATGCGGCGCAATGCCGGGTCAAACTCATCATTAAGCACCCCGCGCAGCTTGCACACCTGCCCGTTATGTCTCAACCGGTAACTTGTCGCACTCCTGTATGCGCGCAACTCCTGGAGCAAACGCCCCAGCGGGCTGACCCCGGCATATATCAGAGCCCCGGCAAGCGGGCGTCGTAGCCACGTCGGCAATGTCAGCAGTGCCAGCCGCTTGATATTTACGTTATAGGTTCTGTCAGCCTTGTTCGTCATACGCTTTCATGTTTACAGTTATCGCTCCTGGTCTGAAATAGCCCGCTGCGGGGGTCAGACGCGCGTTAATCTGTGTCGTTGTACTCTCGTTTGCGGCTTGCGCGGTGCTACCCCGCAACTCCACTATTTTCACCCCCTCCACCTCTTGCAGGCGGTCAACGAGGGCCATATTCGTATATTCTCCGTTAAATGGCAAATTCTCGATATAGTCGCAGATTGTTCGCACACAAGCCGTCTGCACGGCCCCCGGCTCCAGCATCGCGTTATAATATACGTCAACCGTGCAACCGAATGTGTCCGCTTCCATGTTCACAAGTGCCACCCTCACACCCGCGTCCTTGATCTCGCCTATATAGGCTTTCAGCTGCCGCTCTTGCTCAGCCGTCAGTGGGCGACGTTCCCCGCCGCTTTCTCCGGCAACTTTTATGGTCAGCAGACTGGCGTCCCGGCTTTCGGTCGCTACGGCGTGTTTCACCACACACGCCGCCGATACCTCGCTCTCGCTCATACCCTCCGTGTCGTATGTGTCACGGTCTGTCTCCAGTTCCTTACCCTCCATAAACTGGAGTACCTTGTCGCGGTACCATTTCGGCCGGTGTGCTATCAGTTCCTCCAGTTCCGCCGTCACTTCCTTTTTATGACGGGCCACAAGCTGCTCAACGGTCCACGCACAGACAGACCACACATACAGCATTATGTTTTCAACGCTCGCAGCGCCGAACACGTCGCCAAACTCTGCCCCGGGCTCAAACCCGTAGAGCCCGGCCGCCTGCTCGTTGCGCATAAATTCCTGCGCTATCTCGCTTTTTATCTCACCGATATTTCGTGCCATTTTAATACCTGTTTAATCTCTTTTTAACTGACCTCAAAGTCTATTTCAATACCCATGAAACCTATACCGCCATAAGGACAAGCCGTCATATCGTCCGCGCTCGCCTCCGTCGCCGGTTCCACACCGTGCGCCCGGTATAGTCTCACTGTCCGCGCGTCCCCGTCCTCCACCGGCTCCGGAACTGTCAGCTCCTGCCCGTCCTCCAGCCTGTCGGTCACGCTCAGCCCGTTGGCTGCCGCCAATGCCAGTACCGTCTCGACGTGACCCCCGCTTTGCAGGGCCATGTCAAGCATTGTTTGTCTTTCTTTAGCTGTCGTTTTCATCGCTCTATGCTTATTGTGCCGTCTGCCTCCATCGTCACGCGCTCACACTCCACGCCGCAGCCTCGCAACATCTGGCGCACCTCGCCGGGCCACATCACATCAGGCTGGCCGCCGCGCATACGCCCGGCTTCGCCTCCCAGCAGCGGGTGTTCTTTCAGTTCCCCGCGCATGGTCAGAACCACGGCCTCGGCCGTCTGTTCCTCTGTGTCGCCCACAGCTATGCCGCCACGCTCCACAAGCAGGTCTCCCGTCCCTGCGTCTATCAATATACCTTTCATCGTGTCGCATCTTTTTGTGGTTGTTCGTAATCTTTGCTGAATATCTCGTAGTCCTCGTCGCTCACGGCGCTGATCTCATATACTTGGTAATTCGCCTCTGTCATCTGGCGAACGGTGTAGCTCTTTATCACAAGCCGCCCTATGTTCAGCGCGTCCAGGAACTCACTGTGTACCCTTAACGCCTCTTTTGTTTCCAGCAGCTTCCGCACTTCCCGCACTTCCGTGCCCGGCCACTCGTCTGCTATCACGCCCCCCTCCGTATGTTGCAAACCCAACACTATATTGACAGACCAATCATTGGCATTTATATACTCCTTTACTGTGCCGTCACGCCCCACCAATGCGGTACTGACTATCCGGTGTTCCCGGCTGGCTGCTGCCACCGCGTCGGCAAAGGTAATTCCTTCGCCGTTCTCTCGCTCCAGGCGCAGCGGGCAGAGTACCCAGCGGCCCTCCCAATATTCCGGGTCTGTTATCGGCTGCCCGATTTCATGACAGCTTATGCCGTCCCGGTCCGGGCTTGCGCCCAGCTCCTTAAACCGCACAAGCCGTTTGGCTATGTGCTGAGCCCAGCTCATCGCCGCAAGATCTATGCTCATAGGCAGCTTCTTGCCGCCTAAACTCGGTTGTGGGATAAAACTCATGATGTTGCCAGTTGTGTGTCGTTAAGCGCACCCATCAGTGCCTCAAGCATTGCAGTTTTGACCTGCTCGGTGCTTTCGCCGACGGTCGCGCTGTGTATCTCGAAACGCTCAACAAGTTTTTCAATGTTGATTGTAATATTTTTGATTTTGCCCCCTCCGTCAGAACCTGCGGAACTGTCCCCGGAATTGCCGGTGACAGGCGGGATCGTTAATGTAGTCGGTTTTGTTATATCAGGTGAATCAACAGTGGGAACTTCAGCACCGGAAGCGTTGCCATTTTCCCCGCCGGTGTCATTTGTCCCCGGATGGTCCTTAGCCCAACTTGCATCGGCCGAAGCTCTTGCCAGCTTCTTGATATAATCTACTCCCGGTAAGTATTTTATTACTTTATTAGCTTGGTCAATAAGCCAATTTATAGAGTCAATAAATATGTTTTTAATGCCGGCCCATAGATTAGAGAAAAAGCCTCCTACTGTGTTGACAATTCCCTTAAACACATTTACCAATGGCTGGCATATCTTACTAAAAAAGGCTATAACTTTTTGTACCCCTGTTTTTATGGCATTAATAACGCCGGTAACAAATGATTTTACTTTTTCAAAAGCACCTATAACTATCCCTTTAATCGCGTCAACGACTAAAATTATAGTATTCCATACTTTTTGAAAAAAACCTATTATTGCCTGGCCTATGGCCATAAAAAACTGTTTGACTCCGGCAAATAAGGCTTTTATAGTTTCCCAGACCGTAAAGACGGCCAACCTGAACCCATAGCATTTGTCCCATAAATATTTGAAAAGTGCAATTAGTCCGGCCACCGCTGCCGCTATCCAACCAACAATAGGGATATTCATTATTGCTATACCAACAGCTCTACACGCGGAAGTTGCTGCACCCTGGAACACCTTAAACGAAGTTGAAGCGATGGCGGAGAATGCGACCGAAGCGGTACCGCCGGTCACGAATGACAGCGCCAACGCGCCCAGACCTTTGAGGGCGTTAAATATACCGACCGTTGCAAAGCGGACAAGGCTAATGGTGGCGCGTCCCATATTGCCAATAAAGCCCAGCGATATCATGTTGCTTGTGGTGAGGGTGCCGTTCATCAGCGCGACGCTGACAGCTGCCGACCTTACCCATCCGACAATCCCGGACCACATGCCGGCCCAGTTAAGCCCCTTAATAAGCAGCATGAGTTTCCAGCCGGCGGTCAGCAACGGGGAGAGCTGCGCCAACGGCACAAGTGCCGAAGTCAGGACACCGCACCAAAGTGAGAAATCACCAGTGGCCTGAAATATGGAAATTTTCAGGTCCTCAAACTGTTGGTTAACTCTTGCCTGTCGCTCGGCGTAGCTGTCCATAACAATAGCCGCCTGCTCGGTCGCACTGTTGGTGCCTGTCACAGCATCGGTGAATCCTTGCAGACTGTCGGTGCCCTGGATAAGGGCTCGCGCAGCGTTGGCATTTTCAACGCCAAAGAATTTTGACAGCAGGGCGGAGTCATTAAGCATCGGTTTCAGCATCTCGAGGCGCTCCTTAAGACTCTTGGAGTTGTCGCCCAGCGCAACAACATCAATGCCGGCCTTTTCCAGTTCCTCGCGTGCCTGCTTCTCGACAAAACGGCCTTTGCTTAGCTGACCCAGTACGTTGCGGAGGGCAACGCCCCCCTCACTGGCTTTTTTGCCTGCCTTGTCCAGCACCTGGATTGCGGCGTTGGTTTCCTCAAAGCTGACGTTTGCAGCCTTGGCGGCCATACCGCATTGCTGGAGTGCCGCGCTGATTGCCGGAAGTTCTGCGGATCCTGCCTGACCGGCGGCCGCCATTACGTTCATCATGCGCGCCATTTCCTCGCTCGCTGCAATAGGGTCCTCAAGGCTAACGCCGTACTGGTTCATCGCCGTGGTCAGCACCTGCGCGGCGGCCACGCCGTCGCCCCCCATCAGCTTGCTGGTCGTCTGTATGCAGTCGCCCATCGCGCTGAGTGCTTCTGGATATTTACCCAGTTCCGGGCTGAGCTGCGAGAGCAACAATTTGTACCCCTCCACGGCCACACTGGCATCCGTGCCAAACGCCTTGGCACTCTGCCGGGCAAAATCCTCTATCTGTTTAAGACTGTCGCCAGTGACGCCCGCAACCGCACTCAAGTCGTGCATTTGGCTGTCCAGTTTTATGCCCGCGCTGCTCAGTTCCGCAAAGCCCTGCGCCATGCTCTGCGCTACATTTTTGGCATAATCAAACGTCATGCAAGCGGCCGTAAACGACTGCACGGCATTCTGCGCTCCGTCGACCTGGGCTGAAAATGCCCCCGTTGCCGCGCTCATGCCATTTATCTGGGCACTGAAATTGCCCCCAATGTTAAAAACGTAGTCAAATACGCTTGCCATGTCGTTTATTTTTGTTATATTTGTGCAGCCGTTACAAGTCGCACGGCCTCTTTATATCATGGATTTTATTATTGGCATACTCGGAAAAATCATCGGCGTTTTCCTGCTGCTTGGCATTATCGCCTGGCTGTTCGGCTTTATCCGTGCTATTGCCGGATTAGCCAAAAGTGAGAGTTTCTCGTTCTTTCTGCCTTTCGGCTTTCTTTCATCGAAGTGCAACAAACGCCCCTAACTATTGCCGTCGCTGAAAAGTGACGTGATAAGTTCCGCCTGGTTCCTGTTCCTCCACCGCTCCAGCCAAATTGCCTCACAGTAGAGCCGCGCCCATTCCTCCTCCGTCTCAATCTTTTCAGCATCGACGTGCAGGTTCGCCCGAATTAGGGCGCACCCCTTGGCGAAGCCGTCCTCATCGTCCGACTCCGCCAACGTGTGCGCCTCTACAAGTTTTTTATTGAGCCCATGCAGCCGTTAACCAGCTTGCCGAGCTGCACCTGCACAGCCATGAAAAGAATCGCGTCTGTGCGCAGCGCCTCGCTGCCACCCAGCCAACAGTTATTTAGCAACACTTTGCCGGCTTCCACTTCATCGGTCTTGCTTAGTTTGGTGACTGCCTTTATCGTCTGGAAGTCCGGGCGACGAAAATAGCCTATATGGGTGTCTCCGTCCTCCACTATGTCCACTCGGTGGATTCTCCCGTGTTTGGCCTGGAAAGCCTCGATTTGTGCTTCGGTGATTCCGCCGTCGAATGTGCGGCCGGTCTGTTTTTTGTTTTCGGTTGCTGCCATATCTTTTTAATTGATTTTTAAGAGTGTTTTAATTGGTTATCGCCTTGGTGCTTTGCCTCGGCAAAGATTTCAAGTGGCCGTTAAGGTTCCAGCCCTTAACGGCCCTTGTATTGTAGTCCATGGAACGGCTTACGCCGTTTTGCCCCATTCGATATGTGAGGGGACGAGCGGAAGCTCTACCTCCTGGCCCGTATCTCCCTCTTTCCATTTGCGCGCGTTGGCCGATATATGGCAGTTGCGGATCTTGTCCGTCACCACAATGCCGCTGTCCGGCAAATAGCTGACCTGGATTTCGATTGGCGGGAGGTCTTGCAGTCGCCCGTTGGGGCTCTGCGACTGGAGCGCCTGCACCTCCTCCTGATAGAGGATAAGTTTCGCGCCCGGGGTTATGCGTCCTTTCGCACGTCCCACCGGGTGACGCCCGGCGCCCCATTTGTTTACAATCTCCTGCTCGTCGCTGTACTCTACGCCGACAATGCCAGTGACAGGCACGCCGCCGACAAGCACCACTATGTCAGCCCACGCCACCAGCATACCATTGACCATAGGTACGCCGTTGTTGATTACTGTTGCCATCGTTCTGACTTTTCGGGGTTAGGTTATACGGTTTTTGCAAACCCGATTTTTATTCTCACATGGCGCATCACGGGGACGGCCACGTTCTTGATTACGATTTCCACCGTGCCGCTGCTCGCAACGTCCTGCGCCGGGTCTATCTCGGCCTTGTACCCGCTCAGTTCTCCGGCGCGCTCCATCGCCTCGAGCGCCTGGTTCGCCACCGTTTCAAGGTGCGCCACGGTGTAACTCGCCAGCTGCCCCGTGGAGGCGTCCACATAGACGTTGCCGCCGAGCTCCGGCTTTATGTAGGTGCGTATGCCTCGCACGGCCTTGTCCATCGTGCGCACGCTCTCGATCGCCGCGTAGTCGCTCGTGCCGGCGTCCATCGTGTGGCTGTCGTTCATATAGCTGCCCGCCAGCCCCGTGTGCGTCACAAAGAACAGATAACGCCCCGTGTTGTCAAGCGTCTCAATCAATGCTTTGTCGACATCGCGCACAAGTGTGCCGTCGCCAAATGCCGGGAGGCTCACCCCCGTGGGGAATTGCTTTATATAGGCGATTGACTGGTGTACGCTCGCCGCACTGATTAGACCCATCACAACGCCCAGACCGCTGACGCTCGCCTTGGCCGCGTTGGCTTCGTCCTTATACAGCTCAGCGCCGGTTCCGCTGCCTGCCTGACCGATTACCACGCTCACGCGGCATTTGTTCTCGCCGGCAAGGTTCACGGCCTGCTGCTTTATGTCCGCCACTTTCGGGGCATACACGATTGACAGTTCGGCCTCTTCCTCGGCCAATGCGTTGCCTATTTCCTGCAACGCTGTGAGGGCGTCGCCGCTCACCGGGGTGTCACCGCACCACACGCCAATCTGGCGAATGCGCCCGGCGGCGAAGTTCTGCACGGTCTTAAGCTCGGCGAATGTCTGCGCCCCCTGGGGTTTCTCGAAGATTCCCACGTAGAGGCTGACGGCGGGGTTGAGACGGTAGAGTTCGCTCAGCTGGTAATGCAGCACTTTCACCGTCCAGCTCGCTGCGTCCGCAGTAATGCCGACGGCCTCTGCCGCGTCTATCGTGCTGAGTGCCTGCACGCGCTCGGTCTTGAATGCGTCGGGAATATCGGCCGCCGCCATGTAAAACACAAGGCCCGTTATATGGTCCTCGCCGGGCAGGCTCTTGGGGACGTTGCCGTTCTCTCTCAGGATTTTCAGACTGGTTCCCATCACGCCTCCACTTTTAAGGGTTCGGGATTCTCCAGGTTCTTACCATGTGCCCGGGCGTTATTCTCCTGGTCGAAGCACTGCCCGTCGTCCGTTACCCACACGGCTTTAAGTCCGTGGCGCTTGCACGCGGCAAGTCCTATGGCCTTGAGCGCGCCTGTCGCGGCGGCCGCTTTGGGCTTTGCATTGCCCGGCTTCTGCTTGGCCGGTTTACCGGGTGCGGAGGCAACGGCGGCCGCGGCTTTCGCCACTTCCTCGGCACTGGGAGCATTTGTAGCGACTACCTCGGCTATGGCCTGCAAGTTTTCCGCTACTGTATCAGCGGAGGTCTTATTTTTGGTTTCGTTGCTCATGTCGTTTTGCGTTTTTTGATTTTGTAAAATATCCACCCGGCTGCCGCCAGGATAGTTAATGCCGTCGCCCATGCCGCGCCCTGTTTCATGCGCTCCCACAGGCCCGGCGGTTTTGTGGCCGTTACCGTCACTTCGTCAAGCGTGC
>ERZ836877.6557-NODE-6557-length-10329-cov-2.515768_pt1 | contig 10329 bp, 7 predicted proteins | sample MGYA00519469_ERZ836877 | MGnify/ENA primary metagenome ERZ836877 (study PRJEB31850, sample SAMEA3708809) | human gut metagenome | biome: human gut; feature: human-associated habitat; material: faeces | place: China | collected 2014 ... | reverse complement strand
GATTCTGGCCAGCAGATGTATATGAGCCAGGTCATGGCCAGCCATCATTTGACAAGCAGTTCGCACGTGACTGGCTGAAGGCTAATCCTGACAAGGGCTGGAAGCTTCCAGAGGATGTCGCTCAGAAGACCATCGACATCTACCTTGAGGGATATGAGAAGCTCACAGGCAAGCCACTTGGAAAGTAATCAGTACATTATAATATATAGATGCAGTGTTGAGTGATGGCGGATAAAACGTATGTCACTGGATGTCTGCATGGCAGAAAAAAGACTCCCGGCGCAATGATATGTCCGGGAGCCTTTTTTTAAAGCATTTTCGCCAAAAGATAAAAAACACAAAGTTATCTGACACCCGGCGGACAAGCCCTGAACTGGGAAATGACCGAAAATAGAGACTCATCAAGTTGTGAACTTCGTTGAAATAAATGTCTCCGGGTGGTAAAGTGTAAATGTTATGAAAAGGCAAAATCAAATGAGATTTTACAAGGAGGTAACAATGAAGAATATGCTGCGTGTGGCGGCCGTTACACCGAAGGTCCACATCGGAAGTGTCAGCGGTAATGTCAGAGAGATAATGGATATATATGAAGAGTATAAGGATGCCGCGGATGTCATAGTGACGCCGGAACTGTCCATCACGGGATATACCTGTGCGGATCTGTTTGAGAACAGAAAGCTCATAGATGGTGCGAGAAGAGGACTTCTTCAGCTTGCCATGGCTACATGTACTGGTCAGTCGGCACTGGTGGTCGGTCTGCCATTTGAGGTGGACGGAGAGCTGTTCAACTGTGCGGCGTTCCTGCAGGGCGGAAGAGTCGTGGCCATCGTGCCGAAGACTTACCTTCCAAACTACGGTGAGTTCTACGAGAAGAGATGGTTCTCAGCCAGAAAGTATGATGCGGTGATGGTCAATCTCATGGACCCGGAAGATGATGGAGATGAGCTTGAATACAATGCCGGTTCAAAGAAAGCCGGGGACAGGGCTGTTGGCAGTGAAGTGCTGTTTGGCAACAATGTGATGATAGAGATGGGCAGCGGAGATCAGAGAGTCAAGCTTGGCATAGAGATATGTGAGGATGCCTGGACTCCGGTTTCGCCGGGAAGACTTCTTGCCATGGCGGGAGCAGAGGTGATACTCAACCTTTCCGCGTCAAATGAGGTCATCGGAAAGGCTGCATACAGGCACAAGCTGATAGGAAGTGTGTCGTCGGACTGCCTGTGCGGATATGTGTATGTGTCGGCTGGAATGTACGAGTCCACATCGGATCTGGTATTTTCAGGACACAATCTGATGTACGAGAACGGCAAACTCCTCGGCGAGGTAAAGCCATTTGAGGACGGAGTATTGATCAGGGATATAAGTCTTACCAAGATAAGACACGACAGGATAGCAAACAAATCATTTGCCGACTGCAAGCGTGATTTCGCATTCAGAAAGTATGAGACGGTGGTGTGCGATACCCCACTCATGGACAAAGGAAATGTGCTCATGAAGGTGAAGATGACACCATTTGTCCCATCGGGAAATAAGCTTGAGAGGTGCATGGCGATATTCAAGATGCAGGTTGCCGGACTTCAGAGAAGGATAGAGGCCACCCATTGCAAATGTGTGGTCGTGGGAGTGTCAGGTGGACTTGATTCCACACTGGCTTTGCTGGTTTCAGCACAGGCGGTGAAGAATGCGGGACTTCCATCCACAACTGTCGTGGGAATCACCATGCCGGGATTTGGAACGACAAACAGGACGAAGAACAACTCCACGGAACTCATGAGACTGCTCGGTTGTGACAGCAGAGAGATAAGCATAGCTGCATCGGTGAGACAGCATTTTGCCGATATTGGACAGGACGAGAGCGTGCATGACGTCACTTATGAGAACTGTCAGGCGAGGGAGAGAACACAGATACTCATGGATGTCGCCAACAAGGAGGGCGGATTCGTGGTTGGAACCGGAGATCTCTCGGAGCTGGCACTTGGCTGGTGCACCTACAACGGCGACCATATGAGCATGTATGCGGTGAATACAAGTATACCAAAGACGCTGGTGCGCTCACTTGTGAACGAAGTCGGACACTTCATGGAGGTTGACGGATTTGCGGGCATCGCGCCGATCATAGACGATATTATAGACACACCGGTCAGCCCGGAGCTGTTGCCACCGAACCCGGACGGAACCATCGCGCAGAAGACGGAGGACACCGTGGGATCATACATCCTGCACGATTTCTTCTTATATTATACACTGCGATATGGAATGTCACCTGAGGAGGTAAATGAGCTGTGCAAGGAGGCTGTAAGACAGAGTGACGAGTACAATTTCTCAGACAGCGAGATCGATAAATGGCAGAAGGTATTCTACACGAGATTCTTCCGCCAGCAGTTCAAGAGGAACTGTATGCCGGACGGTGTGAAAGTTGGAACCGTGTCGGTCAGCCCGAGAGGAGATCTGAGACTGCCGTCTGAGATTGAATTTGAGGACTTTTTGTAGACATTTGCCTGGGATAGTTATTAACGTGGCAGAATCATAATAGCATACAAAGACAAATGTCTACAAAAGTCGTGTATATATTTTATATGAATAATATAATTTAGGAGGACAAAGAAATGCCATTTATAGATTCAAAGGTTACAGTGAAGATGAGTGATGACCAGAAGGAGACTCTTAAGAGCAGTCTCGGTCAGGCGATAACAACGATGAACAAGACGGAGAGCTACCTTATGGTCGGCATCAACGATGGATACGACCTGTTCATGGGCGGAAAGAAACTTGATAAGGGTGCATATGTGGAAGTCAGCGTATTCGGTGATGTGACTCCTAAAGCGTGTGATGCCATGACAGGAAAGATCTGCGATATATTTGCAGATGTGCTTGGAATCCCGGGAAATGCGGTGTACGTGACTTACCACGGCGTACATGACTGGGGCTGGAACGGCGGTAATTTCTGATGTGGGAGATAGAAGTCCTTGACGCTCTCCAGAATATACATACCCCATGGCTTGACAAGATTATGGTGGCGATCACATCCCTTGGAAATGCGGGAATACTGTGGATAGTAATGGCGGCTGTGTTGCTGATCATTCCAAAGACGAGGAAGGCAGGGCTGTGCATGGCCATCGCACTTATCCTTGATCTTCTCATAACCAACTGCCTGTTAAAGAATCTTGTCGCCAGAACAAGACCATATGATGTGGCGGATTTTACAGATCTGATAGTGAAGAAACCAACGGATTACTCCTTCCCATCGGGACACACGGCGGCATCATTTGCAGCTGTCACGGCGTTGTTCATGAGCAGAAAGAAACTGCTGGGCGCAATATCCTGTGTGATAGCGATCCTCATAGCGTTCTCAAGAATGTATCTGTATGTGCATTTTCCGACAGATATCATTGGCGGAATAGTGGTAGGCGTGGCAGCTGGAGTGGCAGCAGGATTTATACTTAGAGCGATTGATAAATGATTTGGCGGATCGTTGGTTTGGAGGGATACGATTATGAGTGAATATACCATACTGCCGTTGATCAATGCAGCATTTCAGCCGGGTGAAGCGAAAAAGATGGTAGATAGTTTTGAAGACAGGGATTTTCAGGAGATAGCACGTGCTGAATACTATTATTTTACCGGGCAGGCGGAGAAGTGCAATCATATAGCAGAACGTTATCTGACGAGTCATAATATAAAATTGAAGATGTCATCCTGTCTGTTATATGTATATTCTAATCTGACACTTGGCAGAGAAACTGCATCAAGAAAAGGACTGAGGGAGATTCAGGAATGTCTTGAAAAAGAGACGAAAAATCCTTCATCCGCTGAGGACAGGGCTGTCAGTGTATTTGCGGGATATATGTCCTCTGTGCTTTTGCATCTCCCGGTGGATAAACATCCAGATGTGGAGCTTTATGCAGTAACATTGCCGCCTGGAATTAAGCTGTTTTCTGCCTATGTAATAGCTCACATGGCATATTTAAAAGGCGAGTATGGCAGGGCACTTGGAATTTGCGAGGCAGCATTGATGTTCAGGGATGATATATATCCTATTAGTATGATCTATCTGTATTGTATGATTGCAATGTGTCAGATGAATCTGAAAAATCAGCAGAAAGCAAAAGATGCATTGATGCTGGCGTGAACGTGGCGAAAGAAGACGAATTTTTGGAACCCTTTATTGAACATCATGGTTTGCTGCAGGGACTTCTGGAGTCATGTATCCGCAAGGAGGATTCAAAACTATATAACAAATTATCTGATAAAGTCATTGCCTTTAGCAGGGGATGGATGTCAATCCACAATCCTATGTCAGGAAATTCAGTGACGGATGCATTATCCACAGTGGAATTCTCGATTGCAATGCTGGCAAGCCGAGATTGGAATAATCAGGAAATTGCAGATTAAAAACTTTATGTAAAAATAGCAAGAAAAATCTTGCTATTTTTTTACATTTATTGTAAAATGAGTAAGCAAAAAGAAGGTGAAAAAATGAATATAAATAAGAGGGATGAGCTGAAAAATTATATGCTGAAATAGGAAAATATACATTTTCGTATCGAAACGGAGATTACATGGAAGAAGTCAAAATGATAAAATCTTTATATACAGAAATCACTAACCAAACTCAGATTTATTTTTAAGGGAGGGAACTATATGAAGAGAAGAATTTTGACCACCCTGCTCACTATGTGCATGGTGCTGATGCTGCTGCGGATACCGGCATATGCGGGCAGAGCCTATTGCGACATCTGTGGTAAATGGGTAAGTACAACCGGAACTTATGAATACAAAGACGCTGGATATCATTGGCATCACGTTTATTGCACAGAATGTGGCACTAATATCACCAATCCACGTTCTGCGCATGTGTGGAGTGGAACGGCAACCTGCACAAGCGGACAGACTTGCACGATCTGCGGAGGAACATCCACCCCTCTCGGACATGATTGGAACTCAAACTGGATTTCGGATGAAAACAATCATTGGCATGAGTGTAATGTCTGCGCAGAAAAGGGCGATGTTGGAGTACATATTTGGGATAATGGCACTATAACTATTTCTCCAACCTGCACAACAGAGGGGGAGAGAAAGTATACTTGCATTGGATGCGGCAGAATAAAAACAGAGACGATCCAAGCTACGGGTCACGACCTCGTACATCACGATGCACAGGCGGCGAATTGTACCGCAAACGGTTGGGAAGCTTACGATACCTGCAGTAACTGTGATTACACCACCTATACGGAGATTCCGGCAACAGGTCATAGTTATGGAGAAGTAAAATACACATGGAGCACAGACGATCAACACTGTACAGCAGAAAGAAAATGTACAGCATGTGATGGCGTAGAAAGTGAGACAGCAGATACAACAGCAACAGTAATACAGGAAAAGAACTGCGTATTGCCAGAATTAACTACATACAGTGTAACATTTGAAAATTCTGCTTTTGAAACTCAAACAAAGGAAAATGTACGGACAGCAGAAAACGCCGGCCACGATATGGAAAAAGTAGAAAAGCAAGCTGCTACTGCTGCAAAAGAAGGAAACATTACATATTGGTTCTGTGATAAATGTAATAAGTATTTTAGTGATGAAGAAGCAGAAAATGAAATTAAAAAGGAAGACACAGTGCTTGCGAAACTTGCCCCTGTTATTATCAAGGGAGATGGAGCAACAGTAACAGCAGGTGCGAAGAATGCACTATCATTCACATCTGATGCTGCATACAGGGATTTTATTCGTGTTGAGGTTGACGGAAAGACCATAGATGAGAGTAATTATACGGTGGAATCTGGAAGTATAATCGTAACATTGAAAGAGGATTATGTTGCCGGCTTTTCGAAGGGTGAGCATATACTTGGCATTGTCTCTGAAAGTGGAACAGCGACAGCTCATTTTACAGTAAACGAGAAGACAACGGGGACACAGGAGCCTTCGGAAGACACAACCGGTACAACACAGGAGCCTTCGGAAGACACAACCAGTACAACACAGGAGCCTTCGGAAGACACAACCAATAAAACACAGGAGACAAGTACAACGGATAAAACAACACAATCATCTCCAAAAACTGGTGACAGTACAGACTTGCAGTTGTATGTGATTCTTATGTTTGTTTCAATAGTGGGGGTTGCAGGAATTTGTGTTAAGAAAAGGTTCAAGACCCATTGATGGCTTTGAATGAAATGGCTGTTAGAGCGGAAATTAAATATTAGATCTCTATAAAATGAGGCATATGGACTAAGAAGCTGTTCATATGCCTCATTTTTAATATGACATTAAATACTTTAAATACACAGAAATTTCACAAATAAAACGCCTCTGTATACTATTGACATTAAAAAATAGAAGTATTAATATTTATGCAACTTGCGTCAAATCACACATAGCTGACGATCAGATATCGCATATCATAAATCAAATTCCTGATTTTGTGCATCTGAGGATTCTGTCAGCATTTCAAACTGAAACAAGGAGGAAATAGAATGATCAAAACATTGCTTGGTCAGGTGGGCGAGTACAAGAAGGACTCGATACTTACACCTGTTTTTACGGCGGCAGAGGTCTTTATGGAGATCCTCATTCCATTTGTGACCGCCAAAATAATTGACGAAGGAATCAACGGACAGGACATGAGCAAGGTGTATATGTATGGCGGACTCATGCTTGTACTGGCTTTCCTAAGCCTTTTCTTTGGAGTGATGGCGGGCAAATTTGCTGCCAATGCCTCGACGGGATTTGCATGCAATCTGAGGGAGGGCATGTACAGGAACGTACAGGAATTTTCATTTACAAATATCGACAAGTTCAGCACCGCCAGTCTTATAACACGTATGACGACGGATGTGACAAATGTACAGAACGCTTACCAGATGCTCATACGAATCGCAGTCCGTGCGCCACTCATGCTCATTTGCAGTATGATAATGTGCTTTACAATCAACGTGGAGCTGTCACTTGTATTTGTGGCAGCACTTGTGGTTCTTGCATTTGGATTGTTCTTCATCATATTCAAGGTAACCCCTATATTTGACGAGGTATTCAGGAACTATGACAACCTGAATGCCAGTGTTCAGGAAAATGTATCTGCGATAAGAGTCGTAAAGGCATTTGTCAGGGAAGAATATGAGGATAAGAAGTTTGGGAAGGCAGCAGAGGTTCTTGCGGAACTGTCCATAAAGGCTGAGAGTCTGCTGGCTTTCAACAATCCTATCATGATGTTCGTCATCTTCACATGCATGATGCTCCTCTCATGGATCGGAGCGCATTTCATAGTCAGCGGAAGTATGACGACAGGTAATCTCACCTCACTTTTCAGCTATGTCATGAGTATGATGATGTCACTGATGATGCTGTCCATGGTATTTGTCATGATCTCCATGAGCATGGCGAGTATGAGACGTATATCTGAGGTCCTTGAGGAGCCCCCGACCATGACTAATCCTGATGAGCCTATCATGGAGGTGCCTGATGGAAGAATAGATTTCAACCATGTGGATTTCGTGTATAAGGCTGGCAGTGCCGAGGATACACTGAAGGATATCGACATTCACATAAAGTCTGGAGAGACAGTTGGTGTGATAGGTGGAACCGGCTGTGGTAAGTCCACATTTGTCAATCTGATAAGCAGACTTTACGATGTGAAACCGGACGGTGGTTCGGTCTGTGTCGGAGGACATGACGTGCGTGATTACGATATGGAGGTCATCCGAAATGAAGTGGCGGTTGTGCTCCAGAAGAATGTGCTGTTTTCGGGTACGATACTTGATAACCTGAGATGGGGCAAGGCGGATGCCACGGAGAATGAGTGCCGTGAGGTGTGCGAGCTTGCCTGTGCGGATGAGTTCATAGACAGGATGCCGGATGGATATAACACCTGGATCGAGCAGGGCGGAAGCAATGTGTCTGGTGGTCAGAAGCAGAGACTCTGTATTGCCAGAGCGCTGCTCAAGAGCCCGAAGGTACTCATTCTCGATGATTCCACAAGCGCAGTTGACACCGCTACGGATGCGAAGATCAGGCAGGCATTTGCAACCAAGATACCGAACACCACCAAGATCATCATATCCCAGAGAATATCAAGTGTGCAGGATGCTGACAGGATCATAGTTCTGGATAACGGAATGGTCAGCGGCTTCGACACACATGAGAATCTGTTAAAGAACAACACGATATATAAGGAGATCTACGACGTACAGATGTCTGGCGGCGGTGATTTCGATGAGAAGATGAATTAATTATGAAGGAAAGGAGGCAGTGTAATGACAGGAAATACAGAGAAATACAGTGAAAATAAGATGGATGATAAAGTGGATGCAGGGCTGAAGAGACCTGGAAAGGATCAGGGCAAAAATCCCATGAAGGCACTTGGAAGATTGCTCAGATATGTCCTCAAGGAATACAAGCTGGCATGTATTACGGTTGTGGTCAGCATACTTATATCGGCGCTTGCGATACTGAGTATATCGATGTTCATGCAGAAACTTATCGATGTATATATTGAACCGATGATGAAACAGAGCTCACCTGATTATGGTCCCCTGGCCCACAGGATGCTGGGGCTTGGACTTATACTTGTGCTGGGAATAATCTGCGCATACGCATACAACAGGATCATGGTAAATGTGACTCAGGGAACCATGAAGAGGCTCAGAGTTCAGCTCTTTGAGAGAATGGAATCCCTTCCGATATCTTTCTTTGACACACATGCACACGGAGATATCATGTCGGTGTACACCAATGATGTTGACACACTCCGTCAGGTCATAAGCCAGAGTATGCCGCAGCTTATAAACTCAAGCATCACATTTATCTCAACACTCATTGCGATGATAGTTCTTGATATACCGCTCACGGTGCTGTCAGTCGTCATGGTGCTTATCATGATAAAGGCGACGTCGAGCTTGGGTGCGAAGTCGGGAAGATACTTCATGAAGCAGCAGCAGGATCTTGGAAAGGTCAACGGCTATATAGAGGAAATGATGAGCGGCCAGAAGGTTGTCAAGGTGTTCTGCCACGAAGAAAAGGCATATGACGATTTCTGCAAATTGAATAGATCTCTTCAGGACAGCGCCTACAAGGCAAATATGATAGCCAACATTACCATGCCGGTGAATGCGAACCTTGGAAACATAAGCTATGTTCTCTGCGCTGTACTTGGAGGTGTACTTGCAGTAAATGGATGGTCAGGTCTTACCATAGGAACGCTTGTGGCATTCCTGACGCTTAACAAGAGTTTTACGATGCCGGTTACACAGATAAGTCAGCAGATCAACGCCATAGTCATGGCGGCTGCCGGAGCTGACAGGGTATTTACCATGACGGATGAGAAGCCAGAGGAGGACGAGGGCTATGTTGAGCTGGTAAATGCAAAGAAGGATGCAGATGGCAATCTCACGGAGACCGAGGAGAGAACCGGACTCTGGGCATGGAGACATAGGCATGAGACTGGCGAGGTCACATACAGGGAGCTTACAGGCGAGGTTGAATTTGAGAATGTGGACTTCGGTTACAATCCGGATAAGATAGTTCTGCACGACATAAATATGTATGCAAAGCCTGGTCAGAAGATAGCATTTGTCGGAAGTACAGGCGCGGGCAAGACGACCATAACCAATCTGATAAACAGGTTTTATGATATACAGGACGGCAAGATAAGGTATGACAATATCAACATAGGCAAGATCAGAAAGCCGGATCTCAGACGAAGCCTTGGAATAGTGCTTCAGGATACACATCTGTTCACAGGAACAGTCATGGACAACATAAGATATGGCAAGCTGGATGCCACGGATGAGGAGTGCATCAAGGCTGCAAAGCTTGCAAATGCTCACGATTTCATAAAGCGACTTCCTGACGGTTATAACACAATCCTTACTGGCGATGGTTCAAACCTCAGTCAAGGACAGAGACAGCTTCTTGCGATTGCAAGGGCAGCGGTTGCGGATCCACCGGCATTGATCCTTGATGAGGCTACATCATCCATCGATACGAGAACTGAGGCCATGGTATCAAGGGGAATGGATGCCCTCATGGAGGGAAGAACGTCATTTGTCATAGCCCACAGACTTTCCACGGTCAAGGATGCGGACTGTATCATGGTCATGGAGCAGGGACGCATCATAGAGAGAGGCACCCACGACCAGCTCATAGATATGAAGGGCAGATATTATCAGCTGTACACTGGCAAGAAGGCCGTAGCTGGGCAGGCGTAAGCCAAATTGTTTATAAAAAACAGAAAATTACTTGCAATTTAAAAATATTTGTGCTACCATAGGGGCAATTAATGGTAGTCGCAGTTAAGCTCAACGAGATGAAAGTTTCGTTGGGCTTTTTATT
>ERZ836877.6546-NODE-6546-length-10352-cov-2.675537_pt1 | contig 10352 bp, 10 predicted proteins | sample MGYA00519469_ERZ836877 | MGnify/ENA primary metagenome ERZ836877 (study PRJEB31850, sample SAMEA3708809) | human gut metagenome | biome: human gut; feature: human-associated habitat; material: faeces | place: China | collected 2014 ... | reverse complement strand
AACCTGACTCTCTTTTGCTTTTTCAATAATTTTTTCGGCTACCTGCCCCTTTCCGGTTGCCAGTATCTTTGGTGCTTTTTCGCCCGGCTCATAGGCAATCGCCACTGCCGTTTTCTCCGGTTCTTTCTTTTGTTTTAACTGCTCAAAAGGAAAGGGTTTAAAATTATTATTTTCCATTTTATGCCCTCATATCAAAGGAATACCGGTGCAGCTGTGTCGCCGCCGGCTGATCCATCTTCAGAAAATCGTCCACAAAATTTACATGTTTTTCTTCATTTACCACATCAATCTTACAGTGATATCCCTTTTTTTCCAGTCTTGCTTCCAGCACCGGATAATTTTTTTCCAGCAATGCATATGCAGTGTCATTGTCCAAATAAAAACGCGTACTTACTTCACGTCCTCTCATCCGAACCGAAACATCCGTACTTCCCAGATGATCCAGATCCAGATGCAAAAAAGCAGTCAGATCCTTTTCTCCCTGCGCCAGTGCCTTTTTGTTGGTATACACAAACAGTTCACCGCTTGCATGCTGCCCCGACATTTTAAGTGGAATCTGTGCATATGTATACATCTGGTTCACCTGGTTCATAAATTCCACATTGCTGTGGATCTCTCCTGCCATCTGTGAAAAAGCAGTATGCTCCTGTCCCGCATTTTTGAGTGCAGACTCAATTTTTTCCATCTGACTGTTCAGACGCTCATACAGCCTCCCGACATAATCGCCCTCTTTGAGATCCCCCGGTTTGACCATCCACTGCTGTTCTGCCGTATCCCGGACAAGTGCCTGGAATTCCCTGGAAGAAAACAGCTTTCCGAGATGTTCCCGTTCCAACGGCAACGGATCTTTGCACAGCTGCTGCAGATCCTTTAACACTTCTACCGTACCGCTATTTGCGTTATATGCACTCTGCGGCTTTCCGAGAATATCTCCGATCATCCGGTTTAAATGCTGCAGCTGTTCCTGTGAAAGTACAGCTCCCAGTGTATGTGGAGTCTGCGACATCTGCCCGGTATAAGTTGTTTTTCCGGAAACAGTTTCCATCGTTTCGGCTTCCTGCTGTCCGGCCACGCCTTTCTCCTCCGCTGCAGCCTGACCTTCCTGCTGCGACAAAATTTCCGGATGTTCCTGCGCGGTTTCCGTGGCAGTCTCCGGTGCAGCTTCCGTCTGCATCTGCGTTTCTGCGGTATCTGTCTGCACGCTTTCATAATTCAGACCATCCAGGTTGTATGCCATATCCGGTTCCGGACTTTGTATCTGCTGCGGTACTTCTTCCAGCCCGTCTGTCAGAATCTGCAACAACTCATTTCCAAGCTGACGCATGGTCTCTGTCTTTACTGGTGTGCCTTCTGTTCCGGTCAGACTCTGTGGAAACTGCTCAATCAGTGCATCCAGTTCCCGTGTAATCGCCTGACTGTCATTCATATAATTTTCAAACTGGGAGGCATTTTCTACAGTAATCGGTATTCCAAGCTTTTGCATCTGTACCAGCGTCTGTACATCAATCCGCGGATTTGCATTGACCAGCCGTGCCATCTGCTGCAGACTCTCCCGGTCAATCGGCATCTGTTCTTCCATCATCCGGTCAACCATGGACAAATACTCCGGCTGTGCGGAAAGTCCCGCTGCGGAAAGCGCCTGCATCAGCGTATAATTTGCGCCTGCCCCGTCAATTGCAAACGGCCGGATGGCAATCTGCGTGCCATCGTTGGACTTTACCTGGAAAAACATGGATTCCCCTTCCATAAGGGAAATCTTTCCGTCCAGCAGTGCCATCACCTGCTGCCCTCCGGAAAGAGAAAGCGTCACGCGGCCATTTTTAACGGAAGTGACCGTCCCCTCAAAAATATTTCCTTTTGTCAGAGACCGCAGAGAGGCCACAAGATTTTCCACACCTTTCGTCCCGGTCAGCGTCTCCGCACCTGATGAGATCGCCTGATGATACTGTTTTACCAAATCTGAAATCTGCATCCGAACAGCCCCCTTTGTGATTTTGAATAATTATCTTATGATACAAAATTCTTAATAAAGGTTCTTCTGTGAATCGGTGTCGGTCCATACTTTTTGAGTGCTGCAATATGTTCCGCGCTTCCATATCCTTTATTGGAAGCAAAACCATACTCCGGATAAATCGAATCATAGTATACCATCATCCGGTCCCTGGTCACCTTGGCAATGATCGATGCCGCACCGATGGAAATGCTCTTTGCATCTCCCTTGATAATCGGTACCTGCGGAATTGTCACTTTCGGAATCGTCACTGCATCATTAAGCAGCAGATCCGGCTGCGGAGATAACTGTGCAATCGCCTGCCGCATTGCCTCATACGTTGCCTGCAGAATATTGATCTCATCAATCCTGTCCGGACCGATCGTGCCAAGTCCGGTTGCCACTGCCTGCTCCATGATGATATCATACAGTTCTTCTCTTTTTGCCGCTGAAAGTTTTTTGGAATCATTAATATATAATATATCACAATCCTTCGGCAGAATCACAGCTCCTGCCACGACCGGTCCCGCAAGCGGTCCCCGTCCTACCTCATCGATCCCACAGATATATGTATATGTATCGTACTCTTTTTCATATTTCTTTAAATTTTCCGTGCGGATCATTTCCTTCTGTAGCTTATCCATGCGTTTTTTTGCGGTATCCACCAGTTTCTGCACACCGGTGCGGGAATCCGACGCATATTTTTCCACAAACGCCTCCAGTGCTTCCGTCGGTGTTGCTGTCAGTTCCTCTTTAATCGCATCAATTTTTTCAGCCATTTTCCTGCTCCTTTGGCCACTCCAGCGTAACTTTTCCGAGTTTTCCGCTCCGGAATTCATCAATCAGAAGTGCTGCCGCTTTGCTGTAATCGAGTTCCCCGCCTTTCGTGATACATTTCCTGTTTTCTGCAATCCCGCATAAAAGTTCGGTCTCCTTTTGTGTTTCTTCGACTTCATAACGTTCTGTCAGGATTCCCGGATACTGTGTTTTCAGGAAACGGATCAGCTCTACCGCAAGTTCATCCGTATTTAAGATCTCATCCCGGATGGAACCGATCAGTGCCAGACGAAGTCCAACTTTCTGATCCTCAAATTTCGGCCAGAGAATTCCCGGAGTATCCAAAAGCTCTACACTTTTGCTCAGACGTATCCACTGTTTTCCCTTCGTTACACCCGGCTTGTTTCCGGTCTTTGCACACGCTTTTCCCGCATACGAATTGATAAATGTGGATTTTCCGACATTTGGAATTCCAACAACCATGGCACGGACCGGCCGGTTTTTGATTCCGCGCTTACGGTCCCTCTCCATTTTTTCCTTACAGGCTTCCATAATAATATCGGTAATGGATTTCATTCCGTTTTTGCTTCGCGCGTCAAGGCTTACCACATAATATCCTTTCTTTTGGAAAAAAGCAGACCACTGCTCGGTTGCATTGCGGTCCGCCAGGTCCGCTTTATTCATTAAAATCAGACGATATTTGTTTTTCCCAAGTTCGTCAATATCCGGATTTCTGCTGCTGAGCGGAATCCGGGCATCTACCAGTTCGATCACCAGATCTATCAGTTTGATGTCTTCCTGCATCTGTCGTTTTGCTTTGGTCATATGACCGGGATACCATTGAAAATTCATCTCTTTTTCCTCATTTCCTAAATCAGCCCGCTTAATCGATCAGTCCCATCTTTCCAAATCCCTTAAAATGGAACCACGCTTTTCCAATTATATAATCTTTTTTCACATTTCCGATATTTGCCATACGGCTGTCCTCACTGCTGTTTCGATTATCCCCGAGAACAAAATATTCGTCATCCCCAAGTTTCACTTCATCTGTTGCCACACCGGGATCTTCGATGGAAGCAGAAACAATATCTTCCTTGTAAAGTTCTCCATTAATATATACTTTCCCATTTTTGATCTGTACCGTATCCCCCGGACAGGCAATGACCCTCCGGACATAATAATGGGATTTTTCATTTCCATTCGGCAAAAAAACGACGACATCGCCCTGCTTTGGCGCGCGTACCATATAGACAAAGCGATTGACAAAAATCTGTTCCTCGCTCTGTAAGGTATCCTGCATGGCATTTCCCACAACTGTCGTCCGAAAACCAAAAGAACTGACCAGTGCATATGCAATGGCAATTACAATGGCACATTCTAATACCCAGGTCATAATTTCTTTAAACAGGGGTACATTAAACTTTTTTCTTCTTCTGCTGAAATTCAGTCCGCTTCTTCTTTTCACTTTTCCACCTCTTTAATTCAAGTTAGAAAAAAGGGATGCCGCATTCTGTGGCATCCCTTCCATGAAGCAAATTATTTTACTAACTCTTTTACCTTTGCAGCTTTGCCGACACGGTCTCTTAAGTAGTAAAGTTTTGCACGACGTACTTTACCTTTACGAACGATCTCTACCTTCTCAACGTTTGGAGAATGTAAAGGCCATGTCTTCTCAACACCTACACCGTTTGAAATCTTTCTTACAGTGAAAGTGGTACGGTTGCTTCCACCCTGCTTCTTAATAACAGTTCCTTCGAATACCTGAATACGCTCACGGTTTCCCTCTTTGATCTTTCCGTATACCTTTACAGTATCACCTACGGAAAACTGTGGTGCTTCAGCCTTTAACTGCTCTGCCTCAATGTTCTTGATGATTTCACTCGCGTTCATTTTGTGACCTCCTGATTATTTTGACGTTCTTAAACTCCATCTATCGGTGCCAGAGGACCGTCACTTCTATTCACATTTGTAACTATCCGTTCCGTAATATTACCGAATAATTACACCGCAACAATTATAAACTTTAGCATACTCATTCCGAAAAATCAAGTCCTTTTTCATCATTTTTCGCACATCCAGAAAATTTTGTCACGCGACAGGCAAAATCCCTCTTTTTCCTGCAATCCCTTGGATTTTTCGTTGTCCGTGATAATCTGTGCAAACGGAATTTTTCCCTGTTCGAGCATACAGTTTGCTGCATACGTTTCGAGCGTCATGGCAATGTGTCTGCGCTGGAATTTTGGTGCTACCATAAGCATTCCGATACTTCCCTCACAATGCTGCCCGATAAATCCGGCAAGCTTTTCGTCATAAAAAGCCCCCACAAGCATCCCATCCTGTATCCTCGACCGCAGGTAGTCCTCATCACAGCAGCCGTGATAAAAGGAAATCACCTGTGGAAAATCTTCTCGTTGTAATCTGCGCATCGACAATCCATCCTCACGCGTCAGATCCGGCCGGTATAAACCGCGCACCGGAAGCTTTTCATGTCTGGTGTACACAGCCTGATAACATTCGCACTCCTGATTAAGTCCGTATCTCTTTTGAAAATAAGGAATCATTTCCTCCTGATGCAAAACCGCCAGCGGTATTTTTTCAACCGGAAGCGTCCATGTACGGATATCCGGAAGTCTTGACGGATCAACACATGCATGAAAATAGATCTCGTATTCCATATCTTTGAGCAATATCTGTCCCTGCCCGAAATACAACAGTTGTGCGCGTCCACGATTGATCAGTTCAATCATATCGATGTGCAACAGTTTCTGTTTCATAAGCAGTTGTCTGCATTCCTGCAGCCGCACATAGCGGGCATACAGATCCGGCCTGCGTTCCTTTGTACGCAGGATGGACTGTTCCTTTTTCCATGCATCTATGTGTTTCTGGTTTCCGGAAAGCAGCACCTCCGGCACCTTTTTCCCGTGCCACACATCCGGTCTGGAATATTGCGGATGTTCCAAAAGCTCTCCGTGGAAAGATTCGGTCAGAGCCGACTGTTCATTTCCAAGCACTCCCGGAACCAGGCGTGCCACTGCATCGACAATCACCATGGCTGCCAGCTCACCGCCCGTCAGTACATAATCACCGATGGAAATGTAATCTGTGACCACTTCCTCAAGCACGCGCTCATCAATGCCCTCGTAATGCCCGCATAACAAAAGCAGCTCATCCTGTGCCGCCAGTTCCCGTGCTTTTGCCTGTGTAAAAGGAATTCCCTGCGGGGTTACATAAATCACCCGCTTTTTCTTATTCTGCGGTATCTTTTCCATAACACTCTGACATGCATCATATACCGGCTGTGCCTGCATGAGCATCCCTGCACCGCCGCCGTAAGGATAATCATCCACCCTGCCATGCTTATCCTGCGTATAATCACGGATATTCACCGCATCAATATCTATTTTTTTCTGTTGCACGGCTCTCCCTGTGATGCTTGTCATAAGCCCCTGCATCACCATATCCGGAAAAAGCGTCAAAACATGAAACTTCATTGTCCACCCTCCGTTTAACGCAGTCCCGGCAGCAGATGTACTTCCATCTGTCCCGCAGCCACATCCACGTTCTGGATACACGCATGGATTGCCGGAATGAGCAGATCTTTTGCGCCGTCTTTACTCACAACATAGACATCATTGGCACCGGTCTGCAATACATCGGAGATTGTTCCAAGTTCTTCTCCTTCATCCGAAACTACCTGTATTCCGATCAGATCTGCAATAAAATACTCGTCTTTTCCTAATTCCACTGCATTTTCCCTGGTAACAAGCAGCTTTGCCTGCCGCATTCTCTCCACGTCATTTCTATCATCTATCCCCTTGAATTTCAGGATCACCATATTTTTAAAGAACTTAACACCTTCGATTTCAAGTTCTCTGGTTCCCCGACCCTGATCAAGGAGGACTGTTTTCAAATTTTTAAACCGGGCATTATCATCCGTGGTAGGAAACACTTTCACCTCTCCACGTACCCCGTGAGGAGCCGTAATCACTCCCACCTGAAATAAATCTTCCATAAAATCTCCTATTGTGCAGATTCTCTCACGAATTTGTTTCATAGAAAAACAAGCACCTCGCAGCTGCGGGGTGCTTAATGCGGTACATCTCTGATGTATCGCCTGTGGTACATCAGAGATGTACCGCTTTCATTTACGGTATATCCTACCGTTATGTTATTGCATGATTTCCACAATAACTTTTTTGTCTTCTTTGGATGCCGCTGCTTTCACAACCGCACGGATTGCTTTCGCAATGCGTCCCTGCTTTCCGATTACTTTGCCCATATCGGACTGTGCAACCCTAAGTTCCAGCAGAGTTCCTTTTTCATTCTCAGACTCCGTCACAACAACTTCATCCGGGAAATCAACGAGTGACTTTGCAATTACTTCAACTAATTCTTTCATTAATTACATCCACCCTTCGGAATTATTTCTCGATACCAGCTGCCTTGAAGATTCTGTTAACGGTCTCTGTTGGCTGTGCGCCTGTAGATAACCACTTCTTAGCCAGCTCAGCATCTACGTGATACTCGCTAGGATCCTTTGTTGGATCATATGTTCCGATCTCTTCGATGCATCTTCCGTCTCTTGGTGAGCGGGAATCTGCAACTACGATTCTATAGAAAGGAGCCTTCTTCTGTCCCATTCTTCTTAATCTGATCTTTACTGCCATGATTTCACCTCCTCATAGGTTTTGTTTTTTATTTAAAAGGGAAGTCCTTTGAACATTCCTCTTTTACCACGTTTGCCGCCCATCATGCCGGGCATCTGTTTCATCATTTTCTTTGTCTGCTCAAACTGCTTGACCAGACGGTTGACTTCTGCCACCTGTACACCCGCACCTCTTGCAATGCGGTTCTTTCTGCTTGGATTGAGCAGATTCGGATTTTTACGTTCCTGCGGTGTCATGGAATGAATAATTGCCTCTATTCTCCGCATGTTTTTCTCCGCTTCGTCCGTATCAATCTCCGGCATCTTTCCACCGCCGAGTCCAAGTCCCGGCATCATGCCCATCAGACTGGACAAACCGCCCATCTTTTTCATCTGACTCATGGACTCTAAATACATTTCAAAGTCAAATTCATTTTTGCGCATCTTCTGCTCAAGTTCTTTGGCTTTTTTCTCGTCGAGATTCTCCTGTGCTTTCTCAATCATGGTAAGCACATCACCCATACCAAGGATTCGGGATGCCATACGATCCGGATAAAACTGTTCCAGATCCGAAAGTTTCTCCCCCATACCTGCGTACAGAATCGGTTTTCCTGTCACTGCGCGGATGGAAAGAGCTGCACCGCCCCGGGTATCTCCATCGAGCTTTGTCAGAACAACACCATCGATTCCTATCTTGTCATTAAATGTCGAAGCAACATTTACCGCATCCTGACCGGTCATTGCATCAACAACGAGAATGGTCTGGAATACATCCACCGCTTCTTTGATCTCCACAAGCTCATCCATCATCTCTTCATCGACATGCAGACGACCTGCCGTATCAATGATCAGAACATTGCAGTCTTCTTTCTTTGCATGTTCCACGGCTGCTTTGGCGATATCCGCAGGTTTGTTTTTATTTCCCATGGAAAATACTTCCACGCCCTGCTTTTCTCCATTGATCTGCAACTGTTCGATTGCAGCCGGACGATACACATCACAGGCTGCCAGCAGTGTCTTTTTCCCTTTGGTCTTTAATTTGCCTGCGATCTTTGCCGTGGTAGTTGTTTTACCGGCACCCTGCAGACCTACCATCATAATGACGGTCAGTTCTTTTCCCGGCCGGAACGCAATCTCGGTTGTCTCGGAGCCCATAAGCTTAACCATCTCTTCGTTTACGATCTTGATGACCATCTGTCCCGGATTGAGACCGCTCATCACATCCTGTCCGATTGCCCGTTCCTGCACATCTTTTACAAACTTCTTGACCACACGGAAATTTACATCTGCCTCAAGCAGTGCCATCTTGACTTCTTTCAGTGCTGTCTTGACATCGTCCTCTGTCAGTCTGCCCTTGCTGCGAAGATTCTTAAATACATTCTGCAATTTTTCAGAAAGACTGTCAAATGCCATACTACAGCTCCTCCAAAATCTGATTTGAAATCGTTGCGATCTGTTCTACGATCTGTTCATCTTTTGTTTGATGAAACTGTTCTGCCAGTCTGTGAATTTCCTCCACATCCTGCTTCACAGATAAGAACTTCTCTACCAGATGAAGTTTCTTTTCATAATCCGAAAGCTTCTTTCCACAGCGTTGATCATATCTGCCACGCCCTGTCTGGTAATCCCCTCCTCCCCGGCAATCTCACCGAGAGAAAGATCATTGAACACGAAGTCCTCATAGATCCGGCGCTGATGTTCATTCAGTAACTCGCCATAAAAATCATATAAATAAGCCTGTTGTAACTTTTCTTCCACATCAATCACCTTGGATACTTTACCATAAAGAAAACAAGGTGTCAAGTATTTTTTCTTGACACCTTGTAATTTATTTTTAAATCATGGTTCTTACGATCTTTGGCTTATATCCGGCCTTTTCCAGCGCCTTGATAATCTGCTTCTTGTGATCGGTACCAAAACACTCCAATGTAATCCGAAGTTCAACTGCGGCATTCCGGTTCGTGGAAACAAACTGATTGTGTTCGAGTTTGATGACATTTCCCTGCTCTTTTGCCAGTGTCTCGGAAACTTTCGCCAGTTCTCCCGGCTTATCCGGAAGCAATACCGAAACGGTAAAGATACGGTCACGGAAAATCAGTCCCTGCTGTACCACGGAAGACATTGTGATTACATCCATGTTTCCACCGCTTAAGATGGATACCACCCGCTTGTCCTTAACATCCAAATGCTTTAATGCCGCTACCGTAAGCAGTCCGGAATTTTCTACAATCATCTTGTGGTTTTCCACCATATCCAGAAAACTTACGATCAGTTCATCATCCGTTACCGTGATAATGTCATCCAGATTTTTCTGGATATATGGGAAAATTTTGCTTCCCGGTGTCTTTACGGCAGTACCGTCGGCGATTGTATTTACTGTCGGAAGCGTTGTCACTTTTCCGGCTGCAAATGAAGCCTGCATACAGTTTGCACCAGCCGGCTCCACACCGATCACCTTAATCTTTGGATTGAGCAGCTTTGCAAGTGTGGATACACCTGTTGCCAGTCCGCCTCCCCCAATCGGAACAAGAATGTACTCTACCAGCGGAAGTTCCTTAAAGATCTCCATTGCAATGGTTCCCTGACCGGTTGCCACTGCCAGATCATCGAACGGATGAATAAAGGTATATCCTTTTTTTTCTGCCAGCTCCAGTGCATGTGCACATGCCTCATCATATACATCTCCGTACAACACAACTTCCGCACCGTAACTCTTGGTACGATTCACCTTGATCAGAGGCGTGGTGGTTGGCATTACAATTACCGCCTTACAGCCGTAGCACTTTGCGGCATATGCCACTCCCTGCGCATGGTTTCCGGCAGATGCTGTAATCAGTCCTCTCTGACGTTCTTCCTCTGAGAGCGTGCTGATTTTATAATAAGCACCCCTTACTTTGTATGCACCGGTAAACTGCATATTCTCCGGCTTTAAATATACTT
>ERZ836877.6544-NODE-6544-length-10354-cov-4.586271_pt1 | contig 10354 bp, 9 predicted proteins | sample MGYA00519469_ERZ836877 | MGnify/ENA primary metagenome ERZ836877 (study PRJEB31850, sample SAMEA3708809) | human gut metagenome | biome: human gut; feature: human-associated habitat; material: faeces | place: China | collected 2014 ... | reverse complement strand
TTCAAGGCGGACAACCGCGTCAATTTCTTCAACCAGATCAAGAACAACGACTACGACTGTGTTATCATGTCTCATGACCAGTTCGGTAAAATCCCGCAGTCGCCGGAGATGCAGCAGCAAATCCTTCAGGCGGAGCTTGACACGGTTGAGGAGAACCTCGAAGTGCTGAAACAGCAGGGCCACGACATCAGTCGCGGTATGCTTAAAGGTCTTATCAAGCGCAAGGAAAACCTTACCGCCAAGATAGCGACCATTCAGTATCAGATGGACCAGAATCGCGATAATGTCGTTGACTTCAAGCAGATGGGTATCGACCATATTTTTGTGGACGAGTCGCATCAGTTCAAAAACCTCATGTTCAACACACGCCACGACCGCGTGGCGGGTCTGGGCAATTCGGAAGGCTCTCAACGTGCGCTGAATCTTCTCTACGCTATCCGTACCATTCAAGAGAGAACAGGTAAGGATTTAGGAGCGACATTCCTAAGTGGCACCACCATATCCAATTCATTGACGGAGTTATACTTGCTATTCAAGTATCTCCGACCCAATGAGCTGGAGCGTCAGGACATCCGCTGTTTTGACGCATGGGCGGCTATCTTCGCCAAGAAAACCACCGACTTCGAGTTCAATGTGACAAATCATATTGTAGCGAAGGAGCGTTTCCGCTACTTCATCAAAGTCCCCGAGTTGGCGGCTTTTTACAATGAGATTACAGACTACCGCACGGCTGAGGACGTGGGAGTTGACAGACCGGAGAAGCAGGAGATACTTCACAATATCCCGCCGACACCGGCGCAGGAGGCTTTCATCGAGAAACTGATGAAGTTTGCCGAGAGCGGCGATGCCACGATACTCGGACGCGCTCCGTTGTCGGAGACGGAGGAGAAGGCGAAGATGCTCATTGCCACGGACTATGCCCGCAAGATGGCTCTTGACATGAGAATGATTGACCCCAACACAGAGGATGATCCGAACAACAAGGCGAGCCACTGTGCCAAAATGATTGCTGAATACTATCGCAAGTATGATGCCCAGAAAGGCACGCAGTTTGTATTTTCCGACCTCGGGACTTATAAACCGGGCGAGTGGAATGTCTATACCGAAATCAAGCGCAAGCTGATTGAGGATTATGGTATCCCGCCCCATGAAATACGTTTCATTCAAGAGTGTAAAACGGAGAGGTCAAGAAAGGCTGTCATCGAGGCTATGAACTGCGGAGATGTACGTGTCTTGTTCGGCTCAACGACAATGTTGGGTACCGGAGTCAATGCTCAACAGCGGTGTGTCGCGGTCCATCACCTCGATACACCCTGGAGACCAAGCGACCTGCAACAACGTGACGGTAGGGCAGTTAGAGCCGGCAACGAGATTGCCAAGCTATACGCTGATAACAAGGTTGATGTAATCATCTATGCGGTTGAAAAGTCATTGGACTCATACAAGTTCAATCTCCTTCATTGCAAGGCGACATTCATCGACCAGCTTAAATCCGGCGCACTCGGAGCGAGAACCATCGACGAGGGTGCAATGGACGAGAAGAACGGCATGAACTTCTCGGAGTACATGGCTATTCTCAGCGGTAACACTGACCTTCTGGAAAAGGCGAAACTTGAAAAGCGCATTGCCTCACTGGAGAGTGAGCGCAAGGCACATAATAAAGGGATATCCGATTCCAAGTTCAGGCTCCAGACCATCAGCCACGACATTGCCAACAATGAGGCGGCAATCGGGCGAATGAAAGAAGATGCAGCCCGGTATCAGTCGGTCGTTCAGCGGGACAAGGACGGCAACCCCGTCAACAATCTCACTATCGACACCTGCCACCTCAAAGATGAGCAGAATATGGGCGTTCACCTGCAAGGTCTGGCGATGAAAACCGATACACACGGACAGTACCAGCGTGTCGGCGAGGTCTATGGATTCCCCATCAGTATTATCTCGGAGCGCAACCTTGTTGACGGCAAGGAGACGATTCAGAACCGATTTGTGGTCGAAGGCAACTACAAATACAAGTTCAACAACGGCTTCATCGCCATGAGCGACACCCATGCCGCCTGCATGAACTTCGTCAACGCTCTGGAGAAGATACCCGGCATCATCGCCCAGTATGAGGAACGGACTGCGAAACTCAAAGCCGACGTTCCCCAACTCGAAGCCATCGTCGCCAAATCGTGGGGCAAGGAGGATGAGTTGAAACAACTCAAATCCGACCTTGCCGCTCTCGACCGCAAAATCACCGCCGCCCTCGCTCCGAAGAAAGAGGAACAGGACGGCGAGGAGAACAAGCAGGTCAACACTGTGGAGGCTCCAGCCACTGACAATAAGAAGTCAATGGTGGCAGAACCAGCCGACCACTACCAACAGCGAGAGCCTTTAAGCTCCCGTATCATAATCGGAGGCTGCGGAGCAACTCCACCCGGAGGCTTCCGCGCCGCCGGTCCAAAACTATAATAAGGGATAGCCGGTCATAATAATGAATTTCATTATTATGGCTGGCTTTCTCGTTTGTTTAATATACTATAACAGAATTTCTAAATCTGTCATTTATAATCCAATGGTATGCCCAATTCCTTCATCCATGCGTAAAGGGTTTTGGGTGCCTTGCCGAGTTCTTTAGCGGCTTTTCGCTTATTGCCATTGCAATCTCGCAGGGCCTGTTTTACCTTCCTTAGTTTTTCAGAATAGGTATCGCCCTCATCAACTACGGGGTGCATAATTATGGTATCAGCAGTTATCCGTTTGTTTGGGCTGATGAATACAGCGTGTTTGATAACATCAAACAACTCCCTGAGATTGCGTGACCAAACATGCTCAGTCAACACCTTTAATGCTGCCTTCGTGAATACCTTTTCAGGTATATTTAGCGATACACAATAGTTTTTTAGCACCTCAATAGCAAGTAGCTCAATATCGTCATGATAGTCCATCAGCGACGGAACCTTTATTACATTTCGTCGGAGAGCCTGTATTAGTTTAGGAGAACAGATGTGTCCGGGAAAACTATCCTCAATATTGACCCTTGTAGAACAAATGATAATGCCGTTAAACTGTCTTTTATCAGCATTTACATATAATTCCTTAGTAAAGAAATCGGCAATCAGTTCCTGGGCCTCGATATCCAAGTGGTCGATCTCATGGAAATAAAGTGTGCCTCCCTGAGCTTGTTGTGCCATACTTCGTAGAATACGTGTGAAATGAGACTTCTCGGATTCTCCCCATTTCATCACATCTTTATGAGCCATAACCTTACAGTTGGCAAATATGAATCGGTTATTGCGTCGGAGGCTACGGATATGTGAAATCTGCGCAAGTGTAAATTTCCCAGTGCCATTGGCCCCGGTTAGAAGTACAGTCTGAGTCTTTTCTCTTGCCACTTTCTCCCTCATTGCATGAAATTCTCCCTGCATATGGCTAAACCACTTTATGTGGGATGGTTCTGTAAACATGGAGTACAATGCTACTGTCATCGCGTCCTGTTCCTCGCCGCAATATCTGAAATAATAACTCTCTTCCAAATCCCACATGCTGGCAACAACATCATTTCTGGTGAGCCATGATGAGTAAAAAGACTGAATCTGTGTGGATTTTGAATTGGCAGCCATCACAAGGTCACGGTCGGATGGATTCAAGGGAGTAGATTCACAGAAGACAATGCCATAGTCTCCGTTCTTTACTGCTTCGATAGCTTCAGATAGATTGTCGAAAGCATCCCAGTAACCATCTATGATTGGAAGAGAGGCAACTGTTTCATCGAGTTGGTCTTTCGATGAGCAGTATATGAGCACTCTTTTATATTTCCGCTCACTGCTATTATGTGATTGATTCTTCATATTTTTTTTGAAAAATTGAAAAAATCCTCAAATTAGATTGTTTTGAGGAATTTGGTAACACATATACTGCTCTGTTAATTCGGTGATTAAAATCAACCTTCAAAACTAATATGAGGTAAAGCGTTACCTAAATACAGTTGCAAAGGTAACACTTTTTCGCCATAATGTAACACTTTTATCCTGCAAAACAGTATGGTGCACAAGTGTAAAAGCAAACAAAATTAGGCTAAAAAGCGTATAGAATCATGCCGAGCGACGAACGCGACGGCTTCAAACAAATCCCAAATGTATATGACAGAATTTACACCGCCACAGGTTCTTAGTCCGGGAGACAATCCGGGCAGACGATGCAACTTCTTCATTGTGGAAGAAGCCATCCAGTGTCTAACTCTCAACACGTTGAATGCGCATGACTGAAACTCTACGCAAATGCACTCTTGTCAGCAATATCATGACTGGCAAGCACGAAGGACTTCACGTTCACTTTGAAGACTTCGCCGACCTCGTCAAAGATGAATGCCTTGATGCCGAATCATGGCAGGAGAAGAATGCCGAACTCATGGCACTCGAAACGACTTTCGATATTTACATGGAAGCCCATCCCAATGCTTCTCCGGAGGTCAAGATGCTTGTCACCAAAGTTATAGACTTCATCAGACGTATGCGCAAGCATTTCAACGAATATTATTCGTCAATGCACCACAAACCTCACCACAACTATTTTCCCGAAACACAGCCATGTAATATACAGGCTTCAACGGAAGGTCAAACTGAACCAACTAAGGTTAAGACGAACCTGTCTGTTGTGGACACAGTGGAATACATCTATTGGTGCCATGAGAATATATTCCCTCATTTACAGATAAATGAAGTGCGGGTAATGGTCAATATCTTCCTCGGCACAAATATTACAAAGCGCCAGCTTTATGCCAACTATGCGAATATCAAGACCCGTCAGGGGATGCGTCGTTCAGATTCTGACAAAGAGAAGACGATGGCTCTATTCATGCAAAGAAGCACCAACAAACTTCACGATCGCATCAGCACAGAGGCAATAGCCGATGACAACCGAACAAAATAACCACTGTAAACTCATCAATTATGAAGAAGCAACTGTCTGAAAACTGGCAACTGTGGATTCTTATGGCTTTAGTTTTTCTTGCCCTTGCAGCCGGGGCAAGAAAAACAGCCCTTGACCTTGAATGGTCGGAATTCAACGCCAATATCCTTTTTATTGTGTCATTTGCCGCAATATCCATATTCTATCTCATATTCCATGAGCTGTTTGTAAAACTTGCAATCCCATTGCTGGACAAGTTGTTCAAAAAGCTTGGATTCAAGCCAAGAATAGAATCAGAAGATACCGTTGATGATAGAATAATCATAGATTATGGCACGACGAGGGGTGAAAAGATTCGGAAACAAGAGAAAAGATACATGGAACTGGAAAGCCGAGTAATCAAATATATCGGAGACACGATGGCTCATTATATGTCAGAAGTAGCTCTCTCAAAACTGATAGACCGAGCGTGTGAGTTCTTTCACATGAAACTCGTCCCGGACTTTCAGCAGTCAGACTCGGTGATGGTATCTGATGAATTGTCAACAATGGATCTGATGCACTTTGGCTGGAATATAGCCAAGCCTTTTAGGAAGCCTTGTGCTCACACAGCCTTGTTCTTGAAACAGATATTTCCAGAGGTATTCCGCAATACCGAGGTATTCACAATAGAGAAGAAACTTTGCCTGTCGCCAATGCAAGGTAAAATCAAAATTAACAGAAACGTAGGTATGTATGGCGTCATAGAACCCAAGCCTATCGAGTCCGTGGAAAAGCCTATTAAGACTTCAGAAAAGGAACTGAAGCAAGGAGATAAATCTGCAAAACAAGCGGCTATCGCTGATATGCTTGACGAGGGCATAGCCGGAGACTATGACTTTGAAGACATGCTTGTAGAAGAGTAATTTCTTCAAATAACATGGCAGTGGGGCAATGGTGGCTGATTCCACCGTCGTCCCACTGTTTAACTTTGTCCCCGGATTCGGTAGAGACCGAATTGGATGACTAATGACAGACAATACTTTATCATTCGACGAACTGCCGGGTGCAGTTCAGTCGCTAACGAGTCTTGTAAAAGACTTGGCAAAGGAGGTGATTGAGTTGCGTAAGCAAATCAGAATCCTTTCCGGTGAGCCAAGTAAGTCAGTAGAATTTGTAGGGATAGACGAGGCGGTCCGTATTCTCGGTAAAGCCAAGTCTACAATTTATGGTCTTGCCCGCGAGGGCAGGTTGCCGGCATACAAGGTTCCGGGTGAAAAGGAATGGAGATTCGTGGCATCCGAACTTGTCGATTTTGTCAAAGGCAACAGGCGTGAATCAAGCCTGCCGTCCTTTGAAGATATGGAGGCGATGTTGAGCCGGGGTACACGCAGCCAAAGAAAGCCACTGTAACCAGCGAGAGCCGACAGAATGCCCTGATGCAGTCTGTCGGCTCTCCATCTTCTTCTCTCGGTTTAACCACGTCTTTACTCTACGATTATTACCGGATTACAAGAAAAATAGTAAAATCACCCTTCAAGACTGATTTTCACGCTCTAATGGGACATTTGTCACACCTAATGTCGATTATTCTTTGTAATTTTGCATATGGCAGACAACCGACTCTTTGATAAGCAACGGACCAAGATAATAGGCATTGCGCGTCACCGTCTTTCCACCGACGGCGACGGCGTGACAACGCTTGTGGCTTTTCATAGTTGTCCGCTCCGTTGCCGGTATTGTCTGAACCCGCAGTCGTTAGGCGACGGAAGCCGATTCAAAGGGTATTCGCCGCAGTCGCTTTATGATGAAGTGAGAATCGACGAGCTTTATTTTCTCGCCACAAATGGCGGCGTGACTTTCGGCGGCGGCGAGCCTTGCCTGCGCCATGATTTCATCCGCGAGTTTCGTGGACATTGCGGCCCGGCTTGGCAGATTAATCTTGAAACATCGCTCAATGTGCCGACAGCCAATATCAAGGGGTTGCTCCCGGTAGTCAATACTCTGATTATCGACATCAAGGATATGAATCTCGATATTTACCGTAGCTACACGGGGCAGAGCAACGACTTTGTTCTCGACAATCTCCGCCTGATTGCTGATAGTGGACGGCAGCATGACTGCATTATCCGCATACCGCTGATACCGAGTTATAATACCGACGCCGACCGCGAGATTAGTCGCAAGGCTCTTGAAGATCTTGGCTTCGACCGATTCGATTTATTCACCTATCAAATCCGCAAACACTGACTATGGCACGAGGAAAGCAGACCTGCAAGATATTGAAAAAGATACGCCGACAAATTGCCGAGGCAAACGGCATTGAGTTCGTGACATCAGAATGTCGCTACAAGGGCGACTGCCTCGGCACATGCCCCAAATGCGAGGCTGAGGTGAGATACTTGGAGCGTCAGCTCCGCGCCCGCTCACTTGCAGGAAAAGCCGTAGCCTTTGCCGGAATCTCAGCAGGGATGATTCTCATGTCCGGATGCAGTGGAACAACATCATCGAATCCGTCAAGTGAAACATTGCAAGTCGAGCCGATAGAAAGAGCTGACACGTTGGATTTCGAGGGAGAAATTGATGAGAAATGCCTGTTGTCCAAAACCAAAGATACCATTTTCAATTCTGAAGCTGAAGTTTCAGGTATCAAAGAAAGTGAGATTGGCAATGATCCTAATGAAGTGGTAACACAAGGTGAAATGCCGGTTGAGCAGCCGAACAATCCCGATGATCGGGAGATATTCAGCTGCCCTGAACAACTGCCGCAATTTCCCGGCGGCCCAGCTGAAATGATGCGTTTTATTGCTCGGCACCTGAAATATCCCGAAGAGCAATTAAAAGAGGATATCCAAGGTCGTGTAGTCGTAAAATTCTATGTGGATACGTTGGGGCGTGTCTGTGAGCCGAAAATAGTAAGGGGAAAGGATTCCGCTCTTGATCGCGAGGCCTTGCGTGTAGTTGGATTATTCCCGAATTTTTTACCAGCCACGATGAATGGCAAGAAGGTCAATGCCTATATGACACTACCTATAACATTCAAATTACCGAAGAAATGACTATGATAAATCTACTATTTTACATCTGCTTTCTGACAGCGTGCTTTGCATGTGGAGCAAAGGAGATAATCATTATGCCTCAGTTTGCTGTAGGCGACACTCTCAGATATCGTGCAACAACAAGCCTTGTGATGTATCATGAAAAAGACTCTCTGGTTTCGACAACGAAGTTGCTGCCCACGCTTATAGTCGATGAGAAAAACGACAAGGGATTTATAATTACGACATCCAACCGGCTGGAGGATTTTAGCATAGAATGTTCCGATCCGGCAGCAGGAGAAACGTTGGAATCGTTCGACAAGTCCGATATCCTGAATGATGTTGTTGCCGCTATTACATTGAGGATTCAATTGGGAACAGACTGTCAGCCCGATTCGATATTGAATTTGGAGGCGGTAAAGGAGCGCATAACTGATGCTTACATCAATATGTTTGCAAAGCAACAGGGAATTGATGAAAGCAATAGAGAAGAATGGGAAAAGGAGACAATACCGCTACTTATCGGAACTGTGAATATGATGTACACTCCCAAACATCTTATCGAGCAGCAGTTTGGCAACTTGCCTTACTTCAACTTTATAGGCATACCTCTGAAATCAGGGAAAATACCGGCATCGATGGTATTGCCCGAAGAACTCCAGATGATATGTCCGGGGTTGACAGAGTTGAAAATGAATGTCAGGCAGTTTAAAAGCGATATGGAATCAAGTTTAGAGAAGAGCGATGGCTTATATCATATAAAGTTAAGCGGAAAGAAAGGAACCGCACATATTGACGGGGAGTTGCTTTATGCCGCCGGAATATTGACCAATGGTTTTTTGTCGTTTAGAAATGAGTCAGACACTGAGAAACTGATAAGTAACTATATGATTGAAATAATCAGATGAATTTATGAATATGAAGCTGATCACGACCATAATACTGACTCTGTTCGCCGGCGCGGGCTTTGCCGTTGCGTCCGAGAGGATAGATTCTGTTTCGTATGCCTTCGGGCATCAGTACACTCTCGGCATAATGGCCGGGAAAAACGATATGATGCAGGCCGAACAGGATTTCAAGGACTATATCCGCGCCCTTGAAGATAACATTGGCAATATGAGAGAGATGACCGATTCCTCCTATATGATGTCGTATTGTCTCGGCGCGATGGAGGCTGTGTTCATGACTGACGGATTGCACCATAAGAAAAAGGAGGAGTTGCCGCCGTTCCATTGTATCATTTCAGGACTCCGCAAGGTTGGAGAAGGTAAAATCAACCTTCCGGCCGACACCATTGCCGCAAGAGATTTCTTGAACAGGCATAGTGATGACGATAAGAAAGCATCGGATCTCGACAAAGAAACAGAATGCGAGTTCTTTACATCTTACGGGATAATGAAGGCCTATCAGCCCGGACTGCAACAGTATATCAATGGACTGAAGCCCGGAACAAGTTGCGTCGAGAACCGTCAGGCTTACGCAACCGGCATGGCCGATATTCTCGAAGCGTACTCCATTCCTCCTGCAACGGCCTACGACCAGGGACGGATGATTGCATTATCGATGAATATGACCTCCATCGAACAAGACCCGATTGACCCGGCTTCATTTGTGGCGGGAGCGAAGGCCTCGCTCGGCCTCGGGCCTCAGATAATTCCCCGATTTGAAGCGGAGGAAATCCTCAACCGTCAGTTTGAACAACAGGCAAAAGCGGCTGGAGCCGTCGACTATGAAGTTTATGCAAGTAAGCTCGGGGAATATATCAACCGGCTTGAGATAGAACCGGCATGTCCGTATTATGTCGACTGGAAAGTGACGGCGAGAGCCGTGGCTGAACCTGGGCCTGCCCTGACTGAAACAGAGCCGGAGTTTGTCGCCCAGGTGCACGAGGCAACTGTGGAACTTGACAGCACGTCAGGAATTCTGAACGTGCAGTGGACCTTCGATGAACCTGACGCTCTGAAATGGGCTGAGTTCACTGAGGCAAGTATCGGCAAACATGTAGCGGTGTATATAAACGGCAAATATATGTTCGCGCCCAGAGTCAATCAGCGAATTTCGGGAGGACGTTGTGCCATCTCAGATCTGACTCCCGAAGAAATCAACTCCCTTTTCAAAAATGCCGAAAAGGTAGCTCCTCAACACCCCGTCGATACGATAGAGATCATTGATTTTTAGGAACCATCGACATTGTCTGACAGGTGTGTAAATCTTGAAAAATAAGCCGATGAATAAAAAGCAAACATTTCTGCGGGTCATGCGGGATGTAGCCGTGGCGGTAGTCACGGTGTGGCTACTTGTGCTATTTATTGCATCTGCTGATGAAGATGATTTTGTGGCGGCTTTTATGCTTGTCGCCGCTGTTGTTGCATTTTTCTTCATAATCCCGATTTATTAGTGGTGCGATAAAAATCTAACCACTGTTATTAAAATATTAGTATTTA
>ERZ836877.6539-NODE-6539-length-10360-cov-3.726152_pt1 | contig 10360 bp, 6 predicted proteins | sample MGYA00519469_ERZ836877 | MGnify/ENA primary metagenome ERZ836877 (study PRJEB31850, sample SAMEA3708809) | human gut metagenome | biome: human gut; feature: human-associated habitat; material: faeces | place: China | collected 2014 ... | reverse complement strand
GGGGCAACGCCCCAACTGTTACACCGTCAATCCAACTATGCTAAACGCGCTCAACCCTGCCGCCTTAGCCGCAGGCAGCGAAGCGTCCCTGCGCAGTAACTTTGCGCGTCCGCAGACGCGCCCCCAAGCTGCTTTTTCCACCAAGATTTCGTGAAGCCCCCAAAATAATTCCGCATTCCGAAGTAAAAAACCGCCTGCCCACGCCAATCACCGCATGAGCAGGCTTTCCTTCATTCCAAATAGAGTGCCGATGCCGCCGCGACGCCCGCATCGTGCGTAATCGTCAGCAGCAGATGTCCCGGATAGCGCAATGCCGCGCCGCCGGATAGCACCGCCGTCGGCTGCCCCTGCGCCGTGTGCGAGATGGCAATCTCCGTCAGCGGAAAGGCAATGCCGCAGCCGAGCGCCTTGACGATGGCTTCCTTCGCTGCGTACAGCCCCGCCAGCGTGTCCGCCGCCGACGCGCCGCGGCTGCGCAGGTACGCGATTTCCTCTTTCGTCAGGATGCGCTGGAGGAAATGCGTGTTGTCAAGCTGCTGTGCCATCCGCGCAATGCCGCAGATATCCAGCCCGATGCCGCGCAGCTCAGACATAGCCCATGACCCCGCGCACGGATACGTCGCCGGACAGCACGCGCTGCAATACGCCGCTTTCGTCGCGCACCAGCAGCGCACCCGTCTCGTCAATGTCCTCCGCCGTGCCGATGAAGTCAATCTCTGTGCCGATGACGTGCACCCGGCTGCCCAGCGTGCAGCAGTGGCGGCGGTACGCTTCCTGTATGCCGGGGAAGCCGTGCTCCTCCAGCAGCGTCATGTTGTCCTCCAGCGCCTTCAGGTAGTGGACGACAATCTCCCGGCGCACGGGCGGATTGGCGAATTCCTCCAAGGCGGCGGCGCGGTCAGACAGCTCCGGCGGATATGCCCCGCGCAGCACGTTCAGCCCCGTGCCGACGACAACGTACTCAATCTGGTCGAGGTCGGCGCTGATTTCCAGCAAAATGCCGCACAGCTTCTTGCCGGAGAACACGAGGTCGTTGGGCCACTTAATCTGCGCGTCAATGCCCGTCACTTCGCGGACGGCGTGCGCCATTGCCATCGCGGTCGCGAGGGTAATCAGCGGCGCGTTTTTCGGCGGGAGCTTCGGCCGCAGGAGGACGCTCATCAGGATCGCCTGCCCCGCGGGGGCTGACCATGTGCGCCCCAGCCGCCCTTTGCCCGCTGTCTGGCATTCGCACAGGCACAGGCTGCCGCTCGGCGCGCCCTGCACCGCCATCTGCTTCACCAGCGTGTTGGAGGACGTGATGGTGTGCTCGTAGTGGTTGATGGCACGTCCAAGCGTCTTGGTCGTCAGCTGATTCACCCAGAAAATGGGGTCGAGGCTGTCGCCGGGGATGAGGCGGTAGCCGCGGCGGCCGGCGGCTTCAATCTGCCAGCCGTCTTCGCGCAGCTGGGCAATGCGCTTCCACACGGCGGCGCGGCTGATGCCCAGTTCCTGACTGATTTTTTCGCCGGAGACATAATCGCCGCCGGAGAGGATTGCAAGAATGTCATTCATCGGTTTCATCTCCTGAAAAGAGGTGCTTTTGTTGGAACATATGGTTTTGCCGGAGCAGGACGGGATGCGCCTGCGCGATGTGCTGCGCCGCGTGATGGGCGTGAGCTACACGGCAATGAAGTCCGCCAAGTGGAACGGCGGCATTACGGTGGATGGCGTCGTGACCCCAGTGGATGCCTTCGTGCGCGCCGGGGAGGTGGGGGCAATCCGCTTCCGGGAGAACGCACCGGCGTACGCGGTCAAGCCGTATGACCTGCCGCTGACCATTGCGCATGAGGATGACTGGCTGTTCGTGATTGACAAACCCGCCCCGCTGGCGAGCCAGTCCAGCGCCCTGCACCCGGACGACACGCTGGAAAACGCGCTGTATGCTCATTTGCGCTGTCCGGCGGATTTCGTCTACCGTCCGGTGAATCGGCTGGACAAGGGCACAAGCGGGCTGATGATTGTCGCCAAGGACGCGCATATTCAGCACCGTTTGCAGGCGCTTCTGCATACGCCGGAGTTCATCCGGACGTATCAGGCGGTGGTGGAGGGCTGCCCGGATGACGACTGCGGCGTGATTGACGCGCCCATCGGCAAGGAGGACGCCGCCAGCATCCGCCGTATCGTGACCGCATCCGGCAAGCCGTCGGTGACGCACTATCGCGTGCTGAAACGCGGGAAAACGCGCACGCTGGTGGAGTTGACGCTTGAAACCGGGCGCACGCACCAAATCCGCGTACACATGGCGTCTATCGGCTGTCCGGTCGTCGGGGATTTCCTCTACGGCACGGAAATTCCGCAATTGCCGGGGCGGTTTGCGCTGCACGCCAGCGCCTTGACGCTCCATCACCCGATGACGGGGGATTGGCTGTCGCTTACCTCGCCTTTGCCGGCGTCGCTTGCGACACTGCTTGACTGATGGCGGATTGCAGGAAGTCCAAACCCCGCTGCCGCTGGATGGAAAGCTGCTCGTCCACCACGGAAAAATCCGGATGCGTCGGGTCGGCGACTTGCAGCGTGCGCAGCAGCTGGTCAACGCGGCTGTTGCGGCTTTCGGGATCGTCCTCGCGGTAGCGGCGGAGAATTGTGCAGGGCGTGTGCAGCAGGAGGGAAAACGCGGCGGCGTGGAAGCTGTCCGTCAGCACCATGCTCGCGCCCGCAATCAGAGAAAGCCACTGCGCGGGGGTCACGCCCTTCGCCAGCGGATACGCGGACTGGAGGGCTGATTCCGTCCGCGGAATGACGCGCACGCCCAGCCCAGTTTTCTGCCGAATCTGCTCCACCTGCGTCCAGTACGCGGGATTGTCCGCCAGGAAGAAGCACAGAATATCATTGCCCATCGGGATGTCGCCGCCGATGAGCTCCAGCCACTTTTCGCGCGGCAGGAGCATCACGGGGTCGGGCATGACGGCGGGCTTTTTGCCGATGAGCGCTTGCAGGAGCGCCGCGCCCTCTTCCTCCCGGACGGAGATGGCGGCGAACCCCCGTATCAATGCGGCGATTTTGCGCCCTTTCGCGCTGTCCGTCATCGTCGATACGCCCAGCGACGGCGCGTAGGCGACTTTCGGCTTCTTCGTGAAATTCAGGAAATACGCCGGATTGAGCCACGTCGGCGACCAAATCTGGTCTGACCCGCAAATCAGCGCGTCGTATGACAGCGCCTGATGCGCCAGCGCGCTCTGGTCGCGGCAGACGGGCGACAAAATCATCTGCGTCCGCCGGAACTCATCAAAGCCCTCGTTCAGCCCGCGCGCCGCGCTGCGCTTTTTCATGCCGTCCAAAATCAGGCGGGGCGAATTGCCGCTGCACAGCAGATTCTTCATCTTTTCCGTCTGCGAGGGAACATAGTCGATATGCTCCGCGTCGTACCCCAAGGAACGGACGGCGTTTTGCAGCGCCCACGCCTGAAGAATCGACCCGTAGTTGTCATTGTGCAGGAAGGTCATGATGCCGATTCGTGCCATGCGCTCACCTCTATCGCGAAAGTTCGCTATCATTATAGCATACTTCTTCGCTGGAAGCAAACAAAACCGCGAAATCCGCTGGACAAGCGGCGCGAATCGGCGTACAATGGGGTGGGGGATTTACGACTGCACGCTTTCCAGCCACTTCTCCAGCGTGACCTCGTCATCGAACCCCAGTCCGGGACGAACCTCCTCCTGCACATCGTCCGGCAAGTCGCTCAGCGGCAAGCCGAGTTCGCGCACCAGCGCCAGCGCGTCGCCGTAACGGTTGCGGAAGATGCACAGCTGCCCGCTTTCGTCCGGCATCAGCACAACGTGTTCCGGGCAGTAGAGGGCAAGCGCGCGCTCCATGCTCACCTGCGCGGGCGAAAACGACGTGATGACCCACTGGTCGTACTTCGCAGCGAGTTCGTCCTTCGTCATGCCGGCCAGTTCGGCCGGCAGGCGCTGGCGGCGCGTCATTTCGTGCCCGCAGGGGGAAAAGGTGACGCGCTGGAGCAGTTCGCACTCGGCGCTCAGGCGAGCGGAGGCGTCGGAGGCGGTCAGTGCGCCGTCCTCGGCGTCGGGCGCGGCGGCGCGGCTGGGCCTCAAGCCGAAGCAGAGCAGCAGGGCGAGCGCCGTCAGCATCAGCACCCCGCGCAGCAGGGCGGCACGGTCGACGGTTGCGCGAATGACGGAATCCTTGCGTTTTTTGTCCATGTTCATCGCTCCTTTCTGTCTAACGTGTGTTTCTAAAATGAGACCGGTGCAGTTTCAAGCAGATTTTCTTGCAATTCAAGGATGAAAACCGAAGGTTTACTGGCGGTAAATCGAGGTTTGAAGACGCGGAAGTGCAAGAAAAGATGCTGAAAATGCTGCCGGGCGAATTTAGAAACACACGATAGCATGGCAGCACGGCGCGAAATCCATTCATCCCATAAAGGAGATTTTTTTGATGATTCAGGCGGTTTTGTTTGATTTGGACGGTACGCTGACGAACACGATTGACGACATTGCCACGGCGATGAACCGTGCCTTGCGCCTGCACGGTCTGCCCGGCTGGGAGACGAAGGAATACTGCTACCTCGTCGGCAACGGCGCGAAGATTCTGGCGCAGCGGGCGGTTCGCGACCGGCAGGACTTGGCGGACGCGGTGCAGGCGGAGTATCAGGCGTACTATGAGAAGCATACGCAGGTGAAAACGCAGCCCTACGACGGCATTCCGGAGCTGCTGCACGCCTTGGCGGAGCGCGGCTTGAAGCTGGCGGTGCTCTCCAATAAGCCCGACGCGGATACGAAGAACGTCATCAGCCACTTCTTCCCGGATGTGCCGTTCAGCGTCGTGCGCGGGCAGGTGGAGGGCGTGCCGGTGAAGCCGGACAAGGCGGGCGCGCTGCTGGTGGCGGAGCAGCTCGGCATTGCCCCGGCGGATTTCCTCTATCTGGGCGACACGAAGGTGGATATGACCTGTGCGTGCAGCGCGGGCATGAACCCGGTGGGCGTGCTGTGGGGCTTCCGCACGGCGCAGGAGCTGCTGGACAATGGCGCGAAGGCGCTGATTGCCCACCCGATGGAATTGCTGGAGAAGTTCAACTTGTAACAAATGCGTAATAGTTCTTTACAATTGCGTGATTTTCTGATACAATAGCCACAGTACCTGTGGGAATCTCTGATTCATTCGGCAGCCATCTGGCGAATGTCTTTTCCGCCATCTGACTACCTCATTTCATCAGAGCTTCCCGGATTATTTGGAGGGGAATGCTATGAAAAAGAGCATCGTGCGTGTGCTGGCGCTGGTGCTGATGCTGACGCTGGTCATCACAAGCAGCGCGGCAGCCTTGAAACTGCAGAAGAACGACAAGAGCGACAATGTGCGCCGCTTGCAGCAGGCCTTGACGCAATTGGGCTACTACTCCGGCACGGTGGACGGCAGCTTCGGCAGTGGCACGAAGGCGGCGGTGACCGCGTTCCAGCAGGCGAACAGCCTGACGGTGGACGGTATCGCCGGTTCCGCGACGATTGCTCTGCTGGAAAAGCAGACGGGTATTGACATTGACGGCAGTTCGTCGTCCTCCTCTTCGACTGCGACGGGGCTGTTTAAGGGCGATTACAGCAAATTGCAGTACACGTCCAGCGGCTCACGCGTGCGGGTGCTTCAGCAGGCGCTGAAGGACTTGGGCTTCACCATCTCCAAGGTGGACGGCGTGTTCGGACAGTCCACGTTTGAGGCGGTCATGGCGTTCCAGAAGGCGACCGGGCTGACGGTGGACGGCAAGGCGGGCAAGAACACGCTCGTCAAGCTGGAAAGCTACTTCGACAGCAATGGCAACGTCACCCAGCCGATGATTACGCCCAAGCCCACCGCGGATTTGGACAACATCGCCTACGGCATCCCGACCCGCACGCTCCGCGAGGGCATGGGTGGGCAGGATGTGCTGTACACGCAGGACCGTCTGGCGGCGCTGGGCTACCTGACCGGCATCTCCGACGGGCAGTACGGCGCGGCGACGAAGGCGGCGGTTCTTGCCTTCCAGAAGAAAAACGGCTTGTCCGCTGACGGCGTGCTGGGCACAAACACCCGCAAGCGCCTCTTCTCCGAAGGCGCAATCGGCGCGAAGGAAACGTCGCAGCCCGACGGCGTGGGCGAACGCAAGCTGACGCTGGGCATGAAGGGCGACGACGTGAAGAGCGTGCAGAAGAAGCTGATTGCGCTGGGCTACCTGACGGGCAAGGCGGACGGTGTGTACGGCACGGCGACGGAAAGCGCGATTCGCCGCTTCCAGACGCGCAACGGGCTTACGTCCGACGGCATCTGCGGCGAGGACACGGTCAAGGCGCTGTACAGCAGCACCGCGATTGACGCGGGCAGCTCCGTCACCCCCTCTCCCAAGCCGGTGGATGAAAGCGCACCCACGCGCATTCTGCGCCCCGGCATGTCTGGCGACGACGTGAAGAGCGTGCAGAGCCGACTGGACAAGTTCGGCTACTACTCCGGCGCGCTGGATGGCATTTATGGCGCGGCGACGGTGGCGGCGGTTCAGGCGTTCCAAGCGCGCAACGGCTTGACGGCGGATGGCAAAGTCGGCGCGAACACGGTCAAAATCCTCTATTCGAGCAATGCGATTGCGGCTGATCCGTCGGCTGCCACGCCCACGCCGACCCCCACGCAGTCCTTCGGCATCGTGCCCACGCGCACCCTCCGCGAAGGCTCGTCCGGCGACGACGTGAAGAGCGTGCAGAGCCGCTTGAAGGCGCTGGGCTACTACACGGGCACGGTGGATGGCAACTACGGCACGGGCACGATGGCGGCGGTTGCGTCGTTCCAGCTGCGCAACAATTTGAGCGCGGATGGCGTGGCGGGCAAGCGCACCTACAAGAAGCTGTATTCTTCGGATGCGCTTTCTGCCATCAGCACGCCGACGTCCACCCCGACCACGGGCGTGACGCGCCCGACCCGCCTGCTCTATTCCGGCTGCACGGGCGACGACGTGAAGAGCGTCCAGCAGCGCTTGAAGGATTTGGGCTACCTGACGGACAAGGTGGACGGCAAGTACGGCGCGAACACGGTCGCCGCCATGCGCGCGTTCCAGCTGCGCAACGGCTTGACCGGCTCCGGCAACGGCGATACGGCGACGTACACCATCCTCTACTCCGTCAACGCGATTACGGCGGAGGGCAAGCAGGTCGATTCCACCACGCCGACGGTGTACACCAACCTGAAAGTCGGCGCGACGGGCGACGCGGTGCTGCGCCTCCAGCAGGCGCTGAGCAACCTGCGCTACACCGTGACCATCAACGGCACTTATGACGAGACGACCCGCGCGGCGGTGCTGGCATTCCAGAAGCGCAACGGGCTTGCCCCGGACGGCATCGCGGGCGTGAACACGCAGACGAAGCTGTACACGGGCGACTGCGTGACCGGCGACACTGCCCTGCCGGACGAAAATAAAAACGGCGGCACGGGCAACAGCGGCGCGTCCTTTGGCAATGGCCCGGCAAAGAGCCAGATTAAGCTGCAGATGTGGTACACGGAAATCAAGCCGACCATCAAGAGCGGGCAGACGGTGCTGGTCTATGAGCCGAGCAGCGGTTCCTCCTTCCGCCTGCGCTTCTATTCCTTGGGTCGTCACGCGGACTCTGAGCCGCTGACGGCGCAGGACACCGCGATTATGAAGGCGGCGTGGGGCGGCAAGTTCTCGTGGGACGAGAAGCCGGTGTATGTCCTGCTGCCCAGCGGCACATGGGTGCTGGCCTCCATGCACTGTATGCCCCACCTGTCCGGCAGCATCAAGGATAACGACTTCGACGGGCATTTGTGCGTCCATTTCCCGCGCACGATGGAGGAAACCATTCGGAATGGGGACACGAAGAACGGCGTGCGCCATCAGAAGGATATCCGCAAGGCGTGGATGGCGCTGACGGGCGATGATATCACTTGGTAAGCGGATTTTCCGCAAAATAGGGCATCCTGCGGTCAGATGGCGAAACAAGCTGTCTGACCGCGTTTTTGGGCGGGCGTAAAAATCCCCCGAAAGGCTTGCCAATCGGGCGGGAATATGGTAGAATGTACATGTCAAAATCGGCAAGTATCACTCGTTTTCGGATGGGCAGAAAGGAGAAGCGCGGTGGCTGCAACGCTGTCTGTGGTCGTTCCGGTATATGGGACGAAGCGGGATTTGCCCGCGTGTCTGGAGTCGCTGCGCACGCAGTCGCTGCGGGACGCGGAGTTCCTGCTGGTGGATGATGCCTCGCCGGATGGCGCGGGCGCGGTGCTGGCGGAGTATGCCCGGCGCGACAGCCGCTTTCGGGTGCTGACGCATTCGCAGAACCGCGGACTTTTCGCGGCGCGGATGACCGGCGCGGACGCGGCGACGGGCAAGTACCTCGCTTTTCTGGACAGCGACGATTTTGTGTCGGTAGATTTTTACCGTGCCGCTGTCGCGCTGGCGGAAGAAAACGACTTTGACCTCGTGATGGGCGACACGGTCTGGCAGCGCGAAAACGGCGACCGCTTCGTGCGCCCGGTTCATGCGGACTGTGTGCTGGAGGACGAGCTGCGCGGCAATGCGGTGCGGGATGCGTTCTTCCAGCAGGCGATGACGTGTTACAGCTTCCACACCATTTGGAACAAGGTGATTCGGCGCGATTTGTGGCTGCGGTGCGCGCCCTACTACGCGCCGCTGGCGAAAAAGCACATTGTGATGACGGAGGACATTGCGTTTTCCGTCGTGCTGTATTTCTTTGCGCAGGGTTTCGGGCGGCACCGCGGCGACGGCGTGTTCTACTGTGAACATGCGTCTTCCTCGACGGGGGCGGCGGGAAATCCGGCAAAATTCCGCAAAAATTACGCCGATATTGCGCAGGTGTTTGCCTTTGCGGATGAATTTCTGCATCAGCAGGGGGCGAATCAAGCGCGTCAGCAGCTGCAAAAGGCGCGAAAGTGGTATGCGCGGATGTGGGCGGAGCAGGCGCGGAAGGCGGCGAATCAGCCGGAAATCAGCCGCTTGACGGCGGCGCTCTGCCCGGATTTTTCGCCGGATGAGGACGCGAATCTGCCGGAAATCTTCTGGTTCGACCAGCCGATGACCCCGTGGCGGGACGGGACGGAGCGCATCAAGCGCGCGATTCTGGGGCTGGACGGCATCGACTGCCCGGTGATTTCGCTGGATGTGTTCGATACGCTGATTCTGCGCCCCTTCCGCACACCGACTGACCTCTTCCACACGCTGGAAGGCAAATGGCAGCGGGCGGCGCGGCGGAACATGACCTCCTTCGCACAGGCGCGGATAGAGGCGGAAAGCTGCGCGCGCGCGTGGCTGCCCGAAACGCAAGCTGACGTGACGATGTGGAACATTTACAGCGCCATGATGCAGAATCTGGGCGTGTCGGACGACTGCGTGGGGCAAATGACCTACAACGAGCGGGAGGCGGAGGTGCATTTCTGCCGCCCGCGCAAAACCGGCGTGCAGCTGTTCAATCTGGCGAAAGCGGCGGGAAAGCGCGTCGTGCTGACGTCGGACATGTACCTTGACGCGGACACGATTCGGCGGATGCTGGAAAAATGCGGCATCCGCGGCTGGGACGGCTTCTTCCTCTCGAATGAGCAGAACGCGCTGAAATGGAACGGCGCGCTCTACCGGAAGATGACGGCCCAACTGGGCGTGAAGCCGGATCATGTGCTGCACATCGGCGACAATGCGAAAATCGACGTGGAAGCCGCGAAAAAAGCGGGCTTGCGGGCGATGCTGCTGCCGCGCCCGGCGGACGTTTTCATGGATGCGGACTGCACGCAGATGGCGAATCTGGGACACGGGTGTCTGGCGGGCTTCACGACGGCGGACGCGATGCAGCCGCTGGCGCTCAGGTGCGCACAAGGGCTGGCGGCAAACCGCTTCTTTGACGACGGCTATGCCCCCGCGACGGCGGATTCCGCGTTTGCGGCGTATCCGTCCCGACTTGGGTACTACGCCGTCGGCACACACCTGCTGGCGCTGGCGAAGTGGCTGCTGTGCCGCTGCCGGGCGGATGGCGTAAAGCGGCTGGTGTTCCTCGCACGGGATGGCGCGCTGCTGCGGCAGGCAGTCGAGCTGCTGCGCACGGACGCGGATGTTGTCGAAACAGACTACATTCCCGCGTCGCGACGGTGCTTGCTGTCCGCGCTGATGGCGAATCCGACCGACTGGGCGGCGCTGCCGGTGCGCTGGGCGGTCTACACGCCCGAAAAGGCGCTGAAGCTGCTGTCTTTCTGCACGCTTGACGCGCCGGAAAGCGAACTGCGGCATCAGGCGGAGGCGGCGGGTTTCCCGTGGCAATCGCCGTTTCAGGAAAAAACGCGCTGGGAATCGTTTCTGCGCTTCTTCTGCGACAAGCTCTACGAC
>ERZ836877.6538-NODE-6538-length-10361-cov-5.535125_pt1 | contig 10361 bp, 8 predicted proteins | sample MGYA00519469_ERZ836877 | MGnify/ENA primary metagenome ERZ836877 (study PRJEB31850, sample SAMEA3708809) | human gut metagenome | biome: human gut; feature: human-associated habitat; material: faeces | place: China | collected 2014 ... | reverse complement strand
TAACGGCTTCGCGGGGCGGTCCGTGGGAAGACCGCCCCGCTCGAGAGAAAACAGCGAGATGCTTTCAACGCAAATTAAAAGCTGTCTGTTTCTGTTGGAAACAGACAGCTTTTGCAGCCTTACGGTTGCCCTGCACACCCGAATCTGTCAGCCAACAGTAAAAATAAGAATTACTTCCTTATCACTGTTAAGCCAAGGTTTAAGAGTTATTAACAATTTATCACTCCGTCCATATACACTCCTTCCGGTAATACATAGCCACATGTGCATTGTGCCAGTCGCCGGGGTCATCGGTTATGTCGGAGTGGTATATCGGTGCAGGGCACTTCGACAGGGCGGGAACAGTCACGAACTGTTCGTCATCGCCTGTGCTTCTTAGGTATTCATCGCGGGCAGTCAGTTCGCAGTCATAGGTTTTGGCGTCGCCGTTTATGAGTGAGAGTGTTGCAGCGGCGGACAGAGGAAGCTTGCCAAAGCCTGCGTCACCGCTCTTATATTCCGTCTCACCGACCTCTATACAGCCTATGCAGGCGATTACAAAGGCACAGAGACTTATGGCAAGCGCGAGGAGGGCATTTTTGCGGCTTGCTTTTATTTTTTCAAAAAAATTATTAACGATGTCATCAAGGAATATATGTCTTTTTTCTGTTTTTGTCTTATTCCCAATCCATCCCAGAAAATATATAAGATTAAAAGTGATGAGAACATACGCGGCAAAAAATATAATGTTCATCATTCTGTACGGCATGCGCAGCCCCTGCGCGTAGAATACAGGCGTTCCCATTGAGCAGTACAGACCGAAGGTGAACACTGCGACGAGGAGCGGATATCTGTAGGTGAAGCCGTTGCGCCTTGCTATGCGGTAAAATACCGGAATCATGCATATAAAAAATATAAGGCATGGAGCATTCAACACTTTGGCGATGCTGTAACCGCCGAATGCAAAGGTGTAGACGAAGGTCTTTACAATGCCGGTGCTTCCGCCCACGGATTGCTGGCGCAGAGCGTTTCCCGGTGCCGCCATGCTTATAAAAAGTCCTGCCATGGCTGCGGCTACGACGATGATGTATGCCGCCATATGGTAAGGACGGATGACCTTATTTTTCCTAAGTATTACAAAATAAACCGCGGAACCCGCACTTAGAGCCAGAATAATGCACATGAAAAGCGCAGCTGCGTAGTTGCTTCCACCGATAAGAAAGGCAGATACAGAGCTTATTGCAGTGAGGATAATCGTGCCGGCAGCTTTGGCGGTTCTCATTCTTATAAGAAGCGCAAAGAGAAACAGCATGAGACTGTAAAAAAATGTATAATATATAGCACCGTTAAACCAGTAAAATGAATCGCTCGGTGTCGTGCACAGCTGCATTGACACGAAGGTGAGGCAGATTCCCACAGTCGCGGCAAGGTAGCTGTCCGCCTTGAATATTTTTTTCAGCGCGGTGTAAAAAAAGAAAATCGAAAAGCCCATATACGCGCTGAGAAGTATAAGCGGCGCAATAAAATAGTATTGCTCACCGAATATTCCAGGCTGCAGGCGCATGAGGAAGATTGCTGAAAAATTGCCCTGCCATATATTGTAGGTGTTAATCATCTCGTCGAAGGAGCATTTTACAACCGATGCGATGGAGTGGGTCTCATTCCACACCTGCACAGTCTCCGTGCCATAGTAATAGTCGTCGACGCTCGGGTGCGCGAACATGCCGATTACATACAGCGGTATGACCGATAGGATGAAACAGATGAGAATTATGTAAAAAATATTTTTTTTGGTTATTTTTTTGGTGAAGGATTTATTCATGGGAACTCCTTGTGTTTGTGATATTAGTTTTTGACATGTATTATTATATTTTTTTTGATGGGGATTGTAAATATTAGTTTGCATCAATTTGTCAGACATGGTCGGGTAAATTGCCAAAGGAATATGGTGAACGAAAAAATGATTTAACTTATGCATTTTGTAAATCAAAGAATGTCGTCAGACATATAGAATAAATTTAATTTTTTATGTAAATAATATCCACCATGAAGTACAGAAAAGTATATTACTATGACAATGAGCTGGAGGATGAATTTTCCGGCATAAAGAGGAACACGATAACTGTCGATGAAAATTACCGCTACAGCCACGGAAGGCTGTGGAAGGTGGCTGCGTGGGTGTTGTATCACATAATAATGACTCCGGCTGCCTTTATATACATGAAGCTCCGGTTCTGCATGAGGATAGAGGGGAAGGATAAGCTGTGCGGACTACGGGATGGCGGTGATGGGAGGTGCAGGCCGGCATTTTTCTATGGAAATCATACCCAGATCCCGGGGGATGGTTACATTCCGGCATGCATAAGCTTCCCGAGGAAAGCCATCATACTGGCACACCCGGACAATGTCTCCCTCTATGGCACAAAAAATATCATGGAGATGCTGGGCGCCTTTCCGATACCTAATAAGCTCGGGGGCATGAAAAATTTCCTTGGGGAGCTTGAGAACTACATCGGCACGGGACACCCGGTTTTTATTTACCCCGAGGCACATATCTGGCCTTATTACACGAGAATTCGTCCTTTTAACGAGAGCTCCTTCCGTTATCCGGTAATATATGACCGCCCTGCATTTTCTTTTACCATAACTTATCAGAAACACCTTTTCAGGACAAAAATCACAATATATATTGACGGACCTTTCTATCCGGACACCACAATAAACCCAAGACAAGCTGCCGTGAAATTGCGAAATCAAGTGCACGATGCCATGACAGCGCGCAGTGAAAATTCCACCTATGAGAAAATAGAATATATTAAGAACAAGTGATTTTACTATTATAAAGCAACAAAGCGGATTGCGGATAACGGATTGAATTATTAATCTAAGGAGGCTCCCATGAATATCCTGTTCTGCGGCAATTCACGCGCCTTTGACGGCATACTGATAGCTGTCCTTTCCATAACAAAATATTATAAGGGCGAGTTAAATATTTACATTTTTACCGCAGGGCTTGAAAATATGCGCGAGGACTACACACCGATATGCTGGCAGCAGGCGAGAATTATCGAGAATATTGTGACGGGTGTGTGCCCGCAAAGTCATGTTTTGCTGATTGATAAAACGCAAGATTTTAAAAATGAGCTTGCCGGCTGGGTCAATAAGGACACGGTATACACGCCGTATTCCATGCTGCGGCTGTATGCGGACGACATTCTTGTGAACAGGCTTCTCTACCTCGACGCGGATGTGGTCGCCTGCGATGATATAGAGCCGCTTTACAACATGGGTATATCTGATTTTGAGATAGCCGGTGTGAGGGATTTTCTCGGGAAATGGTTTATTGAATATAATTACATGAACACGGGCGTGCTGCTTTTTAATATGCCGCGATGTCGTGAAAATGGTTTATTTAAAAATGCGAGAAAAATGTGCCGCGAGAGAAAAATGTTCTTTCCCGACCAGACCGCGCTGAACCGCGTATGTAAAAATAAGCTCTTTCTCCCCGAAAAATATAATGAGCAGAAGCGTTATAGACCAAACACCGTGCTGCAGCATTTTTGCAAATCTCTCCGAATATTTCCGTATATTCACACAGTAAATGTGAAACCTTGGGAGATTGAGAAGCTGCACAGTATATATAAGCTCCATGCGCACGATGAGATATTAGAGCAGTATGAGAGGATAAAAAATATAATACGTTAAACACGCTAAGTTTACAGAGCATGTTCTGTCTCCAACATCGTAGTGATTAGGTATATATAGATTATGGGAGGCAGAGAAAACAAATTTATTTGTATGTTAGATAATATATTTAAAACATTTATATGCATGTAAATTTTGCAGTGCAGCTGATTAAAGAGGGGATAATATATGGGAAACAATTTTTTGATTTTTATTACAATAATATTTCTGGTACTGTATTTTCCACGGCTGATTGGCTGGTTCGGGTGGATTTTTCCGCAGAAAAGCTTGAAGTGTGGGAGAAGGCACCGTTTTGCGCTCATTGTTCCGGCGCGTGATGAGGGCAGGGCGGTTCTGCCGCTTTTTAAGAGCATAGAGGAGCAGAGCTATAGTGCGGATTATAGTCTGTTCGACACCTACGTGGTTGTTAAAAATCCGCGCGACGAGGTGATTGGCTATGCGCGGGAGATTGGTGCGAAGGTGTATGTCGATGAGGAGCAGAAGAGCAAGGGTGACTGTCTTGATTACTGTATAAGGCATATTCTGGCAGCGGGAAAGAAGTATGATGGTTATATAATCGTCGATGCGGACTGCCGGCTTGATGTGGATTTCCTGGCAAATATGAACGATGCGCTTGCAAGCGGGGCGCAGGTGATAACGGGGCGGAAGCTGGTCGGAAATTATAGCATGGGTTATTTAAACAGCGCTTCAGAAAAAGTGGTAAATGCCATAACCTGTCAGAATGGTCTGGTATGGCCGATTATAGATGAACTAGGGAACAGGTACAAGAGCGCGCTCGGGCTCACCACTATGCCGATAACAACGGGAATACTTATAAGAGGGGATTTGGTCGAGGAGTGGGGCGGCTGGATTTACAGACAGACGCTCACGGAGGACATGGAGCTGCAGCGCGACTGTGCGTGCAAGGGGATAAAGACCTTTCACTATTCATTTGCGAAGCTGTATCTTGAGGAGACACCATCGCATACGGACACCAATAAGCGCAGAACACGCTGGATGACAGGAATGGTGGCTGCAGACAGGCTCTACTGTCGCAAGCTTCTAAAACGCCGCGGGGTGAGGGCTTCTATCGATAATTATTATATATTGTCGCTGTGGCTTGTGTATGCATACATCGGAACCTTGTCCGCAGCGTTAATATTCAACCTCATCACGCTCAGACTATGGCAGGCTGCAGCGGCATTTTTGCTGATATACACCGCTTTTTTTGCCTTGTCCGTCATGGCGGTGCTGGCGGACTGGAAAAACATCAGGCTTTCATGGATTAAAAAGCTGGAACTTATGCTGATGCACCCGTTTTTCTACATGGAATATATTTTCATTGTGGGGCGTGCGGTGCTTGGCGTGAATCCGAAGGGCTGGGAGAAAATCGGGAGGGTGCAGTATTGATGAATTATTTTAAGCTTGCATACACAACACCCGATGTGCTTGTGAAGATAAAGGAGGCGGAGAAAAGGGGGGATTTCAATGCACATCTTGACCCGGTAGATTACGGCAGCAGCCTTCCGGTCGATGAAAAATTTCCTTATATTCCGACGGGGGCTTTAAAGTTCCGGCAGGCATTGATACGCGCGTTTATAATCAAGCCGTTTATGTGGATTGTGAACCGCTTCATATTCCGCACGCGAATTTATAGCTTTTACCAAGAGGGTGAGGGAGAGTGCGGTGAAGATAATCATGGCATGATAATCACTTGCAACCACATAAACAAGCTCGATGCATTGGTGGTAGAATGGGCACTCAAAAGGAGTGGTGTGCTGCGGGGACGGCAGCTCAAGGTCATGGTGGCGGATTTTAACAATCGGAGGGGGCGGCTCGGTGAGTACATGAGGGCGTTCGGTATAATGCCGTTTCCCCGGGGACACAGGCTGGTGAGACGGTTCAACGGTGCTGTGTCGTACTATCTTGGAAAAGGCGACTGTGTCCTCGTATTTCCGGAGCAGTCTGAGTGGTGGGGCTATGACAGACCGCGACCGCTGAAAAACGGTGCATTCTACTATGCCGTGAAAAATAATGTGCCTGTTCTTCCTCTTTTTATAACCTGCCGCGATGCAGGAGATACTGAACATTATGCGCGAAAAAAAACAGGCGGCGTGGAGAGAAGATATTTTGACGTGCATATATTGGACAGGATTGAGCCGATAGGAGACGGCATAAGCGACCACGACAGGATACGCATGCTGCGTGATGAAAACAGCCAACGATGGAAAAAAATTCTTGACTTTAAAAAAAATTAAAATTATAATAGTTCGAGGTCGAACAGTTCAGTATCAAACTGTTCGACCTCGAACAGTTTTTTGCTGAAGGTTAAGGCTTTTGACGGATAACCGGGCTATAGATAATGGCACCATGTCTGTTATGTATGGGTTTTTATCTAAGCCACATCATGAGGAAAGGAGCACGAGTTGGAAAAGAAACGCTATTTGGGGTTCGAGATTAAGAAGATGGACAACACTATTTTTCGTCAGCTGAAAAAGAAGCTGGTAGAGGCCGGCTTTGACGAGGTAACGGTAATGCATGGGCATATCCTTGGATATCTAAGCAGGCATAAGGATGTTGACGTGTACCAGAAGGATATAGGTGAGGAGTTCGGTATAGGCAAGTCATCGGTTACCAATATACTTCAGCTTATGGAGAGGAAAGGCTACCTGGTGTGCCGCACGGACGATAATGATGGACGCTGCAAGAAAATAGTTCTCACGCAAAAGGGCGAGGAGACACACGCTGCTACGGTGCGCGTCATCGATATGCTCCACGAGGAGCTTGAACAGAATGTCACACAAGAGGAAAAACAGGTCTTTTTGAATGTTATAGAGAAGATGAAAAAAAATATCAATGATATGAATAAGGAGGATGAACAGTGCTAAAGACATTAGGTGCTTATGTAAAAGAGTATAAGAGAGCATCCATCGCGACCCCTTTTTTTATGATTTTAGAGGTGCTTATGGAAATGCTCATTCCGTATCTGCTCTCATCACTTATCGACAATGGTGTTGAGAAGGGTGATATGGGCTACATACTCATGGTCGGCGGCTGCATGGTAGTGATTGCCATGGTCGGATTGTTTGCCGGAATCATGGGTGGTGTTTACGGAGCGAAGGCCTCAACAGGTTTTGCAAAGAATCTCAGAAAGGGTATGTTTGACAATATCCAGACCTACGCCTTTTCTAACATTGACAAGTTCAGCACAGCGGGACTTGTGACAAGACTTACAACGGACGTCACAAATGTACAGAATACATACCAGATGCTCTTAAGAATGTGTATGAGGGCACCGGTGAGCTTAATCTTTGCGATGATAATGTCATTTATCATCAGTCCGCGCATTGCATTTATATATCTTATCGCGCTTGTGATACTCTCATGTATTCTTGCCGTCATCATAGGACATGCGACCAAGTATTTCAATGCGGCATTTCCTAAGTACGATGAGCTGAACGCGAGTGTCCAGGAGAATGTATCGGCAATCCGTGTTGTCAAGGCCTATGTCCGTGAGGATTATGAGAAGAAGAAATTCAAGAATGCCAGCAACAATATCTACAGGATTTTTGTAAAAGCAGAAAAGACGGTTGCATACAACAACCCTGTTATGCAGATTACGGTATATACCTGTATCCTGCTTATAAGCTGGGTCGGCGCGAAGATGATTGTAGGCTCCGGCGGCGTGCTACTCACAACAGGTAAGCTTATGAGCCTCCTGTCCTACTGTATGACAATTCTTATGAACCTTATGATGGTTTCCATGATATTTGTAATGATTTCGATGAGTGTGGCAAGTGCAAAGCGTATCGCAGAGGTGCTTGAGGAGAAGCCTGATATCACCAATCCTGATAACCCTTGCTATGAGGTAAAGGACGGAGAAATTGTATTTGAACATGTAAATTTCGGCTACAATAAGGGCGCCGACAAGAGAGTGTTAAATGATATCAACCTCACAATCAAATCCGGTGAGACAATCGGTATCATCGGCGGAACCGGAAGCTCCAAGTCAAGCCTTGTGAACCTTATAAGCCGTCTTTACGATGTGGATGAAGGTAGTGTAAAGGTCGGTGGCAGGGATGTAAGAGAGTATGACATTGAGACACTTCGTGATGAGGTGAGCGTTGTTCTCCAGAAGAATGTGCTTTTCTCAGGAACAATACTCGACAATCTTCGCTGGGGCGATAAGAATGCCACGGATGAGGAGTGCATGAGAGCATGTAGGTTAGCATGTGCTGATGAATTTATTGAGAAATTCCCGGACAAGTACAACACCTACATCGAGCAGGGTGGTACGAATGTATCGGGTGGACAGAAGCAGCGTTTGTGTATTGCCAGAGCACTTTTAAAGAAGCCTAAGATACTTATTCTTGATGACAGCACAAGCGCTGTTGATACTGCAACCGATGCGAAGATCCGTCATGCATTTGCCACGGAGATTGCGCAGACAACGAAGCTTATCATTGCACAGAGAATTTCAAGTGTTCAGGGTGCGGACCGCATAATCGTGATGGATAACGGACGTATCAACGGAATCGGAACACATGAGGAGCTGCTTGCTTCCAACGCTATATACCGCGATGTATATGAGTCACAGACCGGAGGCAGCGGTGATTTTGATGAAAACGGAGGTGAAGCATAATGCCGGGACCAATGGGAGGAAGACCGCCAAGAGGAGCGAAGCCTACAGTCGCTAATCCTGGAAAGGTATTTAAAAGAATAATAGGCTTTGTGGCTAAGAATTATCTGCTGCAGTGCATAGTGGTTCTTGTATGTATTGTACTCACTGTATTTTCTACGATACAGGGAACCATGTTTACGAAAACACTTATTGACCAGTATATTATGCCGTTGATGCAACAGACCGTACCTGATTATACGCAGCTGCTCCACGCAATCATAAGAGTGGCATGCTTCTATGCGGTGGGTGTTATAGCAGCCTATGTAAATACAAGGATGATGGTTTATGTTACACAGGGAACCATGAGAAGCTTAAGGGATGAGATTTTTGTACACATGGAGTCCCTTCCTATAAAATATTTTGATACACATGCACACGGCGATATCATGTCAATCTACACCAACGATGTTGATACGCTCAGACAGATGATAAGCCAGAGTATCCCTCAGCTTATCAACAGCTCAATCACCATCATAGGTGTGCTGGCAAGTATGATTATCCTTAACATACCGCTTACACTGTTAACTCTTGTGCTTGTAGGTCTTATGCTCGTTGTCACCAAGAAGGCTACCGGAATGAGCGGAAAGTACTTCGTAAAGCAGCAGAAGAACCTGGGTGAGGTAAACGGCTTTATTGAGGAGATGATGGGTGGTCAGAAGGTCGTAAAGGTATTCTGCCATGAGGAGGAGAACATGGAGCGCTTCGACAAGATTAACGAAGAGCTCTGCGACAGCTCCTACAATGCGAATAAATTTGCCAACATCTTAGGACCTATCAATGCCCAGATTGGTAACATCAGCTACGTTATCATAGCTATAGCCGGAGGTGCGCTTGCACTCGGCGGAGTCGGCGGCTTTACACTTGGAGGTCTTGCAAGCTTCCTCACCTTCAATAAGAGCCTTAACATGCCTATCAATCAGGTGAGCATGCAGTTTAACAGTATCATCATGGCTCTTGCAGGTGGTGAGAGAATATTCAGACTTCTCGATGAGACACCGGAGGTTGATGATGGATATGTTACCCTTGTAAATGCAGTCAAGGATGGCGGTACAATCAAGGAGAGCGAAAAGCGTACAGGAATGTGGGCCTGGAAGCACTATCACAAGGACACAGGCATTACCGACTACAAGGAATTGAAGGGTGATGTGGTATTCGATGATGTGGATTTCGGTTACAATCCGGACAAGATAGTTCTCCATAACATAAAGATGTTCGCTGAGCCGGGACAGAAGATTGCCTTCGTAGGCTCCACCGGAGCAGGTAAGACGACAATAACCAATCTTATCAACCGCTTCTATGATATTCAGGATGGTAAAATCCGCTACGACGGAATCAACATCAACAAGATTAAGAAGAGCGATTTAAGAAAGTCCCTCGGAATAGTTTTGCAGGACACACATCTCTTTACCGGAACAGTCATGGAGAATATCCGCTACGGCAAGCTCGATGCGACTGATGAGGAGGTGTACGCGGCGGCTAAGCTTGCCAACGCGGACAGCTTTATCACCAAGCTATCAGATGGCTACAACACGATGCTCACCGGTGACGGTGCTAACTTAAGCCAGGGTCAGAGACAGCTTCTCGCAATCGCGAGGGCAGCAATCGCAGACCCGCCTGTTCTCATTCTTGATGAGGCTACCTCCTCAATCGATACGAGAACTGAGAAGATGGTACAGGATGGTATGGATAAGCTCATGCACGGCAGAACAACCTTCGTCATCGCACACAGACTCTCCACCGTAAAGAACAGTGATTGTATAATGGTTCTTGAGCAGGGAAGAATAATCGAGAGAGGAACCCATGATGACCTTATAGAGCAGAAGGGAAGATACTACCAGCTTTATACGGGAAATAGTATTGCGGGGTAAAATTGTATTATATAGTGAAAAGGCTTTGGCATTATTGCCGGAGCCTTTTTTCGTAAATGAGCCATAATATTATACTAATATTCAGATGTGCTGTACAAATCCTCCGACATTTACTATAATACATGCATGGGACATAGGTGTCAGACCCC
>ERZ836877.6537-NODE-6537-length-10362-cov-2.949937_pt1 | contig 10362 bp, 9 predicted proteins | sample MGYA00519469_ERZ836877 | MGnify/ENA primary metagenome ERZ836877 (study PRJEB31850, sample SAMEA3708809) | human gut metagenome | biome: human gut; feature: human-associated habitat; material: faeces | place: China | collected 2014 ... | reverse complement strand
TTTTTATGTGTCACAGTATGGGTATACACCGTGACACAGCTTCCGGAATTTTTCTTTGCATTTAAACAAAAGATTGCTAACTTTGTAGGCATATTGCTCATAACCATGAAAGAAACCAATCTCGGGAGAAGGGAATTCCTGAAAACGCTCGGTGTGGCGGGTGCCGGCATACTTGCCGCCACCAGTCCCTGGCTCTCCGCATTTTCTGAAGTGAATCATACGGCGAAAGACCGCTGCCGCATCGGTGTGATCGGCCCGGGTTCGCGCGGGCAGTTCCTTATGGGCTTCCTCGCACAGAACCCTAAAGCCGACATAGTGGCAATCGCCGACATATATCAGCCGTCGATCGACGGCGCGTTGAAAATCGCTCCCAAAGCAAAAGTGTACAAGGACTACCGCCGTCTGCTTGCCGATCCGGAAGTGGACGGAGTGATTGTGGCTACCCCGCTCAATACCCATTACGGCATTGTGATGGATGCTTTCGACGCGGGCAAGCATGTATATTGCGAGAAGACCATCGGCTACACGATGGAGGAGTGTTTCAACATGTACAACCGCCATCTGTCCTCCGGACGCCTGTTCTTTACCGGGCAGCAGCGCCTGTTTGATCCGCGCTACATAAAGGTGATGGATCTTGTGCATCAGGGCACATTCGGGAAGATCTCGGCTGTGAACGCCTACTGGAACCGCAACGGCGACTGGCGCCGCGAGGTGCCCGATCCGTCGCTTGAGAAGTTCATCAACTGGCGTCTGTACGGTGAGTCCTCGCGCGGCCTGATGTCGGAGCTTGGCTGTCACCAGCTGCAGATCGGCACATGGGCCTTCGGCAAACTGCCTGACCGCGTGATGGGGCATGGCGGCATCACTTTCTGGAAAGACGGCCGCGAGGTGCACGACAATGTGCACTGCATCTACGGATACGACACCGGCGAGTCGCTTACCTACGGATCGGTGATCTCCAACAAGTTCTACGGCCTGGAGGAGAAGATCATGGGCAACCTCGGCACAGTGGAGCCGGAGAGCGGCAAATACTATTTCGAGGAGGTGGCTCCGGCCCCGGCTTTCCTGCAGATGATAAATTCGTGGGAGAATGCGCTGTTCGACGAGATACCTTTCGCCGGAACGAGCTGGGCGCCCGAGACGGCGAATGTCAACAAGGGGGAGTATATTCTTGGCGAGCGCCCCAAGACCGACGGCACATCGCTGCTCGTGGACGCTTTTGTGGAGTCTGTGATCACCGGAAAACAACCCGCACGCATCGCCGAAGAGGGATATTATGCAAGCCTTCTCTGCCTGTGGGGACATAAGGCTATTGAGACCGGCCAGATACTCCCCTTCCCGGAAGAGTACAAGATAGATTATGCCGCCTACGGCACAAAAAAATTTAACCCTGTCACAGACACGCAAGCATGAAAGACATAGTGTTTACCGCCCGCAGCCAGAAGAGAGAACTGCTGTATCTGCTGATCTCGTTCGTGATAGCTGTTCTCCTTAATCTGGGCGCGATATTGTATTATGGCGCGCCGATGAGCGAGATGTTCACGTCGTTTTTCTACGTGCTCGTGTTCACTCTGTTTCTTTACGCGCTGACCCTGATACCGCGGCTGCTCTACAGGATGCTGAAAAAAGAGCGCCGTAAAAATTGAAAAACAAATCCTCAATACCAAATATGACAAGCAGAAGAAATTTCCTCAAGACAATGGGAATGTCGGCCGTGAGCGTGGCTCTCGGCGGTATGGGTGGCGCCATGGCCACTCCGCTTACTTCCGACCAGTGGGCTTCGGCTAAGAAAGACAAGGTGCGCATTGCATACATAGGCATCGGCAACCGCGGCGAGCAGAATATCGACGAGTTCGCGCGCACAGGTATGGTAGATGTGACTGTGCTTTGCGACATAGACATGGGAGCCGCCCACACCCGTAAGGTGATGGGAATGTATCCGAAAGCGAAACGGTTCCGCGATTTCCGCGAGATGTTTGAGAAGGCGTCGGGCGATTTCGACGCTGTATGCGCCTCGGTGCCCGACCACATGCATTTCCCGATCGCCATGCTCGCCATGGCCAACGGCAAACATATATATCTGGAAAAACCGATGTGCCGCACCTTCCTCGAAGGTGAGATCATGATGGAGATGGCCCGCAAGAACCCGCATGTTGTGACACAGGTGGGTAACCAGGGACACTCCGAGGGCAACTATTTCCAGTTCAAGGCGTGGAAAGACGCCGGTATTATCAGCGATGTCACGGCCATTACCGCACATATGAATAATCCGCGCCGCTGGCACAACTATGACGCCAACATACCGCATATGCCTGGCTTCGAGACCATGCCGGCCGATATCGACTGGGACACCTGGACCGGTCCGTGCGCTTATCACGGATATTCGGAGAAGTACCATCAGGGCAACTGGCGCTGCTGGTATGATTACGGCATGGGAGCGCTCGGCGACTGGGGCGCCCATCTCATCGACACGGCGCATGAATTCCTGGAACTCGGACTGCCATATGAGGTGAACATGCTTTATGCCAACGGGCACAACAGCTATTTCTTCCCCTATTCGTCAACAATCCAGTTCCGTTTCCCTGCCCGCAACGGCATGCCGCCGTGCGATATCACATGGTATGACGGCATAGACAATCTGCCGCCGCTCCCTGCAAACTATGGCGCTTCTGAGTACAATCCCGATGTGCCTGCCACGAACCAGGGTGACACCCCCGTGGCACAGCTCAATCCCGGAAAGATAATCTACGGACGCGATCTCACCTTCAAGGGGGGCAGCCATGGCAGCACGCTCAAGATAATCCCCTCGAAGAACGCACAGGATATAGCGTCGAAACTTCCCGAGGTGCCTCAGAGCCCCTCGAACCACTACCAGAACTTCCTGCGCGCCTGTCTGGGCCAGGAGAAGACCCGCTCGCCGTTTGAGATCAACGGTGTGCTCAGCCAGGTATTCTGTCTGGGTGTGATAGCGCAGCGCCTCAACACCCGCTTGTTCTTCGATCCGCGCACAAAGCAGTTTACCAACAACGCTTTCGCAAACGCCCTGCTCTCGGGCATGCCTCCGCGCAAGGGGTGGGAGGATTTCTATAAAATGGTGTGAGATTAAACACCCTCTAAATCAAAACGTACTACCGAATATATAATTGCAATGAAGAAAAACTGTATAATGTTGCTGTGCCTGCTCTGCGCCGCAGTGGTTTCGGCTCAGAACTGGCAACCGCTGTTCAACGGCAAGAACCTCAGCGGATGGAAGAAACTCAACGGCAACGCCGAGTATAAAGTGGAGGATGGCGCCATAGTGGGTGTTTCGAAAATGAACACCCCCAACACGTTTCTCTCCACAAAAGACAAATATGGCGATTTTATCCTTGAATTCGAGTTCAAGGTGGATGACGGACTGAACTCCGGAGTACAGTTCCGCAGCGAGAGCAAGAAAGATTATCAGAAAGGCCGTGTGCACGGTTACCAGTTTGAGATCGATCCCTCCGACCGCGCATGGTCAGGCGGTGTATATGACGAGGCCCGCCGCGGATGGCTCTATCCCCTTACCAAAAATCCCGATGCCAAGAGCGCTTTCCGTCGCGGACAGTGGAACAAAGCCCGCATAGAGGCTTCCGGAAACCACATCGCCACATGGATCAACGGTGTGCCCTGTGCCAACCTCTGGGACGACATGACACCGGAAGGGTTCATCGCCCTGCAGGTGCATGCCATTGGCGATCCCTCGCAGGAGGGGAAGAAGGTGGCATGGCGCGACATACGCATCTGCACCGAGGATGTGGACCGATATCTGACCACTACAAAGGCTCCCGAGGTGAATGCCGTGCCTAACACGCTTTCGCCTGCCGAGGTGGCCGACGGATGGAAACTTCTGTTCAACGGTAAGGACAGCGAGGGCTGGCGCGGAGCCAAGCTCGATATTTTCCCCACCAAGGGCTGGGTGATAGAGGACGGCCTTCTTAAAGTGATGCCTGCCGACGGAGGCGAGTCTACCAACGGAGGCGATATCGTGACCACCGACACTTACAAGAATTTTATCCTTTCAGTGGATTTCAAGATTACAGAGGGTGCCAACAGCGGTATCAAATATTTCGTGGATCCGGATCTCAACAAGGGTGAGGGTTCTGCCATCGGATGCGAGTTCCAGATACTTGACGACGAGCGCCACCCCGACGCCAAACTCGGTGTGAAGGGTAACCGCAAGCTCGGCTCGCTCTACGACCTTATCCCTGCTCCGGAGAAGAAACCGTTTAACATCAACGATTTCAACACGGCTGTGGTGATTGTCATGGGCAACCATGTGGAGCACTGGCTCAACGGCGAGAAGCTGCTTGAATATAACCGCAACAACCAGATGTTCAATGCTCTGGTGGCATACAGCAAGTATCGCGACTGGCCTAATTTCGGCAACCGCGCAGAGGGCAATATCCTTCTGCAGGACCATGGCGACGAGGTATGGTTCAAGAATGTAAAGATCAAAGAGCTGCCCGACAAGGCTCCCCGCAAGAGAGCTCCACGCGGCAGAAGATAAGTGCCGACTGACGCCGATGCCTCATGTCGTAAAAGAACTTGTATCAGGTGAGACTGCCGTGTATGTGTGGTTTCAGGCCATGCATACGCGTGTGGATCTCCTGCTTAAAAGCGACTCGCATGACGCACAGGCTCTTCTGGCCGCGGCCGGGAAAATACAGTCGCTTGTGGCTGAAATAGAGACGGCAGGCAACTGTTTCGATCCCGCGAGCGAACTGTCGCGGTTCAACAGCCTTGAACCGGGCGAGCGTATGCGGCCATCACGTTTTTTATATGAAATGCTTTCCCTGTGCCGGCACTACAATGTGCTGACGCAGGGATTTTTTGATGTTACTGTGTCTTCGCAAGGGCATACTCCCGGTATGGCGGGAGATGTGCATGTGGAGTCGGGCGGGGAGATATGGCGCGGAAACAGGACGCTGTACATAAATCTTTCAGGCTTCATCAAGGGGTATGCGCTGGACTGTGTACGCGCACTGCTGCATGCCGAGGGGATCCGCGATGCGGTGGTGAATATGGGGAACAGTTCCGTGATGGCTCTCGGGCAGACACCTCTCAACCTTGATGACGGCTGCCTCACGACCTCAGGAAATCCCGATGGGCGGCAGCTGCAGATCGTGAACCCTCTTACCGGCGCGGTGGTGGAGACTACAGGCCGTGTGGAGGTGGCCACAGGCGGCGGTGCGGAAGGGGAGGTGCTGTCCACCGTTCTGTTCATCGCAGGGGAGGATTCTGCATATGAGTCGCTTCTCCGTTCCCGTTTCGACATACGCCGCATCACACGGCATGGATAAGTCCGTTTTTCCGATAAATTAAAAATATCTGATTTATGCAGAAAAAAATCAATTTACGTGAAGAGTTGCAGGAAATAATGCGCGTATGCGAACAGTCAGGCAATAAATTATTGAAGAATCTGGATCTGTCTGAATGTGACATAAACGGTCTGAATTTTGACGGATATGAGTTGGACAATGTGTCATTTTCACGGTATAATACTTCGTCTGATGAGAAAAAAAGGATTTTCAATGTATCGTTTGTCGGTGCGAGGATGTTCCGTGTGTCGTTTGCCGCTGCCAGACTTGAACGGTGTAATTTTGATAAATATGCCGGCTCGGGACAAGACACGCTTCTGGAGGAATTGGATTTCTTTTTCTATGAGCTTTATTATTGCCGTTTCCGTAACGCCCATATTAAAATAGCGGATTTCCGTTATTCGGTACTTCAGCATTGTTCCTTATCCGGATGCCGGATAGAGATAGGCGATTTTTATATGTGCGCTTTCACAGGAACTACAACTTTGTTGGGCAGTAAATTTGTATATTGCAGTCTGTCAACACTGGTGTTTGAACATAATTGTCTAAGGATAGAGAATATTGTCAATCTTATTCAGGATGACTATGATATGTACAGGTTTATGATAGAAAAGACAAGCGGCCGTGTGCATAATCCGTGTGCTCCTGAAGGCGGTCTAAGTCATCGTACTGCTTTTACAGAGAGTAATCGTATGGAGACGTTGAGCGCATTGGCGTTGGAGGGTGCTTCCGTATATCAGGCTCTTAGCGGCATGTATGCCGGGAAAGGTTTCAATATGGATTCAAATATCGCCTACAAGCGGTTCTGTGACCGGAGAATGAGATATTGTCTGGTGGAGATGCGTCGTAAAAATACGCCTGTAAACCGCACTAAGCATGCGGTCGCGTTTCTGAAACATCTCGGGATATGGTGTCTGGGATATGGTTACCAGTGGTGGAAAGTTCTGGCTTTGTTCCTGTTGCTGGCTCTTGTCGGAGGGCTTTATCTGCATTTGCATGCTCCTGATATGGACGCGATGGAGGCCTATGCACGTAGTTTGAACAATTCACTCGGCCCGCAGGAATCTTTTGCCGAGAAGGTCGGAAACTTTATTTCATCAAGCACTCACTCTGCGTTAGGACTGTTGATAGTAGGATTCCTCGGATTTATTATGGCAAATAAAGTGCGCAATAATTCGTAATATTCCGGTTTTACCGGATAGCAATAATAGACAATACTATCCGACGATACGCAGCAGAGTGATTGTCAGTCGGAGGGGGCGTTTCCGGCTTCCTTGAATTTCTGTTTCATCGTGGGATTGCCGTGGGTGAGCTTGCGGATGGTGAGGGCTTCCACTTTGTCGTTGGCGAGACGGAGGTTGTTCTCGGAGCCGACAAGGGCATCGCGCACTTTCTGGAGCTGGGCTATGGAATTGTCGATGGCTTTAATGGCGTCGTTGAATTTTTTGGATGCCTGCATGTAGTTGTAGCCGAATCCCTCGCGGAATTTCGCGAGTTTCTCCTCGAAGTTCGTTATGTCGATGCTCTGGCGGCGTGCTATCTCGAGTTCGGCCTTGTACTGCGCCGCCTGACGTGAGGCTTTGGTGAGGAGCGCTATTATGGGGAGGAAGAACTGGGGACGCACCACAAACATTTTGTCATGTATGTGCGATACATCCACTATGCCGTCGTTGTAGAGGTCGTTGTTGGGTTCGAGAAGCGACACGAGCACGGCATATTCGCATTTCTTTGCCGTGCGGTCCTGGTCGAGTTTTTTCAGAAAATCGGTGTTTCGGTGCTTGGTGGCTGTCTCGTCGGCCTCGTTCTTCATCTCGAACATGATGGAGATGTATTCCACCCCGTCGATGTAGTCGCGGAAAATGAAATCTCCTTTGGATCCTCCCGAGGCATCGTTGTCCTTGTCGAAGAATGCGTTTGGGTAGGCTGTGGCGCGTATGCGGCTGAACTCGTTGGCGCAATGTATCTCAAGCGACTCGCCGATCATTTTTGTGCTCATGCGTGCCTTCATGTCGCGGTACAGCTCAATGGCCGCATCTTTTTCGCGTATTATCGCTTCGTGACGCTCCCGCATGCTTGCCTCGCGCAGCATGGCCTCGGAGCGCACGGTGGCCACTTCGTTGGTGATGCGGGCTATCTCGTTGTCCTTTTTGCGCAGTTCTTCCGATGCTTTCTGCCGCTCCTCGAGGAGTGCCACGCGGCGTCGGTCGTCGGTGCCGGCAAGCTCGGCTTTCAGACGGGTGATCTCAGCGTCGCGCCGTGCGATGTCTGCCGCCATCTCAAGTTCCCGCTTTTTCACCGCGCTGTCTATCTGGCTGCTGAGGGCTTCCATGCGGGCGTTGCTTTCGGCCAGGCGCATGTCGCGCTCGCCGAGCTGTTTGCGGAAGTCGTTTTCCTGGCGTGTGTATTGTGCGGCGGCCTCGGCCTGCATGAGTTTGCGGTTCTCGGCGGTGCGGCGCTCGAGTTCTTCCTGGAAGGCGGCGTTGCGCACCTGGTTCGCGAGCGATTCAAACATGTCTTCGTCGACGCTGAACACATGTTGGCAGTGGGGGCATTTGAGTTCTTTCATTCCGTATGGTCAACTGAAATGGATTGTTCTGTAAAGTTATGCAATTTTTTCCGAAATTTTGCAAGGGGAGAAAAATAGCGCTATATTTGTGAAATAATATGGAGATATGCTCCGTGAACCTAAGAATAACACAAGGACAGATGAGAACAAAATATAAGAGAGTGCTTCTGAAACTGAGCGGCGAGTCGCTCATGAGCTCTCAGGGTTACGGCATCGATCCGGTGCGTCTGGGCCAGTATGCCGAGCAGGTGAAAGCCGCCGCACAGGGTGGCACGCAGGTGGCCATCGTCATCGGCGGAGGCAATATTTTCCGTGGCATGCAGGGTGCCGCAAAGGGTTTCGACCGTGTGAAGGGTGACCAGATGGGTATGCTCGCTACGGTGATAAACTCCCTGGCGCTTAGCTCGGCGCTTACCGCCATCGGCCAGAAAGCACGCGTGTTTACCGCCATCAACATGTACCCGATCGGGGAATATTACAGCAAGTGGCATGCCATAGAGGCCATGGAGCGCGGCGAGGTGGCCATACTCTCAGGCGGCACCGGCTGCCCGTTCTTCACTACCGATACCGGCGCGGCTCTGCGCGGTGTGGAGGTGGAGGCCGACGTAATGCTCAAGGGCACACGTGTGGACGGGGTGTACACCGCCGATCCCGAGAAGGATCCCACTGCCACAAAATTCAGCGAGATCACTTACGACGAGGTGTATAACCGCGGCCTTAAAGTGATGGACCTTACCGCCACAGCCCTCTGCAAGGAGAACAAGCTGCCTATCATCGTGTTCGATATGGATACCGTGGGCAATCTTGCCAAAGTGCTTGGCGGCGAGAATATCGGCACTCTTGTCTATTGATAAAAATTAAAAAAAAGATATAACAATGACTGATCCGAAGACTTATCTTTCCCCGGCTGAGGAGAAAATGGAGATGGCAGTGGCCTATCTCGACGAATCGCTCGCGCATATCCGTGCCGGCAAGGCCAATCCGAAAATTCTTGACGGAATCCGTGTGGACTATTACGGCTCCGCCGCTCCTATTTCCAATGTGGCCAATGTATCGGTGCCTGACGCACGCACCATCGTGATTACCCCGTGGGAGAAATCGATGTTCAAGGAGATCGAGAAAGCCATTATCAACTCCGAGCTCGGTATCATGCCCGAAAACAACGGTGAGGTGATACGCCTTTCTATCCCCCCGCTGACCGAGGAACGCCGCAAACTGTTGGTAAAACAGTCGAAAGCTGAGGCCGAGCAGGCAAAGGTGAGCGTGCGCAATGCCCGCAGAGACGCGATCGACGGTCTCAAGAAAGCTATCAAGCAGGGTATGCCCGAGGATGTGGAGAAAGACGCCGAAGCAAAGGTGCAGAAAATCCACGACAAGTTCCTCAAACAAATCGACGACCTGTTTGCAGCCAAGGAAAAGGAGGGACGCTAAGTATGCTGCGAGATATTACCATTGGGCAGTATTTCCCGGGACATTCCTTCATTCACAAGATGGACCCGCGCATGAAGCTGATTGCAGCGGTGCTGTACATCATCGTCCTCTTTGTTGCCTCCCGTCCGCTGGGTATGGCATTGGGCATCGCGCTGGTGGTGCTGATGTACATGATTTCCGGTATCTCTGCCAAGCTGGTGGTCAAGAGCCTCAAGCCGGTGGTCCCAATCATCATCTTTACTGCCATCCTAAACCTTTTCTTTTTGGTTGGAGACGGCGAGCCGTTTTTCTCTCTGTGGTTTTTGCACATCTACCGCGAAGGTGTGGCAATGGCAATCATGATGGCAGTGCGCATCATGTGCCTGATTGCCGGTACCTCCCTGCTGACCTACACCACCTCGCCGATTGAATTGACCGATGCCATCGAGGTGCTGATGGGACCACTGAAGAAAATCAAGGTACCGGTGCATGAGATTGCGATGATGATGACCATTGCGCTGCGCTTCATCCCGACCTTGATTGAGGAGACCGACAAGATTATGAACGCGCAGAAAGCAAGAGGTGCGGACATGGAAACCGGCAGCCTTGTGCAGCGTGCAAAGGCGCTGATTCCGATTTTGATTCCGCTGTTCGTTTCGGCTTTCCGCAGGGCGGACGAGCTGGCGCTGGCAATGGAGTGCCGCTGCTACCGCGGCAGCGTCGGCAGAACCCGCATGAAGCAGCTGGAGTACCAGAAGAGGGACTTTGTCGCTCTTGCGTTTATGCTGCTGTGTCTGGTTGCTGTCATTGCTATCAACGCTTATTTCCCAAAAATGTTCTAGGGATTCTTTCAAAATAAAAATCTATAAAAATTTTCCTCCGGTGCAGCCGTTTGAGCGGGTGTTGCCGGAGGACTTTTTTGTGATTGGCAAAAAATGGGCGGATTTTGTCGAGGAGGGGAAGTCAAACGGCAGAATTTACCGTTTATTCCGAATAGAAATAATGACAGAACGGGCGAAGTCTGCTATAATAAATGACGTTGAT
>ERZ836877.6528-NODE-6528-length-10372-cov-2.966269_pt1 | contig 10372 bp, 4 predicted proteins | sample MGYA00519469_ERZ836877 | MGnify/ENA primary metagenome ERZ836877 (study PRJEB31850, sample SAMEA3708809) | human gut metagenome | biome: human gut; feature: human-associated habitat; material: faeces | place: China | collected 2014 ... | reverse complement strand
GGGTCAAAAATATAAAATCATATCATGTCAGGCTTTCTGCATAATACATCTTTTCAAGTTGCATAAATTATCTGGGAAAGCACAAAACTAATGATTATATATATTATCCGCATTGTGGATAATCAGAATCTCTTTTAACTGGACACCAACTCAACAGGTTAATATTCAACATATTCAGATATACAATCCGGCATTTATGTCACTTTTTAAGAATTAGATGACATATGCAAATTTAAAACAAATATTCGTTTCTGCAAATATTTTTCTAATGTTATTTAACAAAGTTACCGATGCCCCTCCGCATGTTCAATGCAGTATTCTCCAGACCGACGGATACAGATTGTTTGACCGGTTGCCGAGATGATTTACAAATCCGAGCGGCACCCCTCCATAAGTAAGCGATACATATCCGCGCGGCGCGTCAAACCCTCCGAGCGCCTCACGGCGCAGATAAGACAACGCCACAGAAAGGTCCACTTCCACCTCAGGGAAAGCCCCACGGTTGAGATCGCGGGACATGGCAAGTGCCTGCGAAGGAACCACATTCTTCCCTTTTACCTCTCCAAGCTCCACCCCCATATGAATGACATCGAGTACCGCGGCGGCCTGCGACATAGCGGCAGCAGTAGCCGCAGGGAGAGCCACCACGGCATCCTCCTTGAGTACAAAATCATATTGTGCGTCTCCTCCTATCCATCCGCGGCATGCCTGGAACAATTTCTTTGCCGCAGCCGCATCCTTTTTCGCGGGATTTCCACCTTTCCGTTTTCCCATGCGAAGTTTCCGGGCACCGGTCATCTCTTCTAAAGGTTTGCATACCACCCCTATGGCAAGTCCCTCACCTTTAACCTGCGACGGAAGAAAACGCAACATGCTCTCCGTAGCCACCGCTCCGGGAAAATCCCCTGCGGGGAGAGGCAGAACCTGCGCGCCGTATTCCCCGACAAGCATCCGCAGAATATCCTCATTCTCGGCGGTGTTGAAGGTGCATGTGGAGTATATCATATAGCCTCCCGGGGCAAGCGCCTCCCACAGGTTGGCCACAATCTCCCGCTGGCGAGCCGCGCACTGCTCTACGAGAGCCGGCGACCATTGCTCCACCGCCTTCCGGTCTTTGCGCATCATACCCTCCCCAGAGCATGGCACATCAGCGGCAATGATATGGAAAAATCCGGGCATACCGCGGAAACGGGCTGTATCGCCGCGCGTCACCACGCATCCTTCATAGCCCCATTTTATAATATTTTCCTTCAGAATCTCCGCACGCCTGAAATCAAACTCATTTGCCACTATGAGCGGATCGGCTGCCAGATCGAGCAGAGCCGCCACAGCCGCCGTGGTCTTTCCGCCGGGAGCCGCACAGGCATCAAGGTAACGCACCTGTGTGTCCTCCGGCATCTCCAGACGTTGAAAAAGACACCTCACGATGCGGTCAACCGCCATCGAGGAAGCGTCCTGCACATAATAGCGCCCCTGATGAAAAGCGGGATCATGCGTGAAATCAGGACGCGTGGCGAAATAGCGCCCCGCCGCACACCATGGCACGATGTCCGCCGCGCCCGGCATAACGGAAGAGATTTCCTCGCCATCCCGGAGTTTCAGCGGGTTCACACGCGCCGACACCGACGGATCGGTGCTTTCAAGCGAATAAATCAGTTTTTCAGCATACAGCGGCAGATCGCGCCCTATCCGCGATCTGAATTCCTCGGGCAGCTCAGTCGGCATCGTTTCCGGTTTTTACATTGTTGTCAGCAGAGATTTGCGCAGGCGTACCAGGCGTCTTGGGCGTCGCGGTCTCAGGCTGCTGCGGCACTTCCCCCTCAGCCGGTTTGGCTTTGACCCCTGCCGGATACTGCACACGGGCATGATACATGCTGCGCAGACGCGAGATAAAGCACTCCTTTATCTCCTTGATATCGCGGAACGAGAGCGACGACTCGTTGTGCAGCCCGTCGGCTACCTGTGCGTCGATCAGACGGTCCACAAGCGAGCGAATAGCCTCCTGCGAGTGGTCGGTCATACTGCGCGATGCAGCTTCCACCGTGTCAGCCATCATCAGCAGGGAAGCCTCGCGTGTCTGCGGATTTGGACCTGGATAAGTGAACGGAGCCTCGTCGACCTCCTCGTCGGGATGCTGGCGGCAATAGGTATTGTAGAAATATTTGGCTTTTCCCTTGCCGTGGTGCTGAGTTATGAAATCCTTTACCACACGCGGCAGCTTTATCTTATCCCCGCGGCGCAATCCGTCGGAGATATGACGGATGATGATGCGGGCGCTCTGCTGCGGAGTGAGGGCGTCATGTGGGTTAACCCCATACTGGTTCTCGGTAAAGAAAGCCGGGTTGTCGATCTTGCCGATGTCGTGGTACAGGGCACCCGCCCTGACAAGCTGCACATTGGCACCTATGCGGTGGGCCGCCTCGGTGGCAAGGTTGCTCACCGCCATTGAGTGCTGGAATGTGCCCGGACACTCCTGCGACAGCTCCCTGAGCGTGGCATTGTTGATATCGCACAGTTCGACAAGGGTCACCACCGATACCATGCCCGACAGCTTCTCGAAAACGAAAATGAGGATATAGGCGAACGAAATCAGCACCGCGTTCACAGCGAAGAACCCTATGAGCTTCCACGACAGGGAGCCGAGCGAGCCTGCAGTCATAAGCTCCACCGCCATATACGATACCACATAGGCGATGAAACCGACTGCAGCCGAGCGCAAAAGCTGCGATCGGCGCGACAGCTCTTTGAGCGAGAATAGCACGGCAGTGCCGGCCGTCAGCTCAATAAAGATAAACTCAAGCGGGAAAGTGGCCACTACCGAGCAGAGCAGCACCTCTATGGCGAAAATGAAAAATGCCGCCCGCGAATCATAAAACACCGAAATGATCACCGGCACTATCGTAAGCGGCATTATATATATGCCAGATGTGAACGTGCGCCCCATCACAATGGTAAACACGAAGAACAGGGCAAGCATCAGCATCAGCGCCATAAGTTCCTTCGGAGTGGCCAGTCTCGGATAATAAAGCACGCTGAACCCATACAGCAGCCCGAGCAATATCACCACAAAAAGTGTCTGCCCCACTAGGGTATTTGTCTGGCGGCTGCGGTCGTTGTTGGTGCGCTTGTCAAGAGTGGTCTCGTAGGTGCGCAATATCTGGTAAAGCTGCGGCGTCACTATATCGCCCTGCGCTATTATGCGCTCCCCTTTCTGGATCACCCCCACACCCGAGACGATCGGTTGTATCAGCGTCTCGCGATACATGCGTGTGGCATCCTTGTCCTCCACCATGTTAGGCTGCAGAAGGCGCGAAAGCCCCACCGCACGCACCGCACGGTGCCCCTCGCCGTCGGCGAACATGGAGTCAATGTGGGCATATGCGTCGCGCTGCGAGATGTAGCGTTTCGTGGAGTGGGAGATATTCATGTTGTTCTCGGTGAACTTCACCTCGGGGAGGGCGCCTCGCTCTATCTGCGACGCCGTGGTCTGGTCAACGATACCGCGCGCATACACCTGCCTTACAGCGTTCACCAGACGGGAACGTATGAATGGGGATATCGAATCGGCATTCTGTATGGCCTCTGTGGCCCGGCTCTCCGCACCGATATCGCGCCTGAAGATAGGCACCAGCGTCTGGTCCACACTGTCAACCATCGCCTTCACTGTGGCGGAATCACGGTAAACCGTAATATCGAACGGTGCTGTCAGCAGTGAGTAGCTCCACGGCCTGTTTTCCTCGTAACTGTATTTATGACGGTTGTCTCTCGGCATGAAATAAACCATCAGAACGGTCGTGACCAGAAATATCAGAGCTGTATAAAACCTGTTTTTACTGGAGTCTTTCATTCCTGTCTTATGTTCGGGTACTTTCGGAATATTTACAATGATATGCGGGCCGCTTTCTGCACGCCCGGGATTTTCTTTACTTTGGCGCAGAGATCATTTACCTCGTCCACATCCACCACCAGCACGGAGAGGTCGCAGAAAAACACCTCTTTTTCCGCGCGGATATCAAGCGCGCGGATATTGAGCGCCATGTTGGAGGAGATAAGCGATATGAGTTCGTTAAGGATGCCGTGGCGGTCGATCCCCTCTATGCGCACATGGGCGAGAAACGTCACATCCCCCACCTCCCATCGTGTGCTTACGATGCGTGGGCCGAAACTTGCCTTGAGAGCGTTGGCACGCGGACAGTCGAGCGAATGCACCACCACATCGCCGTTGCTCTCCACGAAACCGAGCACATCGTCACCGGGGATAGGATTGCAGCAGTCCGAGAAACGGAAATTGCCGTTGCCGTTCTCGTCGTAACGGAGCACATACGTCTCCTTCATATTGATAGGCGGCCGGTTCTCCGACATCTGTTGCTCCTTGAGCGCCTCTTTACGGCTCTGGCGGAAGAGCAGCTTGTCAAGCAGCCTCTTCGTGGCCGAACTTTGCTTCTTGAGCGTCTTCACCACATAGTCATTGAGCACTATTTCCTGGTTGCCAAGAAGGTAATAGAACTCATCGCGGCTTTCCGCCCTGAAAAGCCCCATAACTTTTGTGATAGCGATATTATCGTTTTCTATATCGTTCTCCTTAAGGAATTTGGCAAATATCTCCTTGCCGGCCGCGATCGCGGGCTGATGCAGTTTGCGCAGCGCGGCGCGCAGACGCGATTTCCCTTTGGCCGTGCTGAGAAATTCCATCCATTCCGGCTTCGGCACCTGGCTCTGCGAGGTAAGCACCTCCACCTGGTCACCCGAGTTAAGGCGCTGGCTCAACGGCACCAGTTTGTGGTTCACCTTGCCTGCTATGCAGTGGCATCCGATCTGGGTATGCAGGTTGAAAGCCACATCGAGCACCGTAGCGTCCATAGGCAGCGTAAGCAGTTCACCTTTGGGGGTGAACACCACTATCTCAGAAGCAAACAGATTGAGTTTCAGCGTATCGAGAAAATCCAGGGCATTCGGTTCCGGATCGTCGAGAATATCCTTTATGGTGTGGAGCCATGCGTCGAGTTCTGACTCCTCGTCCCCTTCACCGACCTTGTATTTCCAGTGGGCGGCAAATCCCTTTTCCGCAATCTCGTCCATCCTGCGCGAGCGTATCTGCACCTCGATCCAGTTGCCGTCGGGACCCATCACAGTGAGGTGCAGCGCCTGGTAGCCGTTTGCCTTCGGACTTGAGATCCAGTCGCGTGTGCGCTCCGGATGCAGCCGGTATATGTCTGTTATCGCAGAATATATCTGCCAGCAGATACTCTTCTCCTTCGCATGATCAGGACAGTCGAAAACTATACGCGCGGCATACAGGTCATAAACCTCTTCAAACGGTATATGTTTCGCCTCCATCTTGTTCCATATGGAATATACCGACTTGACCCTCGCCTTGGCAGTGTATTTAAGCCCCATGGCGTCGAGTTTCTCAAGCACCGGCTGCGCGAAATTGTTGTAGATTTCGGTGCGGTGCGCCTGGGTGGCCTGTATTTTCTCGCTTATCTGCCGGTAGGCGTCGGGATGTTCATACTTGAAACTGAGATCCTCCAACTCGGTCTTGATCTTGAATAGTCCGAGGCGGTGTGCCAGAGGGGCGTAGATATAAAGTGTCTCTCCGGCTATCTTGTATTGCTTGTTGGGAGCCATAGAGCCGAGAGTACGCATATTGTGCAGACGGTCGGCCATCTTCAGCAGCACCACGCGTATGTCCTCGCTCATGGTAAGCAGGAGTTTCCTGAAATTCTCGGCCTGCGCCGAAGCCTTGTCGCCGAAGATACCTCCCGATATTTTGGTGAGGCCGGCCACGAGCTGCGCAATTTTCTTGCCGAAATTCTGCTCGATATCCTCCACGGTATACTCCGTGTCCTCCACCACATCATGCAGCAGCGCGGCACAGATTGACGTGGACCCCAGGCCTATCTCCTGACTGGCAATTTTGGCCACGGCGATAGGATGCAATATATATGGTTCTCCTGACCGGCGGCGGATCCCTTTGTGCGCCTCTTTGGCGAAATTGAAGGCCCGCTCTATGATCTCCACCTTTTTCCGGTGGTTGCTTTTCAGATATCCGTCAAGAACTTCACGGAAAGCCTCTTCAATCTGCCGGTCCTCGGCTTCGGTCGTAAAACTATTGTTCTGTGCCATAGTAAGTGGTCTGCTGAAACGGGAATTTTTGATACCCAATTTCGCAAATTTACAACAATCCGTCGTAAACACAAAGAAGAAAAGAAGAAATCACACATTTCTCCACAACCGCCTTATTCTCTCTATTCTTCTTATTATCCTTCTCCACACCCGCTACAGGCAGTCCGATCGGTCCCATTTCCCGACATCCGCTTCCGGCATGGTCCTATCCTCCAGACAATCACGCCGGCTGTCCCGGGTCAAGGCACAATTGTCTTGAGTTTTTTGAGAAGCTCCGAGGGCAGCTCCGACTCCTGGAAGCGTTTCACTACCATCTCACCCTCTTTGTTGAAAAATGCGGAATGAGGGACAGACAGGATCCCTCTGCTGTTTCCGAAAGTAGCGAACACATCCTCTCTCAACTCTCCGCTGACCACGATATGATCACCCTTGAGGCCATACAGCCCGACAACATCCTTTACCGTCTCCATCGCATTTTCACTTTCATCTATAGAGATATAAAGCAACACAATCCCTTTTTCCTCGGCAAACTCCCTTATCGGCGCGATCTCCTTGAAACTCCTGCGGCACGGACCGCACCATGTAGCCCAGATGTCTACCAGTACCGGCTTCCCTTTATAACGTGAAATAAGCCCTGCCACATCTTTTGCCTGCCCGGCAGTAATGAAGTTGATGCCTGTCATGTCTTTGGGAGCGTTCATTTCCCTGTTTTTTACAACCGCAGCATTCACAACCGGTTCAAGTGATGATCCGGGATATATCTCATGGAATTTAGCGGCGAGTTCAGGTATCCATTTTGAGTATATTTCCTGTTCCGTATCACCCACTATAATATCCCCGCAAAGTGTCTGAGCGGCTTTCCCTTTCAGATTGTCTTTCACATAATCAAAAAACAGTCTGTCCCACACCTCTTTCGAGGCCGGCTCTGTGATCAGGTTCTCCTTTTCGGCATAGTCGGAAAAATAGCAATACGCAGTGTTGCGGAACAGATAGCTCAACGCATTTTCCGGAGCATTCAGATCAAGATCCTTTTTCATGCGTGCAAACGTATCGGCCCATTCTTCTTTATTCCGGGCAGATATCGGTTGCCTGCCGTTCACTGCCCTGCCATAACATTGGCGGAACCAGTAGAGTGTATTTATGGCAATACCCTGCCTGAATACTTTTGCAATATTTTCAGGAACCGATTTTTCAATTATCCACACCAGACTGTCAGCCCGGTTGACAAGTTTTCCATACACCGATCCTGATACAGTATCGCCACGCAAATGCAGCGGATCGGCCTCACCATCCATATAGGAGTAAAAATCATGCAGAAAACCCGTCGCTATTCCATCGGCAGCCTTTATGGACGCATTTTCGTCACTCTCGATCTTGTTTTCCGCATTAAAATCAATCTCGACATTCCTGACAAACGGAACCCAGACCGATTTATTGAGATACTCCTTACCTTTTCTGCAATTGAATGTTATGACATCTATTCCTTCATAGCCACCCAAGTCTATCGTAAAACAGCTGTCTGAATCAAGTTCGGGAGATATACTGCATTTGGTAATCATTCCATCGGTGCTTTTCATATATGATACGGTGCCATCGCCGAGATTCCTCACTTTTACCCTGACAACAGAAGCCTGCGCTATTACAGACAGGAATATGACAGCGAGTGCCAGAAGTCTTTTTGCATTCATAAGGTTTATGATCGTGACTGGAATTAAGAATTCACAAATTAAGCAATAATAATCAGCATCCACAAATATCCCTTAACCTTATTTCTTTTCTCCGGCATCGTCATTGCCGATTTTTTTGCGGAGGTTATTTTTTTTATTTACCTTTGCAGCGGTAAAAAATCTCCGCAGGAGGTTTTGAGGCGCCAAGAAGCCGGTCGAATGGTGGAATGGTAGACACGAAGGACTTAAAATCCTTTGGCCGTTGAGGCTGTGTGGGTTCGAGTCCCACTTCGACTACAACCGTGAGGCGGTGTGTCAGAATTCTGACACACCGCCTCACGTATATAGCTATCATTCTTATTGCTGAACCGGTTGGCCCAGCCCCCGGTTGAAGAGGGATCCGGAATCAGGGATCAGCGGACTTTTTGGAGTTGACGGAATCAGCTCACCGGGAGGGAAGTGATCTCGGAAAGGATGGCGACAGCAGTCTCCACGGTCGGCACAGACGAGACGGCAAATGAGCGGCGCCCGTTCTTCTCGCGGATCTTTACCCGCTGCGAATTCTGCTGCAGATAGGTGATAAGCCGTCCGAACGACGGGCTCTGGTAATATGCCTTGTTGGAGTCGTCAACAAAGTAAAGGTACATTATCCCCTGCTTGAGCGACACCTTTTCTATACCGAGCTGACGGGCAAGACGCCGCAGACGGGGCACACGCATAAGCTCGGCGGTCTCCGGGGGTATCTTGCCGAAACGGTCGAGCAGACGCGAGCGGAACTCCTGCAGATCGGTCTCCCGCTCAATAGAGTCAAGTTCGCGGTAAAGGGCTATGCGCTCGCTCTCCTGCGGCACATATGTGGCAGGCAGCAGCAACTCGAGATCGCTTTCTATGACGCAATCGGCCACGAACTCTTTCTCCTCGCCGCTGTTGTCCTCGGCGGTGAAAGTATCGGAAAATTCCTGTGTACGAAGCTCAGTCACAGCCTCCTTGAGTATCTTCTGGTATGTCTCGTAACCGAGATCGGCGATAAAGCCGCTCTGCTCGGCACCGAGAAGGTTGCCTGCGCCGCGTATGTCGAGATCCTGCATGGCGATATGGATGCCGCTCCCGAGATCCGAGAAACTTTCTATGGCCTGCAACCGGCGGCGTGCAACCGGCGTGAGCGGATTGCCCGGCGGTACCATCAGGTAGCAGAACGCCTTGCGCGACGAACGCCCCACACGCCCGCGCAACTGGTGCAGTTCAGACAGGCCGAAGTTCTGCGCGTTGTTCACGATTATCGTGTTCACGTTAGGCATGTCGATACCGCTCTCCACTATGGTTGTGGCCAGAAGCACGTCGTAATCATGGTTGGCGAAATCTATCACAGCCTTTTCAAGCTGCTCGGGGGGCAACTGGCCGTGTGCCACAAGAGTGCGCGCGTCAGGGATAACACGCTTCACCATCTGCTCGAGCTGGTATAGCCCCTCTATGCGGTTGTTTATTATGAACACCTGCCCGTTGCGCGACAGCTCGAAGTTGAGCGCTTCCGAAAGGATATCGTCGGTGAGCGTATTCACAGATGTGAGTATCGGATAACGGTTGGCCGGAGGGGTGGTGAGCGACGACAGGTCGCGGGCACCCATCAGTGAGAACTGGAGTGTGCGGGGAATCGGGGTGGCGCTCATGGTTATGGTATCCACATTCACCTTCATCTGTTTCAGTTTCTCCTTTACCGACACTCCGAATTTCTGCTCCTCATCAACTACAAGCAGCCCGAGATCCTTGAATTTCACATCTTTTCCCACAATGCGGTGGGTGCCGATGAGTATGTCGATCTTCCCCTCGGCCAGATCGCGGAGTATCTCTTTGGTCTGCTTGGCGGTGCGTGCGCGGGATAGATATTCCACCCTTACCGGGAAATCGGCCAGGCGGTCCCTGAAGGTATTGAAATGCTGATATGCGAGCACTGTAGTAGGCACGAGCACCGCCACCTGCTTGCCGTCTGTAGCGGCCTTGAAAGCGGCGCGTATGGCTATCTCGGTCTTGCCGAAACCCACGTCGCCGCAGATCAGGCGGTCCATCGGGCGCGCACTCTCCATATCCTTTTTCACAGCGGCGGTGGCTGTAAGCTGATCGGGGGTATCCTCATAGATAAAAGAGGCTTCCAGTTCATGCTGCAGGTAGCTGTCGGGTGAGAAACTGAACCCCAGCTCCTCCTTGCGTGCCGCATACAGCCTGATAAGGTCGCGCGCAATATCCTTGAGCTTGCTCTTGGTGCGCTCTTTAAGCTTGTTCCACGCTCCCGACCCGAGTTTGTTGATCGTAGGCTCAACACCCTCCTTGCCGCGGTATTTGGCAAGTTTGTGCAGGGCATGTATGCTCACGAATATACAGTCGTTGTTCTTGTATATCAGCTTTATCATCTCCTGCGTGGAGCCGTTGACCTGCGTGCGCAGCAAGCCGCCGAAGCGCCCCACGCCATGGTCCACATGCACTATGTAGTCGCCCGGCTCTATGGCACTCAGCTCTTTAAGGGAAAGGGCGAGTTTGCCTGAACGCGCGCGGTCTGATTTAAGCGTGTATTTATGGAAACGGTC
>ERZ836877.6524-NODE-6524-length-10377-cov-4.682038_pt1 | contig 10377 bp, 8 predicted proteins | sample MGYA00519469_ERZ836877 | MGnify/ENA primary metagenome ERZ836877 (study PRJEB31850, sample SAMEA3708809) | human gut metagenome | biome: human gut; feature: human-associated habitat; material: faeces | place: China | collected 2014 ... | reverse complement strand
GAGAAGTGGGCCATCGACTACCGCGACAAGAACCGCATCAACTGCTACGACACCGGCACGGCCCCCTGCAAGACGGCCTGCCCCGCCCACATTGCGGTGCAGGGCTACCTGAAGATGGCCGCCCAGGGCCGCTACCGCGACGCGCTGGCGCTGATCAAAAAGGAGAACCCATTCCCCGCCGTGTGCGGGCGCATCTGCAACCGCCGGTGCGAGGATGCCTGTACCCGCGGCACCATCGACCAGGCCGTGGCCATTGACGCTGTGAAGAAGTTCATTGCCCAGCAGGACTTGAACGCCGAGAGCCGCTATGTGCCGCCGGTGGTACAGCCCTCACTGCAGGGGCTGTGGAAACAGAAAATTGCCATCATCGGCGGCGGCCCTGCGGGTTTGAGCTGTGCATACTTTTTGGCGCTGCAGGGCTACAAGCCCACCGTGTTTGAGAAAAATCCCCATCCGGGCGGCATGCTGCGGTATGGCATCCCCTCGTTTAAATTGGAGAAGGACGTTATCGATGCCGAAATTGAGATTTTGAAAGAACTGGGCGTCGAGATCCGCTGCGGCGTGGAGGTCGGCAAGGAAGTAACGCTGGCTGACTTGCGCGCAGACGGGTATAAGGCGTTCTATCTGGCCATCGGCTGCCAGGGCGGCCGCAAGGCCGGTGTGCCCGGCGAGGACGCTGCGGGTATCCAGACCGCCGTGAACCTGCTGCGCACCGTGGGCGACGACGAGAACTATAAGATGAGCGGCAGGACCGTGGTCATCGGCGGCGGCAACGTGGCCATTGATGCGGCGCGTGTCTCACTGCGGTGCGGCGCGGACGCGGTAACGATGGTCTGCCTGGAGCCCCGGGACGGCATGCCGGCTTCGGCCGAAGAAATTGCCGAGGCCGAGGAGGAAGGCACCGCCATCCGCTGCGGCTACGGCCCTAAAGAGTTCGTGACGGAAAACGGCCATGTGACCGCTGTGGTGCTGAAAAAATGCACGGGTCTTTACAATCCAGAGGGACGCTTTGCACCTACCTACGACGAAAACGATACCATTACCCTGCCCTGCGACAATGTGGTGCTGAGCATTGGCCAGTGCATCGAATGGGGCGATCTGCTGGACGGTGAAGCCGTAGAGCTGGGCCGCGGCCAGGGCGCTGTGGCCGACCCTGTGACCTACCAGACCGCCCAGCCGGATGTGTTTGTGGGCGGCGACGTCTACACCGGCCCGCGCTTTGCCATTGACGCCATCGCCGCCGGCAAGCAGGGCGCGGTATCCATCCACCACTTTGTGCAGCCCAACACCAGCATGACCATCGGCCGCAACCGGCGGGAATTCTTTGAGCTGGACAAGGGCAACCTTTCCATTGGTGAATACGACCATACGCCCCGCCAGCAGGCCGCCGTAGATGAGCACATCGACGCGCATCGTTCGTTCCGGGATGCCCACCTGACGCTGACCGAAACGCAGGTACGGGCCGAGACCGCCCGCTGCCTAGGCTGCGGCGCCAGTGTAGTGGACCCCAACAAGTGCATCGGCTGCGGCGTTTGCACCACCAAGTGCGAGTTTGACGCCATCCACCTGCATCGTGACCTGCCCCAGTGCAGCAAGATGGTGAAGAGCGAGGACAAGTTCAAGGCAATTTTGCCCTACATGGCCAAGCGGGAGATCAAGATCCGCTTTGCCAAAAAGGGAAAGTGAGCCGTTATGCATGAACTGGGAATCGTTTTCCATATCATACGCACAGTGGAAGATGTGGCAAAACAGAACGATGTAATGCGAATACGACGTGTAACGCTGCAATTGGGCGAGGTGAGCGGCGTGGTGGAGAGCTACCTGCAGGATTGCTGGAAGTGGGCTGCTGCCAAAACGGACCTGCTGCCCGGCGCGGTGCTGACGGTGGAGACCATCCCGGCCGTCACCCAATGCCAAGCCTGCGGCCGGCAGTACGAGACCGTGCGCTACGGCCGAACCTGCCCCCATTGCCAAAGCCCGGATACCTACCTGGTGCAGGGCAGCGAGATGATAATAAAAGAAATTGAAGCGGTGGAAGCGGACGACGCGGCCACCTGAATACGAGCAAAGGCCCCGGTATCCACGCCGGGGCCTTTGTGTTTTTTTATTTCGTTTGGGAACTGTTGGAGCAGGCGCGGCAGCGGAAAGCTGCGCGCGGCGAGCCGTACTGCGATCGCGGCTATAAGAAAAAGCGGTGTTGAAGTGAAACGCGCCTGAATTATTACTTGCATCTTCGCGCCAAAACGGATAAAATTGACCTTAATAAAGTAAAAAAGAAGGCGCAGAGATGACTGCAAGTGAAATCGAGGCGTTGGGCGGCTACTAGGGGGCCACGCCGAAGCCCGCGGACTTTGAGGCGTTCTGGCAGGCGCGCATGGCCGAGGCAGACGCGGTGCCGCTGGACTATACCGTCACCCAGGCCAAAGAGGTGCCCAGCTGGGACGGCTGCGACTTTTTGGACCTGTGGTTTACCGGCATGGCAGGTGCGCGTATCTACGCCAAATATCTGCGGCCGCACAGCGATAAGCCCGTGCCGCTGGTGCTGCAGTTCCACGGCTACCCCGGTGCGTCCCGCTCCTTTGCCGAGCAGGCCTCCTTTGCCGGGATGGGCATGGCGCTGATCGCCATGGATTGCCCCGGCCAGGCCGGGTACAGCGTGGACGCCGGCGGCTTTTTGGGCACCACCGTGTCCGGGCACATCGTCGCCGGGCTGGACGGTCCGGCCGAGGGCATGTACTACGTGCGGCTGCATCAGAACATCCGCATTTTGTGCCGTATCGTGCGCCAGCTGCAGGAGATCGACCTGCGGCGGGTGTTCGTCAACGGCGGCTCCCAGGGCGGCGGGCTGGGGCTGGCCTGCTGTGCGCTGAACCCAGGCCTCATCAACCGCGCCGCCATCCTCTACCCGTTTTTGAGCGACTTCAAGCTCGTGTGGGACTTGGGCGCGGACGAGATCGCCTACGAGGGCATCCGCTACTACGCCCGCTGGTTTGACGCCGACGAGCACCAGCAGGACCGCTGGTTCCGCCAGCTGGGCTATATCGACAGCAAAAACTTTGCCACTCTGGTGCAGTGCCCAGTGCTGTTTGGCACGGGCCTGGAGGATGTCATCTGCCCGCCCCAGACCCAGTGCGCCGTCTACAACAATTTGCACTGCAAAAAAAAGCGGTATCTTTTCCCCGGTTACGGGCACGAGGAAATTGCAGAATTTGACGATATACTGTTAGACTTTTTCTGTAAAGAGGAGGCTGTGCTATGACTATCACCGAACAGAAAGCCTTTTTGCAGACTTACACCGGCAAGGCGCAGGCCCCGGCACATCCGGCCCAGGATTGGGCAGACGCCGTGAAGGAACTGCATTTTGAAGCGCAGACTGCCCCAGTGGAATTTGCCAACGCTTACGGTATGTATGAGCGGCTGACAATCACCTACGAAGGCTGCACCGTCACGGCGCGTGTCATCCGCCCGGATTCAGCGGGGCAGCATCCCCTGCTTTTGATGTACCACGATCTGAACCGCGGCGTGCGCGGCTGGCACCACATGACGCGTTTTTTGGCGCTGGGCTTTGGTACGGTGGCGCTGGAGGCCGAGCCTTACAAGGGCGATTGGCTGGCTGACCCCGCGCAGGCAGAGTTCCGCACGCGGTATAAGGACGCGCTGGCCGTAGCCAAGGCCGCGCTGGCGCTGCCCTGGGTGGACGCGGAACGGGTGTATGCTTTTGGAGAGGGCTTCGGCGGCGGACTGGCACTGCTGACGGCCTGCCTGCTGCCCCAGGTGAAGCGCTGTGCGGTGCTGAATCCCCTGCCCGGCGATTTTGCCGGAGCGGGCGTGGCCGGACAGGACGACCTCGACCTTGCCAATTTTGCGCCCCTTTGCCGCGCCGAGGTGCTGTTGGGCAGCTGCCTGATGGACACCTACGCGCCGCCCCAGGGGCAGGCGGCCATCTACAACCGGCTGGGCGGCCCCAAGCAGTGGAAGATGTACCCCAAGTATGTACATGAACGTGTCAACTTTTTCGAGAATCAGATGCTGTTTTTCTTCAAGAATGGCATCGCGGAGTAAGCCCTGACGCAAAACTTTATAGCGAAAAAATGCGCCGCAGTTTGTACGCTGCGGCGCTGTTTATTTCTGGTTGGCGGCGTTTTTTGCCAGCATGTTGCCTACGGTGCGGCGCGGGGCCAGAGCGGTGGCCAGGGTGCGGATGTTCTCCCCAGCCACAGGCGCAGGCACTTTTTTTGCGGCAATTTCCATTGTCCGTGAAACTTTTTTGCGGTATACTACGGATTATAGACAGGCGGCCCGCCAGGTGGCCAGATTGGAGTGAAAGACCATGAAGGATGACAAACTCTGCATTTTCCCGGATGCCCTGATTGCCATGATCGTGACCGAAGCGCAGGACCGCGCTCTGGCCCAGATGCCCGGCCCCGAAGCGCCGCTGGGCGAGGTGCAGGCATCCGATGCGTTTTTGCGAAGGATGGATGCGCTGGTCCATACTGCCAACCGCAGGGCGAATCGGCAGTATGGACGGCTGGCGATCAAGCGGTTCCTGGTTGCTTTGGCCACGGCGCTGTCGCTGTTTTCCTGCACGCTGCTGCCCGTAAAGGCCGTGCGGGAGGCGGTGGTAGAGACCCTGCTGGAATGGCACGACCAGTTTGTGACGGTCTCCTTTTCGGATGGGGATGCCTCCCCCGTGCCCGCGTTTCGTGCATCGCTGTCCTATATTCCGCAGGGGTTCACGCTGGTAGAAGCCAGCGACCCGGCCGCCACGCAGTTTTATTATGCGCAGTATGCCGACGACTCAGGCGGCTCGTTTGATGTGATCATTGCGCCGATCAACGATACGCAGGCCCAGATAAACAACGAGGATGCGGCCTATTATTCCCTGCAATTTGACGGTCACGACGCAATTTGGTGCGTTATGAATGTTGACAATTCTAACGTTCTTGTGTGGGAAAGTGACCGTTTGGCTTACTCGATGACGGGCAATTTGGATATAACGGAGCTTATCAAAATTGCCGAGGGCATTGTGCTGGATACGCTATAACCGGGAAGTTACGATTCAGGAGGAAACTTCGTGCTTGTTTTCTATCTTGCTGCGCTGGACAGCGATGACAATAAAAATAAATTTGAAACGATTTACCGCAAATACTACCGCTTTATGCTGCACACTGCCGCGGGCATTATCAAAAATCCCACGCTGGCCGAGGATGCCGTACATGAAACCTTTGTGCAGCTGCTGCGCGAGATCGACACCCTGCGCATCGACAACGAGCGGGCGCTGAAATCTTACCTTTACATCGTGACGAGGGAGCGGAGCATTGATTTTCTCCGCAAGTGGGAGCGCCGCGGCACCCGGCCCGACTACGAAAGCCTGGCCGCGGCCCTGGACCATTACGTTGAGCCGGAGGAAGTGGCGCTGACCAATCTGCAGCTGGACCGGGCCATCGCCCTGCTGGAAGAAATGCCGCTGATCTACCGCCAGACGTTGGTTTTGCGGGTGAAGGGCTACTCCATCTGCGAGATCGCCAAAATCACCGATTCCAGCGAGCCGAACGTCCGTACCCGCATCCACCGCGCACGCGCCATGCTGCTGAAATCCTTTGCGGAGCAGGCGGAGTGAGGGCGTTATTTTCCTATCATTTTAAAGGAGGTTCCCGACATGAAACGGATTTGGTTTGTATCGTTTGGGTTGCTTTTGGCCGCGGTGCTGGCCGGGTGCAGCGGGCAGGTTGATTTTTCCGCGCCCGCCGCCACGGCAACACCTGCCCCGACCGCTGCACCGATTGAGAGCAGCGCCAGCCCCACGGAAACGCCCGCGCCCGCGCTGTCGCCCGCGGCGGAGGTCGGCGTGGAGTATGAGGACCTCTCCTTTTTAAGCGACGACCCGCGGCAGGTGTACGATCTGGCGTATAAGCTCCACTATGCGCTGTACGGCATCCCGGACAATATACTCTGGCAGGATTCGACGCCGCAATTCAAACAACACTCCGACGATGGTGTTTCTGTGCGGAGAGAGGGTAATTATTTGCTGTACGAAAACCCCTATTCTGATTTTACAGACCTTATGCAGCGTGTTTTCACGGCGGATTTTATCAAAAGCCTGGGGCCGCTGTACACCGAAAAATTTGTTGATTTGAATGGTCACCTGGCGACTTCCATCGACGATGCCCTGCTATGCCCCATGATGGACGATTTGTCCCGCACCGTGATGGACAACTGCCCCGATACCTACCGCCTGGAATCCGCCACCAACGATACCGTTGCGTTTGCCCTGATTGCCCACTACGACCGAAACTGGGACACCTCCTTTACCCCGGAGGACATGGACGTTTATACCATCGAGTACCCCATCCGCCTTGTGCGCACCGCCGACGGCTGGCGGGTCGATGAGTTACACTGCACAGATTTTGGCTACGGCGAGGCGCTGTTTGAACCGCCGCTGACAGAGCAGGATGCGCAAGTTCCTACGCCGGATTTTTTGACCGAGGAACAAAAGCAGCTCTACCTGCGCGCCTACAAAATGATGCTGGTCCGCGCGGGTACTTATATTATCGATGACATGCAGGTTTTCCCCTGCGATACGCCGGACACGACCCGCACGCAGGCAGACACTGTCACCCTGGACGGCTGCGATTACACGCCCGCACTGCATCGCTATCGGAATTGGGATTTCTTTTACGCCACGCTGCGGGACATCTTTACGAAGGACTTTCTGGCTGACACCTATTTGTCCTCGGACGGGTTCTGCTATTTCTGCTCGGTGGATGGCGATATGTATTATCTCCTCACCGAGCGCGGCATGGCGGCCGGTTATGACTCGGCCACGACCACGATGACCTTTACGAAGCAGGAGGAAACCGATGAGAAAATCGTCATCGGGGTCACGGCGGTGTATGCCACGGACGATTCCGGCAGTCAGGCGTTCCGCCAGGCCGTGCAGGACGGGCTGATTTCCGACACAACCAGCTACACCATTACGCTGGTGCGGGAGGTGGGCGGATGGCGGTTTGCATCGTTTGATGTTCCTTACTGAATTTTTTCTGAAGCGGTGTGCTTGCTTCGCAGCTACAATATATAGTGTTATAATGGCGTTATAAATAGTTTTTCCGCCATATAAGCACACCCTGTTGTTTTTGTAATCAGTACCCGTATAGTCAAATCTACCACAGGGCAGCCATCGGCATCTATAAGAATCGTTACTTTACCGTTTTCCTTCCATAACCCAAGCAAATGCCCTTGCGGTCCGTAGGTCGGCATCTTTGAAGTGACCGCCCGCGTTCCATTCCAGCGTGCAGGCTTTGCCGCGCTGGATTAAGGCGCTGTGCAGGGTACGGATGTTATCGCCTACTGCCGCCATCGTCTGATTTTTGGTATGCTCCTCGCGGTCACCAAGGCTGAGGTAAACACGCTGCGCCTGGATAGGGTGCGCCGCTTCGTATTCTGACCAGCCGGGAAACCATACGGACGGCGAAGCCGCCGCCACGCCATACAGCGCATCTGTCTGTGTTGCCGCCCACAGTGCAAACAACCCGGCCAGTGAGTAGCCGCCCAAAATAGCCTTGCCATCTTCCTTTATAGAATACTGTCGGCGGATGCGCGGCACAGCCTGTTCCAGCCATGCAAGCGTGTCCCCCGCCCTGCCGCCGAAGCCCTGCTTGCCCCACACAGGCGGCGCAGGCCAGGGCGACAAATCATCGTTCCAGCTTTCTACTTGGACAGCGGCCAGCAAAAATGGTTGTGCGGTTTGCCGATGTATAGCTTCCACTTCCCGCGCCATCCCGGCAAAATCGTGTTCGTCCGCCATTTGCAGCAACAGGTATTCGGCACCGGTATCGCCGTAGATGCGGCAGCTTCTGTTTTGTATCTGCAATAACTGGTTATCCATAAAATTGATTGCGTATTATCATCCGATGGCGGTGTCTTTGGCCGCACATACGATCGTTGTCATGGAGTTGGCCTCGATCTCACAGGCAACAAGGCTGCCCTTGATGCGCAGTGTGACCGGCATGCATTGTTCCGTTCGGTTCAGCAGCACGACTGCCAATGTGCCGTCGGGATTCACGAAGGACACTGTCTCCAGCTTGTCCGTGTAGCAGGTTGCCGCAATCCGCTTTGCTCCCGGCAATACATAATGGCTGAACTGCGCAATGTAGTAGTACGATAACTTATACTCAACTTCCTTTGTATTGGGATTGCACATGATCGGCGCATCGCAAAGATTGGAAACGTGGTTCGGGCCACCCTTTTCATCCAGCACGATGTTCCAATCAAAGAACAGATTCATACCGGCGTTAAAATTTCCAATCATATCGTGTGCGTAAATCTGCGCATTTTTTAGCTGATCTTTATCCCGAAAAGAATATTCAATGCATCCTTCCGTAAAAATCAACCGTTTATCAGGATATTGCTCGCGCACAAGGCGTACCGCATCGAAGTGGTCACCGCTGTACCAATGGAAGGCGAAACCGTCAATCATTGCATTGGTGCTTGCGGTAACGCAAGTGCTTGCACATTCGAACAAACGCTCTTTGTTGTGGTCCCACAGATTGATTTTGATTTTTTCCAATCCGGCTTTCTGCAATGCAGGGTACAGATGCTTTTCAAGAAATTCGCGTTCTTCCTCATGCGTGTAGCGGCAGCTATCCCATGTCTGCGTAGCATGGGGTTCATTCTGCACAGTCAAAAATTCTACCGTGATGCCACGGTTTTCATATTCCCGAATATAGCGGCAGATATAGCTTGCCCACGCATCGGCATACTCCGGCAGGAGCTTTCCGCCGTGGTTGCGGTCGTTGTTGGTTTTCATGAACGCAGGTGGAGACCACGGCGTAAGCATTACACCGATTTTATGACCGGCATACTGCTCTGCCAACCGGATATAGGGCAGAATGTATTTTTCGTCTCGTGCCAGCGAAAAGGTCTTGAACTCTTTATCCTGTGGATCCGTCACAGCAGAATAATTTCCCAGCGAGAAATCACAGCTGTCAAGATGGGTGCGAACAAAACTGTACCGCAGTCCCTCCGGTCCAAAATATCCCCGCAGAATTTTTTCTGCTGTTTTTTCCGGCATCTGCCGCAGCACCGAACCGGCAGCTTCGGTAATGGCGCCGCCGAAACCATCAATCGTCTGATAGCGAATGTCCGGGTAGAGATTCAGCAGCTGGACTTCTTGTGTATCATCGTCTGCCACAACTTGCAACGGGGTAGTGACCTGCTTCACGACGCCGCCATCAAATAATGTGGTATGCTTATTTGCAGTCATAGGTGTATATGCAACGCCATGCAAACGAAGATTTTCTTTTGCAGCGCTGGGTGTTCCCGTCTGCCGAACCGACTCCGAGGTCGAATCTCGCCATTGAATCTCTTTCATAAGGATACCCCCTGCGATGTATTTAATAAAATTGTACCATATTACGTCATTAGGTTCAAGTTTATCCGCTTTTATTTTCAGCCAGGCAAAAACCTTCTATCTGCGCGGCAATACCGCATAGATTGGAGGTTGCCGTTGATGCCATGCTCAAACAGCCCCACTGCCCTTTTGTGTTGTATGTGGGGTCAAAGAAATGGGTCAAACGCAAGGAATTTGAAGCCTGCATCCGCAGCAAGCTGATCATTTAAGAGAGGCAATGCCGTTGAAAATAGGGATTTCATGTGCTATAATTTCAGTATCGCGTTGGATTCCCGCTTTGAAAAGGAGTCCACTATGGGTAAAGGCCTAAAGCGGAAAAGGCATACGCCAAAGAAAGGACGGGTTATATTCCGCAAGATGCTATACCAAAGATGGGGAACGGCGAGAAAATACTGCAAGTCGCTGCCCGAAGCCAAGCAAAAGAACCCTACAACCACCGGCTATATGCTCTGCTGTTGGAAACCGGGCTGCGCACGGGTGACTGATTGGTTTGATTGGGGCCGCCATCCATTGGGAGAAGCGTACTCTTACCGTCACAAATGAGGGGGCAACCCCAAAATCAGACAAGATAAAATAACGATAATAAAGGAGAATTTTGGAATATGAAATTAGGTATCGTAGCTTCAGCGGTACTTTTTATATATCTATAATTCTCCAAAAACCTCAATATATTTTCATAGATACGCTGTTTTAAGCCATCCTCCATTTCATGTAAATCCACATAAATCCATGTACTTTACTCCCAAATGGGGGTAAATACGGGGGTAAAACACAGGGAACTCAACGCGATAAAACGCCTCGATTTTCGATCTAAAAGTGTTGTGAGCCGTTTTGGGCACATTGTTGTCTTTAATGTGCAGGACAACAAAACAGCGCCTTTAATCTGTTGCTGTATGCAATCGGATTGAGGCGCTATTTTTTATATGTATATAAAAGCTCAATAATTTCATTGCGGCGTATTTCGACGT
>ERZ836877.6518-NODE-6518-length-10393-cov-2.190753_pt1 | contig 10393 bp, 8 predicted proteins | sample MGYA00519469_ERZ836877 | MGnify/ENA primary metagenome ERZ836877 (study PRJEB31850, sample SAMEA3708809) | human gut metagenome | biome: human gut; feature: human-associated habitat; material: faeces | place: China | collected 2014 ... | reverse complement strand
CGGCTACGGCCTGCGCTACCGCTTCGGTCTTTTCAAGCAGAGCTTTGAAAACGGCGCGCAGAAGGAATCCGCCGACGACTGGGAAAAGCACGGCGATCCCTGGAGCTTCCGCCGCGAGAAGCACACCGTCCGCGTCCGCTTCGCCGACCAGACGGTGCTCGCCGTGCCGTACGATACGCCGGTCATCGGCTATCATACCGACAACGTCGCAACGCTGCGTCTCTGGCAGTGCGAGGCCGAGCAGGAGCTCGACTTTGACGCGTTCAACTCGCAGGATTACGAGCGCGCGCTCACGAAGAAAAACCGCGCCGAGGACATCACCCGCGTCCTCTACCCGAACGACAGCACCGTCGAGGGCAAGCGTCTGCGCATCAAGCAGCAGTACTTCCTCTCGAGCGCGTCGCTGCAGGACATCCTGCGCACCTACAAATCCTCCGGCAACGGCGATCTTCAGCGCCTCGGCGAGTTCATCGCCGTGCAGCTCAACGATACCCATCCCGCCATGTCCATCCCCGAACTCATCCGTCTGCTCATGGCCGAGGGCATCGACTTTGACCGCGCCTTTGCTATCACCCGCAGCGTTTTCTCCTACACGAACCACACCGTCATGGGCGAAGCGCTCGAGCGCTGGGATATGGATCTTCTGCGCAGTGTTGTGCCGGAGATCTGCGACATTCTCGTGAAGATCGAAGAGCGCCTGCAGCAGGAGTTCCCCGGCGCGAATCTCCATGTCGTCTGCGACAATCAGGCGCGCATGGCCGATCTTTCGGTGTATATGTCCCGCAAGGTGAACGGCGTTGCGGAGATCCACAGCCAGATCCTCCGGGACGATCTCTTCCGCGCGTGGAACGAGAAATACCCCGGCCGCATCGTGAACGTTACGAACGGCATCACGCCGCGCCGCTGGCTCGGTCTCTGCAACCCGGAGCTCACCGAGCTCATCCGCGCCGAGATCGGCGAGGGCTTCCTGCGTGATCTCGACCGCATCGGCTATCTGCGCGAGCACGTGAGCGACGAGCTCGCCATGCTCTTCAACGCCGTCAAGCTGCAGAAGAAGAGCCAGCTCGCCGCGCACATCCGCGCCGCGGAGGGCGTGGACATTCCCGAGGAGTTCGTGTTCGACGTGCAGGTCAAGCGCGCGCACGAATATAAGCGCCAGCTGATGAACGCTCTCTGCCTTGCCGACTTCTATTTTGAGATCAAAACCGGCGGTCTCGCCGATATGCCGCCCACGGCGTTCATTTTCGGCGCGAAGGCCGCGCCCGGCTACCGCCGCGCGAAGGCCGTCATCCGCTATATCAACCGTCTTGCCGAGCTTGTGAACAACGACCCCGACGTGAACGGCAAAATGCGCATCGTGTTCGTGCAGAACTACAACTGCTCCTACGCCGAAAAGATCATCCCCGCGGCGGACATCTCCGAGCAGATCTCCCCGGCAGGCACGGAGGCCTCCGGCACGGGCAACATGAAGCTCATGCTCAACGGCGCTGTGACGCTCGGCACGATGGACGGCGCGAACGTTGAGATCGTCCGTCAGGCTGGATTGGAGAACAACTACATCTTCGGCGGCACCGTCGAGGAGAACAACGCCGTGCGCGATACCTACGACCCCGAGGCGCTCTACGATTCCGACGAGCGCATCCGCCGCGCGATGGATACGCTTGTGGACGGCACCGTGCCAACCGACGACGATCAGAAGGAGCTTTTCGACGCCATACTCAAGGGCGCGAGCTGGCACCGTCCGGACAACTATTTCGTTCTGCGCGATTTTGAAAGCTACCGTGAAGCCCGCCTTCACGCGCTCACGGATTGGAAGGACCGCGTATCCTTCGGCAAAAAGTGCCTTTACAACATCGCCGCGGCGGGCATGTTCTCGTCCGACCGCGCGATCCGCCAGTACGCGGAAACCATCTGGGAGCTGCACTGAACCGGCATACAAGATCAAAAATGTCCTCTGCGCAAATTGGTGCGCAGAGGACATTTTCCTATGCTCGTTTGACCGGTCATTCCGCTTCGTCCGGCAGGAAGGGGGCGAACGGCTTTTGCATGAGCCAGAGATCGGTGTAGCACGTCACGGCCGAGAGCAGCACGAGCCAGAGAACGCTCACGCCGTAAAACGCCGCCGGGGATACGGCGAAGAGGATCACCGGCAGCAGATGGATCACCGCCATGAGAAGCGTCCGCGGCAGATACCCGACGCCGAGAAGCACCGCGTTTTTTATCGTGTTCCAGAGCGTATTTTCAAAGGTCGCCGTGAGCGGGAACGCCCAGATGAACACCATCAGCCACAGCGCAAAGCAGACGCCCGGCAGCACGAGCCAGAACAGCTGCTCCGGGAAGAGCGCGCGGAGAATGTATACGTCCGCGCCGAGGAGCGCGAGCGCCGCAAGCAGAATGAGCCAGAGCAGCGTGGATTTTTTGAAATTATCGCGGAACGCGCGGAAAAACGCCGCGCTGTTCCAATGCCCCGAGCCGCGGATCATGTTCCGCACCGCCGTGCAGAGCGCCGCGGTCGAAGCGCCGAGCGTGAAAACCGGCAGCGAGCACACGACCCACAGAATGTTCAGCCACGCGAGCTCCGCCGCCTGCGTGAGAAAGCGCAGGATGGGGGAATCCGGATCAAAGAGTTTTTTCATATTGCCACCTCCGGGAGAATAAGCCTATTATACAGGAACAAATGACCGCATGACAAGACCAACCGCACAAAAAGTTGACGAGGTTTTTGTGTAAATGACATAAAGTTAAGCGTTTTCGCCGAAACGCACTTGCAATATTTCTACAAAGAGGATAGAATACAGACAAGCTTGGTTGGAATCGTTTCCAATTCAGCGCTTTACTTACGGAAACCCATTAAAAATTAGGAGGAAACAAACAATGAAGAAGCTTCTCGCTGTTCTTCTGGCTCTGGTCATGGTTCTGAGCCTCGTCGCCTGCGGCGCTGCCCCGGCGGAGACCCCGAACACCCCGGCTGAGCCCGAAACCCCCGCGACGGAAGAGCCCGCCGCGGAACCCGAAACCCCGGCCGCGACCGGCAGCGTGTACTACCTCAACTTCAAGCCCGAGTCTGACGCGGCCTGGCAGGAGCTTGCCAAGACCTACACCGAGCAGACCGGCGTTCCCGTGAAGGTCGTCACCGCCGCTTCCGGTCAGTACGACACCACCCTGACCGCCGAGCTCGACAAGGACGCCGCCCCCACCATGTTCCAGGTCGGCAACGTCGGCGCTGTCAACAGCTACGGCGAGTTCTGCTACAATCTCGAAGGCACCGACGTGTACAACGAGATGACCACCACCGACTTCAACCTGAAGAACGAAGCCGGCGAGACCGTTTCCATCGGCTACTGCTACGAAGCCTTCGGCATCATCGTGAACAAGGCCCTGCTTGAGAAGGCCGGCCACTCCGTCGATGAGATCACCAACTTCGAGTCTCTGAAGGCTGTTGCGGACGACATCCACGCCCGCGCTGACGAGCTCGGCTTCGACGCTTTCACGTCAGCCGGTCTCGACGGTTCCTCCTCTTGGCGTTTCTCCGGCCACCTGGCCAACATGCCTCTGTACTACGAGTTCCGCGATGACGGCGTGACGGAGCAGCCCGCCACCATCAAGGGCACCTACCTCGAGAACTACAAGAACATCTGGGATCTGTACATCACCGATACCGCGACCACCGGCGCTGCCCTCCTGTCCGCCACCGGCGATCAGGCCGAGGCTGAATTCGGCGAAGGCAAGGCTGCGTTCTATCAGAACGGCACTTGGGAGTACAGCAACCTGACTGCGGCCGACAAGTTCGGCATGAACCCGGACGACCTCACCATGATCCCCATCTACTGCGGTGTGGAAGGCGAGGAGAAGGCTGGTCTCTGCTGCGGCACCGAGAACTGCTGGGCAATCAACAAGAACGCCTCTCCGGAAGACATCCAGGCTACTCTGGACTTCATGTACTGGGTCGTCACCTCTGAGGAAGGCACCACCATGCTGGCCGAGCAGTTCGGCCCCTGCCCGTTCAAGAACGCCAAGACCCCGGAGAACGTGTTCTTCGCGGCTGCCAACGAGTACGTTGCCAACGGCAACTACACCGTGACCTGGGCGTTCAACTGGACTCCTGCCGTTGACGATTGGCGCGCTGCCGTCGTCGATGCTCTGAGCCAGTACACCACCGGCACCGGCGACTGGTCCACCGTTGAGACCGCGTTCGTCCAGGGCTGGGCTACCCAGTACGCCAACGAGCACTAATCCTCTGCGGATATCCGCTGAGACAAATTGACACACAATACAGGCGGGGCGGGCGATCACGTCCGCTCCGCCTGTAGATATATCCGCCGGCAGGATAGATAGTATATAGACTGTGACGGCGTGAGCTGCTGCCCGAGACGTTCGGGCAGGAGCTGTCGCCATGACAATTTCGGCAGAACAGGAGTGAAAGAATGAAGCGTATAAACATACCGCGGGATCCGGCCGCACACAACAGCCGACTGATCCGCCGCCCCATTCAGCGAATGGTGTGGCTGTTTCTGCTGCCCACCTTTGCCGCCTTCTGCATCGGGTTCCTTTACCCGTTCTTTAAGGGCGCGTTTTTGTCCTTCTGCAAGTTTAAGCTGACGAGCCAGTGGACGTGGGTCGGATTCAGCAACTACATCAAAGCGTTCTCGGACAGCAGCTTCCTCCATGCCTTCTGGTATACGGCGCTGTTCGCCTTCGTGTCGGTAGTGTTCATCAACGTTCTGGCCTTCACGGTCGCCTACTTCCTCACGAAGGGCATCCGCGGCTCGAACCTTTTCCGCACCGTGTTCTTCATGCCGAACCTCATCGGCGGCATCGTGCTCGGCTACATCTGGTCGATGATCTTTGACGGCTTCCTCGTGAAGTACAACACCTCCGTCGTGCTCAACTCGACCTTCGGCTTCTGGGGCCTCATTATCCTTATATGCTGGCAGCAGGTCGGCTATATGATGATCATTTACATAGCCGGACTCCAGTCCATCCCGGAGGACATGCTCGAGGCGGCCCGCATTGACGGCGCCAACAACTGGCAGACGCTCTGGAAGATCACCATTCCGAACATGATGAGCTCCTTTACGATCTGCATCTTCCTCACGCTCACGAACGGCTTCAAGCTCTTCGACCAGAACCTCGCGCTGACGGGGGGGCGGCGGTTCCTGCAGCAGCCGGACGGCAGCGTTATAAAGACGACGGAAATGCTCGCTCTGAACATTTACAGCGCCTTCTACTCCGGCGGCGGCAACAACCGCGGCGTCGGCCAGGCGAAGGCCGTGGTGTTCTTCATCCTTGTGGCCGCGATCGGCCTTCTGCAGCTCCAGGCCACCCGTAAAAAGGAGGTACAGCAGTAATGGCAAAGAGAGAAGAACGCGGCAAAATGGTGCTGACGATCATCTTCACGGTGATCTGCATCGCTTACATTATGCCGATCCTCATCGTTTTGATGAACTCCTTCAAGAGCAACGCCGCCGTCAACACGGAGACGTTTGCCTTCCCGAACGCGAACAGCTTTGTCGGCTTCCAGAATTATATCAAGGGCATGACCTTCGGCAACTACCCGTTTCTGAAGGCCGTGGGCTACAGCCTTTTCATCACGCTCGCCTCCACGGCGCTCATTCTCGTGTGCACGTCCATGGCCGCGTGGTATGTCTCCCGCGTCGGGAGCTTCTTCAGCAAGATCGTATATTATCTCTGCGTGTTTTCCATGGTCGTCCCGTTCCAGATGGTCATGTTCACGCTCTCCCGCACGGCGAACCGGCTCAGTCTCGATACCCCGTGGACGATCCCGGTCATTTACCTCGGCTTCGGCGCGGGTCTCGCGGTGTTCATGTTCTGCGGCTTTGTAAAATCCATTCCTCTGGAAATTGAGGAAGCCGCTGCCATCGACGGCTGCGGCCCGGTGCGCACGTTCTTCCAGGTGGTACTCCCCATGATGAAGCCGACGATGATCTCCGTCGGCGTGCTGGAGATCATGTGGGTGTGGAACGACTTCCTTCTGCCGTATCTCGTGCTCGACCGCACGGAGTATATGACCATCCCCATCGTCATACAGCATCTCAAGGGAAGCTACGGACAGGTGGACATGGGCGCGACGATGGCGCTGATCCTTCTGAGCATCCTGCCGGTCATCATCTTCTATCTCTGCTGCCAGAAACACATTATTAAGGGTGTTGCGGCCGGCGCGGTGAAGGGCTGATGACGATCAAGGACCTGGCGGCTCTCTCCGGGTATTCGCTCGGCACGGTCTCGCGCGTGCTCAACAATCAGCCGCACGTCAGCGAAAAGGCAAGAGAGCAGATCATGGCGATCGTGAAGGAACAGGGCTTTGAGCTGAATACGAACGCCCGCAATCTCAAGCAGACCCACAGCAACAACATCCTCGTCATCGTCCGCGGCACGCACAACGAGCTGTTCGCCGCGCTGGTCGAACGGCTGCAGACTGTGGCAACGGGCGGGGAGTACCAGCTTGTGGTGGACTATATCGGCGAGCTCGACAACGAGGTGCGCCGCGCCGTGAAGCGCGTGCGCGAGGTAAAGCCGCAGGGCATCCTCTTCCTCGGCGGCAGCAGCGAGGATTTCATCGAATCCTTTGCCGAGATCCACATTCCCGCGGTTCTTGTCACAAACTCCGCCGCGGAATTCCAATTCAAGAATCTTTCGAGCGTCACGACCGACGATACCGCTGCCGCGGCGGCCGTCGGGTATCTGGCGGACATGGGCCATAAAAAGATCGCCGTCATCGGCGGCGAGCGCGAATACTCCGATACGGGCCGTCTGCGCTATGCGGGCGTGCTGCGCGCGCTCACGGAGCGCGGCATGACGTTTGACGCGGACCGGTATTATAAGACCGCGCACTACAGTTTCGACGAGGGCTATACGGCCATGGCGGAGCTCCTGCGCGAAACATCGGAGATCACGGCGGTGTTCGCCATGGCGGACGTCATGGCCATCGGTGCCGCCCGCGCCATCCGCGATGCCGGGAAACGCATCCCGGAGGACATCTCCCTCATCGGCTTTGACGGTCTGCCCATCTGCCGGTACTACGAGCCGAGGCTCTCCACCGTTACGCAGCAGATCGCGTTCATGGCGGAAAAGAGCTACGCCGTGCTGCTCGACATGATCGAAAACGGCTCAGGCGCGCAGCATGTCCTCGCGCCGTACACGCTCGAAAAGACGGACAGCATCCGGAAAAATTAACAGCATCCGCAAATTCTAACAGACGAAAGAGGCGTTTGCCATGCGAGCAAGCGGAATTATTCTGCATATCACATCGCTCCCGTCGCCGCACGGCGTCGGAACGCTGGGCAGAGAGGCGAGAGAGTTTGCCGATTTCCTCCGGAAAGCCGGACAGAAATACTGGCAGATCCTGCCGCTCGGCCCGACCGGCTACGGCGACTCACCGTACCAGACCGACTCGGCCTTTGCCGGGAACCCGTATCTCATCGACCTTGAGCAGCTTATTACCGACGGTCTCCTCACGCGCGAGGAAGTCGATGCCGTTTCCTTCGGCAGCGACCCGGCGCAGACGGATTACGGCGCGCTCTACGCCGGACGGTTCGATCTTCTCCGCCGCGCCTGTGAGCGCGGCTGGGACAAAGAGCGTGAGAACGTAGACGCTTTCTATCGTGAAAACGAGAGTTGGCTGCGCAGCTATGCGCTCTATACCGCGGCAAAGCGTCATTTCGGCATGCGCCCCTGGATCGAATGGGAGGACGAGGATCTCCGTCTTCGCCGCAGCGAGGAAGTGCTGCGCCGGTATGAGGAGCTTCTCGCGGAGGATATCCGCTTCTGCATTTTCACGCAGTATCTGTTCTTCCGCCAGTGGAACGCGCTGCGCGCGTATATCCGCAAGCAGGGCATCCGGATCATCGGCGACGTGCCGATCTATGTCCCGCTCGACAGCGCCGACGTGTGGGCGGAGGGCGAGTACTTCCAGCTCGACGATCAGTGCCGCCCGACGGAGGTCGCGGGCGTCCCGCCCGATTACTTCACCGCCGACGGTCAGCTCTGGGGCAACCCGCTCTATGACTGGGACCGTATGCGAGACGACGGCTACCGCTGGTGGATCCGGCGTCTCGGCGCCGCGGGCAAGCTCTACGATACCGTCCGCATCGACCATTTCCGCGGTCTGGAGAGCTATTGGGCCGTGCCCTACGGCGAGACGACCGCGCGCAGCGGCCATTGGCGCAAGGGCCCCGGCGAGAGCTTTATCGATGCGATCAAGACGGCGCTCCCCGGTCTCGACATCATCGCCGAGGATCTCGGCTTTATGACCCCGGAGGTCATCGCCCTGCGCGAGTATTCGGGCTTCCCCGGCATGAAGGTGCTGCAGTTCGCCGTTGATTCCCGCGAGCCGAGCGACTATCTGCCGCACCGCTACCCGACAAATTGCATCTGCTACACCGGCACGCACGACAACGCCACGCTTGCCCAGTGGCTGGGCGACGCGAAGAGAGACGATGTGGCTTACGCCAAGCAGTATCTCGGCTTGAACGATGAGGAAGGGTATGTAAACGGCATCATCCGCGGCGGCATGAGCTCGGTGGCTGATCTCTTCGTCGCGCAGATGCAGGACTGGCTTGCCCTCGGCGGCGAGACGCGCATGAACGTCCCCGGCGTCCTCGGCCACGGCAACTGGTGCTGGCGCATGCTGCCCGGCGCGCTCACCGACGAGCTCGCCGACCACATCGCCGCCATGACGGCCATGTACAGCCGGTAATATAGAACAAATGCCGCTCTCCGGCCTCATTCGGAGAGCGGTTTTTCATTTTTTCCCATATTCTTTGTAAGCTTTTTGCCCCGAATTGCGTCTATAAGGGTGAGTACTCAAGGGGCAGCCCCGTAAGAAAGAGGAAAGATCATGGAGGACAGCTTCATCGTAGACCTGTACTGGCGGCGCGACGAGCAGGCGATCGCCGAAACGGAGCGGAAATACGGCGGCGCGTGCGAAGGCCTTGCACGCCGGTTTCTCCCCGCGGCGGAGGACGCCGAGGAGATCGTGCAGGACGCTTATCTCTCACTCTGGAACACCATCCCGCCGCAGCGCCCGGAGCATTTTGCCGCGTATCTGTTCCGCACCGTACGGAACGCCGCCTTTTCCCGCTTTCGCGCCGACAGCGCGCAGAAACGCGGCGGCGGTGAGGCAGCCGCGGCGCTCGACGAGCTCGCTGAGTGTGTCGCGGGGCGGGACAATGTGGAGCAGATCATTGAGGCACGGGAGCTTTCTCATGCGGTGAACGCCTTCCTCCATACGCTTTCCCGAAACGACCGGATCATTTTCACCGCCCGCTACTATCTCGCTCTTCCCGCCCCGGCGATCGCTGAAAGGCTCGGCTGCCGGGAGGGAAGGGTACATACCTCGCTTTGCCGCAGCCGGAAAAAGCTGCGCGACTATCTCATTAAGGAGGAACTGCTGTGAAAGCGCTGGATATTATGGAAGCGGCCGGTGGGATCGACGATGAAATTCTTATGGAGGTCACATCGGCTATGCAGGAAAAGAATACAGGAAAACCCCTTCGCGCGAAGCGGACGCTTCGCACCGTGCTGATCGCGGCGGCGCTCGTGCTCGTGCTCGCCGGGAGCGCCCTTGCCGCCGGACGGCTCATCAACAGCCCCGCGCAGGCGGTCAAGGTCGCGCGGCAGGAAATTGCGAAAATGCAGGATATGGGCATTCTCTCTTCGGAGTATCGCTTTTTTGATGGCGAACCGGACTATCTCGGTGAAGCGCCGAACACGGGCGTGAGCGACTACTGGTTCGGGCGCATTTTCCCCCACAGCTACATTGTCCGCGGCGGAACCGCCGACGGGAAGTATTACATGAATCTTTTTGTTGACACAATGAGCGGAAAGATCGTTCACATCAGCACGGAGGCCAAGGCGGACGAGACGGACACGCCCATCCCCGGCGGCGATGTGACGGTGGAAACCGGCAACGGCACGGAGACATTCCATACGTACAATAACTATGACGACATCCTGCCGGACGGCATGACCGTGGACAAGTTCTGCACGCTGCTCGCGAAATACTGGGGCTTTTCCGGCTACCGCCTTGCACAGACGGACGACGCCATGTTCCACTATGCCCAGCTCAATCCGGGCGGCGGCGAGCTGCTGACGGACTTTGCCGGCGCGAACAGCTACCTGACCGTATATTTCGACGGCGACCAGAGCGGCACGCCGATGTACATCAGCCTTGACCGGTTCCCGGGCCGGGTGAGTGTGCTCTTCGGCATGCTCCACCAGGTCGGCTGATGCGGTGATCGTTCCGCTGTTCTGCCTGCTTCTTTCGCTGTTTCTCCTCTTGATAGAGCTATAAAAATACCCCCGCTCTTCGGATCGTTCCGAAAAGCGGGGGGCGAGCTTGTCAAAAAAGTATTTTTGACAAGCTCTCAAACGA
>ERZ836877.6516-NODE-6516-length-10397-cov-2.606266_pt1 | contig 10397 bp, 8 predicted proteins | sample MGYA00519469_ERZ836877 | MGnify/ENA primary metagenome ERZ836877 (study PRJEB31850, sample SAMEA3708809) | human gut metagenome | biome: human gut; feature: human-associated habitat; material: faeces | place: China | collected 2014 ... | reverse complement strand
CCGTCAAATGATTCATCGTGTTCAGCAGATTCGGTCTCACGAGGTCGAAATTATGGGCATGACTGATCTTTTGATAGGTGCCTTATCTTATCTGCATCGTGGGCTTAATTCCAATGGCGCTAAATTAGACCTCATAGACTTAATCAGAAAAAGGAGCGGTTACTCTCTTACTTCCAACACATGGCCTCTTGAACCTAAATTTAATCTATTATTATGGCATGGACGCAAGCGTTGAAAAAGATTGTTATCTTGAATTGCCAGAATTAATTGAACTCTCGCAATACGGGGGTAACTTCGCCTTGTATCTAGAGGCCGTATATGAAATTTTCACAGAAGAATTTATTCGTAAGTGTCCAATATTCAGGGGAACAAGGTTGGGCTTAAAGAAACATCCCGTAACGGATGGCAAAGAGGCTACATTTTGGCATATGACTTCTGAGGGGCCGGATGAACAAAATCGTCTCCCTGACCTTAGACGTTTGGAACGTATTAAATGGCCGTCTTTTATTATAAATAACAGTGAGCATCCTTATCTTCGAGTATGGGAAAATAGCCGTGGCTCCGATAGGAGTATTCTGATTTTGCATGAAGATGAGAACTATGTGGTGATTCTCCGAAAGCGTAATGGCTATTTACTTCCATGGACGGCATATTTGATTGAACACGAATCGCGGAAAAGGAAATTTATCAAAGAATATAATGATTATATAAAAAGCAAGGAGCGGCAATGACCGCTCCCGTTTCTCTTTCAACACCTGGTTGGTGAGATGGTGCAAAGTTAATAACTTTCAACCTCTAAAACAAATTTTTCAGTGTAAAGTTGTTTTTATTTAATTATTTTGGATTATTTTGACCTCTGAGAGGGTTAGTTGCGTGGTATTGGAAATTTCGTTACCTTTGTGGTGTTATGGACAGTATTGAGAGCATAAAACAGGAGATTGAGGCGCTGAGTGCGGCAGCCGGGGCTGTCACCGGTGCGGCGGCAGCCGACATTTTTTATCGGCGCGGCAGACTGTACTGGAAACTGGGGCAGCGCGGGGCCGCCATCAGCGACTATGAGCGCGCCGTGGCCATTGATTCCGATTCGCCTGCGGCCGAGGCTCTGAAGATGTGTCGCGACATCATGGATTTTTATAATACAGACCTTTATAATCCCTAAGCCATTCCTTACTTTATAATTCTGAGTCTTGCAGGTCCTTATAAAACCTGAACAGCCGGGCGTCAGTCGACGATTTCGAGCAGACGGTCGATGTCATTGATCGACTTTGCGTCACCCGCGCAACGGGGCAGTGCTGCGGCTTCCTCGATTGCCGCGGCAATGGCCTCGGGGGTGAAATCCTCGGCAATCACGGCGTTGGGTCGGGTGGCCAGTTGCTCGCGGGCGCCGGTGAAATCGGTGGCCACAATCGGGGCGTCGAAAATCTTGGCTTCGGCCAGCGTGATGCAGTAGCCTTCGTGGAGTGAGGGCTGAAGGTAAATGTCGGCCCCGGCCATGTATGGGTAGGGGTTGGTTCTGGCGCCGTAAAAACGGATATTATCGTCAATTCCGGCTTCGATGGCCTGCTGACGGCAGGCGTTTTCAATGCGTCCGCTGCCCACGAGGTGCAGCACAGTGCGGATGCCGCGTGCGTTGAGCATTGCCACGGCCGCGATGGCCAGGTTCTGGCCTTTCTCCACGTTGATGCGTCCGACGGTGACAACGTTCAAGGCTCCTTCCACCCGGCGGAAGGCCGACGGCTTTCGGGAATCGGACAGAATCATTTCCGGCGAGATGATGTTGTGGAAGGTGACCGTTCGCGATGCCAGGGCGGGGAAACGGCTGTTGAAAATCTGCCGTCCCGTTTCCGAGACCACAAAAATCCTGTCGGCCGTGTTCATGGTTCCGGATATGGATTTCGGGGAGATGAAGAATTTGGAAACGTCGAAATGTACCCAGAAGGCGCGTTTGCGGGCCTTGATATGATGGGCGACGTAATAATCGAGATATTCGTGGGGCGAGGCATAACTTACGGCAAGGTCGAATTCCATGCCCAGGGCGTCGTCGCGGCGAAGGAGATAGCGGCACAGCGGAGTCTTGTTGCCGGCAGCCTTTGATTTGAGCCACGAGGCGAATACGGGCAGCACTGACAGGCGGCCGCGCAGCAGGCTGTTGCGGGTAAAACGGACCGGATGGGCCAGGAAACGCGCGTAGCGGTAGAAGGGTTTGATGGTGTGGACATGGACCCACGAGGGGATGTAGCCCATGAACCCGCCCTCGGGAACGATGAAGGCGATATGAACCTCAAAGCGGTCCTGAGGAATCTCATTGAGCAGGCCGAGAAAGGCTTTTTCAACCCCGCCCACATTCATGTGATATAGAGTGAAAAGTATTTTCTTTTTCATCGTTTCAGTTTTGATTTGATTTTAACCAGAAGGTCGGCGCGGGTTTCCACGTCGATGCCCCACCGCCATGTGACGGCCAAAGCCACGGCCTCGTAAATCAGCGTTACGCAGACGAAACGCAGCCATGCCCCTCCGACCAGGATTGAAACGGCAAGGGCGGATCCTGTGGCGAGGACGATTATCGCTCCGGGAACCACGACTCCGCGCCTGAGGAAAATGCCGAAATGGAACTGAGGCATGAGTCGCATCAGAATAGTCCCCACAATCAGAATTATCAGCGAGATTACCACAATATGAAGGGCATAGACAATCCATGGCTGCGACGAAACTTTCAGCAGCAGCCACATCGCGGGAATTTCAATCAGGTAGACCAGTCCGGTGGTTATGCTCATGAAGCGGATCTTTCCGGTGGCGTGTACGCCGCAGTTTATGGTATACACCACCAGTTCTGCGACTCCGGCCACGAGGGTCAGACGGCAGAAGGCCGACAGATACGGAGGAACATCCACGAGCCACAGTCCCAGCAGGAAATCCATGCAGATAATCGTGGGAACGGCAATCAGCGAAACCATCAGCAGCGAGAACTTGGAACAGTTGCACATCAGCCGCTGCATGCCGCTGAAATCGTCGGCGGCATACTGCTGGATTATCTGCGGACGGAAAGCCGAGATGATGGTGGTGCCGAACTGCGTTACGGCACCGCTGACGGTGAGGTTCAGACCGGCGGCAGCATTCAGTATCTCGCCGCCGAAGCGGTTGAGAATCAGTGCGACGGATTGCAGACGCAGGCTGTAACAGAGGTTTCCGAAGATGTCGGAAGCCGAAAAGCCGAGCAGCCCGCGAACGATTTCACCCGGTACCGAGGCGCTGAAACGACATTCGCCGAAGTGCCGGCGGCTGTAAATTACAAAACAAAGCAGCGAGATGACGGACACTGCCAGCATCAGCACGGCGTAAAGGATAAGTGTGTCGGCCGTTCCGGCGAAGGTCAGCGAAAGTGCGACGGCCAGTTTCAGCACTGCGCTCAGCATGGTGATTGCGGCCAGGGCGTCCATGCGTTCGTGTGCCACAACCGATGCCATGAACGGCACCTGGAGAATGGTGCATATGCAGGCCAGGATTGATAACTGATAGGTCCAGTTGGCGGCATAGAGCCTCTCGGGACTGATTACCAGGTGGGTATTGACGTACCACAGACCTACGGTTTCGGCTGCAAGGACCACCAGAAGCGCTATGCCCAGATGGATAAGTACAGCCGAGGCAAAGGTATGTTTCAGGCGAACTTCCATTCCGCGCCCGATTTCGTAGTTGAGGAAGCGTTGCGTGGCGCCGGCCATAGAGCCGTTGATGAAGGCGAAAATGGTCACGATGCTGCCTACAACGCTGTAAATACCGAAATTGTCAATTCCCAGCATTTCCAGCACCACCCTCGAAGTGTACAGCGACAGCCCGATGGTCACAATCATGCGGCCATAGAGGAATGCCGTGTTGCGGGCAATGCGGGTGTCGCCGGAGCGTGTCATGGCCGGCGGGATTTAATGGCAGGTTTGTGACGCTCGGGCGGGAGGTCGAAGCCCGGCAGCCGACGTTTTTCGTTCATAATCACAGCGGCGTAGGCCAGGCCTACCATCTGCAGGCTGTCATAGCGCACCAGGCCCTGCATGCCGCTGATGCCGATGAAGACAAACATCAGCATTGTACTGGTGAAAAACAATGAATATGGCAAGCGGCGCACGATGAGCCACAGCAGAATGAATATGACAATATGGAATATCAGACCTATATAACCCACGTCCAGGATAATCTGGAAAGGCATACTCTCGACACCCGTTGCCACCTCCTGTTCGATATCAGGGTTTTCGTACATCTCGTTGTCGATGATATATTTCGTCTGTTTTGTCATCTGGCGGCTGAGGAAACCGAAGCCGGTCCATTCCTTGCCCATACTGTAGAGAAGTTCAAATTTGGGTATAATCTGCGCGCCGCGGCCGGTGCCGATTGCCGCGAGCGTCTCCTCGTCGGTCTCGTCGAAGAACAGAATCTGGTCTATCTGCGATTTTATGCGCAGGGTGGTGGCCGTGTGTTCCACGCCGTCCTCACCTGTTACAGTCTTCGATCCCATCATTCCGTCGGCAAAATACAAGGCAACGAAACCGGCTACGAAAGCAATGCTGTAATAGATAATCTGGCGACCTGTGGCCCGGCAGAACAGATAGCCGATAATCAGGGCCATGGTGAAAGTGAATGTGCGGCACACCAGAAGTGCGCCGAGAACGAGGAGCCATTGCCATACCCGGAGTTTGTAAAAACGTCCGGCAGGGTAGGCCAGCAGCAGCAGAATATAAAGACCCGGGGGCCAGCGGCGGGGAAATTCGAAACTCAGCGGGTTGAGCCAGGGGGCATAGAAGGGGGGGAAAAAATTCAGGGCATGCAATGTGATCTCATAGGACAGGAAGAACACACCGCCCATTATCACGCAGTCTATGATATAGTAGGCGCAGAAGATGAATGCGTAGACAAAGAGATGGCGGAACAGTATCCTGATGTTGAATTCGCGTCCGGAGAAAACCAGGAAGGGCACGAACAGATAGACAATCGCCATGTACGAGCGGATGCCGGGCCACTGTACGGCCAATGATTCATCGCTGTATGAAACTATCCATAAAAGACCTATGAAATAGACAATCAGCAACCACAGCGTTTTTTTCAGAACAGGTGCTTTGCGTAGCAAAAGGATTGCCACCAGGCTTATCGCGAAAGAGAGCAACGAGAGGTCGAAATAGACATTTCCGGAATAAATCAGCGAATAGCCGCCCAGAAAGATTGTCAACTGGATTACGAAGTCGTAACGGTCATTCTGGAACCGGTGGAACATAACCAGCGGCACAAGCAGCAGCCCCAGCGGGAAACTGAGGCCAATCATGGACATGGACAGCATGAACGCCAGCGGCCATATGAAGTCGCTGCGTTTCAGGTCGAGGTATTCGCGTTCAGGGCGCTTGACCTCATGTTCTTTAATTACTGCTGTTGCTGTCATGTATCGTATTGATTACAGGCCCGGCATCGATTGATGGCGCCGGGCCTGCATATCGGGTTTGATATGTCAATAGTTTTTCGAGCCTTTTTTGTTGCGGTAGCCGTAGGTTTTCTTGCCCTTGACGCCGTTGACCACGACGGAAAGTTTCTGCAGACGGTTGTCTTCATAGATTTCCTCGATGAAGTCAATGTCGTTGACCGAAGTGGCGTTTATTCGTGTCACGAAGATTGTGGCGTCGGAAACTCGGTTCAGGGTAAAGGTGTCGCTGACCATTCCGACCGGAGCGCTGTCCACGACGATGTAGTCGTAGCGGCTGCGGAGTACCTCGAACATTTTGTCGACCTTTCGCGAGGCCAGCAGTTCGGCAGGGTTCGGCGGGATTGGGCCGGCGGGCAGCTCGTCGAGTGTGGGCAGGTCGTCGACTGGCTTGCGGACAATGATGGTATCGAGTTCAACAGAATCGGAGGCAAGATATTGCGTGAGGCCGTTTTTGGTCTTTAGGTCGAGATAAGAGGCAATCTTCGGTGCGCGTATATCCATGCCGACGAGCAGCACGCGCTTGTCCAGCAGGGCCAGCGAGGCGGCAAGGTTGATTGATATGAACGTTTTTCCTTCACCGGAGGAGGAGGAGGTGAGAAGCACCACCTTGTCACTGGCCTCGTTGAAGATAAACAGCAGGTTGGCGCGCATCAGACGGAAAAGTTCCGTAGCCGACGAGGTGTCGGTGGGTGAAACCACCAGGGAGCGTCCGGAATTGTCGGTACACATCTCGCCGATGATGGGAGCCGAGGTGCGGCGTTCCACTTCCTCGCGCGATTCCACGCGGTTGCGCACCAGTTTCAGCATATACAGATAGATGGGCGGGAGGCAGAGGCCCAGGATGAAGGCGATGAGGAGAATCATGCGGTCGCCCATGCCCAGCGGTTTTTTGAGCGTATAGGGAGTGTCGACCACCAGTCCCTTGGGAACGGCGTTGGCAAGCAGCATTGCGTTTTCTTCCTGTTTCTGACGGAGGAAAAGGAACAGTTGCTGTTTGATTTCCAACTGGCGCTGCATGTCGACAACCTGACGTTCCTGGCCCGGGACACTGCTCAGACGGCCGGTGTTCGAGCCAATCTGCTGGCGCAGTTGGCGGACGCTGACCAGTTGGTTGTTGTAGTTCTGGTTGACGGTTGCTATGATGTTGCTGCGCAGGGCGTCGATTCGCGCTGTGAGTTTCGTAAGGGCAGGGTTGTCGGGGCTCACGGTTTTCAACATGTCGTCGCGTTCGACAATCATGCTGTTGTATTCGCTGATAACGTTGGCCAGACTTTCCGATTCAATCAGGGTAGGGATAATGGCAAATCGGTTCTGGGGGTTGTCGACGAAGTCGCGGGTGAGTTTCAGAATCTGCAGTTGCGTCTCATAAGCAAGCAATGTGGCTTCCAGTTGTCCGCGTTTGGCCATCTGGAAAGAGGCTTCGCCTCTCACATCGATAATGCCATGGCTTTCCTTGAACTGCTGGATATCGCCCTCGGCCGCCGAGAGGTCGGTGCTCAGCAGGGCAAGACGCTCGTCGATGAATTCGGCCGTTTTCTGTCCCTGCAGGTTTTTCTCGCGGATACCGCGTTCGTTATATTTGTCAATGATGTCCTGCAGCATCGCCTCGCCCATAGCGGGATTGGGGGTGTCGTAGGCCAGTTCGATCACGTTAGATTTCTTGTTGGCAATCTGGGTGGAGATTTCAAGCGCCATATCCTCGGCGGCAGCGTGATAGCCGGTCACGAGAACCGTCGTGCTCACATCCCGGCCTTTGGGGAAGTACGCGGTCGGGGCCACGGTGAATTCGCCCAGATAGGTTTTGAATGTGTAGGGGAGGGTAACGTCCTTCACTTCGTCGATTGTGCCGTATTTGCCTTTCACCTTGATTTTTGCCTTGCCGTCTTCGTTCACCTTGATTTTGAACGAGACAACAGATTTCAGAGTGTCGACAATTCCGGAAGCAGGATAGACGTCAATTGGAAAATTGGGATATGCCAGTTCGCTTCTGAGGAAACCGGTGCGGACATAGTGGGTTTTGTTCAGCCCGAGGTCGCGGGCCACCTCGCGGTAGAGCGAGTGTGACGAAAGGATGAAGATTTCATCGTCGGCATAGCCCGACGAACCGAAAAGTTCGCCGAGACCGCCCATCGAGGCCATGGGATTGGCATCTTCCTGCTGAATGAGCACGTTGGCCCGGACACCGAACTTTGTTTTGTGGACGCGGGTGTAGAGGAAGCCCATAGCCACGCAGCATACCACTGATATCACAAAGAGATACCATTTGGAAACGTAGGTTTTGAACAGACGACGGAAATCAATAATGTCCGTGTGGTTTCTTTTAGCCATATCTTTTAAGAAGTAGGATTGGATGGGTCGGTTACTTGATTGTCAGGGCAATGACGAGGGATGCGATTACGGATGCCGCGCTTACGATTGTCGACACGACGGTCAGTTTATAGGCATTGTCCTGATTGTAGCGGGCATTGTCCTGGCGGATTTTGTTCGGCTCGACGTAAACGTAGTCGTTCTGCTGCATGTAGAAATAGGGAGAATTGAGCACATCGGACGAGTTCAGGTCGAGGTGGGCGAACACACGTTTGCCGTTTTCCTCGCGGATAACCAGCACGTTGGAGCGTTCGCCGTAGGGCGTGAGGTCGCCTGCTGCGCTCAGTGCGTCAAGGATGCTGAAACGCGAGCGTGTGACGGGAATGGTAGTCGGTTTGGCCACTTCACCGGCCACCACTACCTGGAAGTTTACTAACTCCACGCGGACAATTGCGTCGGAAACGTCCTTGCGGATGTCGGCCTCGAGTTTGTCGCGCAATTGGAAGACTGTCAGGCCGGCGACGTGGACTTTCCCGAGCACGGGCATGATGATGTTGCCCTGCGGGTCGACGATATAGGTCTGCTGGCGCGGGGTGGTTGTGAGTTCGATATCATCGCGTGTCGCCGGATTGGTCAGAGGCAGGTTGTAGTGGGCCGTAGCCTGGGGCTGGGACGCGATAATGGTGATGAGCAGTTCGTCATCGGGTTTTATTGACGGCGTGTAGTCCTCACTCTCGAGGGTTCCTTCGCTGATTTCGCGGATGTCCATGAAATATGGCAACTGCGATTTTGAGGATGAACATGACGCGAGCGCCACGCACGCGCACATTGAAATGACAATCGTCTTGAAGTTCATTATAATGATTGGTTAACCTGTATTTAGTGCGTTTTAAAGTATTAACGAATAAGATTGGCTATTATTGCGGAAAGTTAAAAATTATTGTCCGGTGACAATCCTGGATAATAGCCTTGACGGCCGTAAGACCTCGATAATGAGGCAGGAAGCGGCTATGATGGCGGCCGCGGCCGCTATTGATATGAACACCAACGGTACAAATCCGGGGAGCATTGCCGACAGCACGTTTTCTACATCCTGCAAGGGGAAAAGGAAAAAGTATTGCAAAAGGTAGATTCCGAAACTGTTGCGCCCCAGGTAGGTGAATGTCCTGAACGCTATCCCGGGGGATTCTTTCTGATTCTCGGCCCAGGGCTTGAGCAGGCGTATTGAAAGTACGGCGAGAGACAGCAGACAGGCGATTCGTGCCGACAGCCTGAGCAGGTTGGGCAACGTGTATGGCGTGCCGATGATGAAAAGGCTTATCGCGAGTACGCATAGTGCTGCGGTCATTACCACGTTTTTGCCGATGAACTTCATGAATCCGGCGTAATGGCGGTGTGCTGTGGCACCGGCAATAAACGGAATGGTATAGTTGGCCAGTTCGTTCGGCTCAAAAGGTGCGGCCCCGGGCACGCGTTTGGTTATTATGTAAAAGACCGCCGAGGCAATAAGGGCGCCGGCCAACGGCTGCCATGCTTTTTTTGCCCTGTCCAGCATGGGTACGGAAAGCCGGTAAAGCAATATCAGTTCGAACAGTGCAATGCCGAACCAATACCCATATTTAGCCGAGGACAGCCATAAGGCCTTGAATGTCATGACCGGAGTGTTGTTGAGGTGAAGTGAAGGGGCCACAATCAGAAACAGCGAGGACATCACCACGGTCGGGACAATCAGTTGTATGAATCTTTTTTGAATCTGTGGAGGGACAAGTCTGCCGTCGGAATCAAGGCGTGTGATGAACCAGCCGCTGATAAAGAAAAACAGCGGCATGTGGATGGATGCAATGAGCCTGAACGGAATTGAATCGCGCATCGCTTCCATGCTGAACCACAGCACATGTCCCATGACCACAGCGGTGATGGCCAGGCCTTTGATTATGTCAAAATAATGAAGACGCTGTTTCGGCATTTCTATCATATCAATGCCCCGGTCGGGCAATTGGCCGGGGCATTGACTAACTGTTTGCGTTGATGGGGATTCAATTTACACGGAAGCGGTCTATACCGTCGCGCATGAAGGCGACAGCCTGGTTTGCGGCGGCGATACCGGCGTTGATGTTGGCTTCGGCGGTCTGCGCGCCCATCTTTTTGGGCGTGAAGAACACGCGGGCGCCATAGAGGCGGACGAGTTCGTCGGCGTTTCCGGGCTTGACGTCGGCCACATAGCGCAGGTCGGGGCGGTCGGCCAGTGCGCGGGCCAGGCCGGCTTCGTCGAGGACTTCCTTGCGGGCTGTGTTGATCAGTACGCCGTCGCGAGGCATAGATGTGATGAGGTCATAGCCGATTGAGCCGATGGTGGATTCCGTGGCGGGTATATGGATGGATACGAAGCGGTTCGAGGCATAGAGTTCGGGCGCCGAGTGAACCGGGTTTACGCCCTGGGCAATCATCACGTCGTCGGGGCAGAAGGGGTCGAGGGCGCTTACGGCCATGCCGAAGCCTTTGGCAATGCGTGCCACATTGCGGCCGACCTGGCCGAAGGCCTGCAGACCGAGGGTCTTGTCCTTGAGTTCAAAGCCCGAGGTGCCGGCATACATGTTGCGGGCGGCCATGATGGTGAGGCCGAAAACCAGTT
>ERZ836877.6509-NODE-6509-length-10413-cov-2.762406_pt1 | contig 10413 bp, 10 predicted proteins | sample MGYA00519469_ERZ836877 | MGnify/ENA primary metagenome ERZ836877 (study PRJEB31850, sample SAMEA3708809) | human gut metagenome | biome: human gut; feature: human-associated habitat; material: faeces | place: China | collected 2014 ... | reverse complement strand
CGCTCCGGTTCCTGCGGAAAATACGGAAATAAAGGAACGGTTGAAGATATTGGTGGCCTGCGCACCCGCCAGTACGGCGTCGGTATTCTCCTGAAGCGCCTGAAGCATGGTCGCCGTGTAGATGGGCTGCAGTACCTGCGGTCCGTGGATACCAAAGGACCATAGAATATTGGAAAACATAAACAGTGCGATAAATCCCGGAACCGTCGTGATAATCTTGGACAGCGGAACCTGAATACACATGGTAATTGCGTCATTTACAGAAAGCTTGAAGATACTTTCAAAACCAAAGCTGAACGCCGCAAAAATCAGCACGGTCAGCATGCCCGGAAACAGGGACGCGAAGGACGCTGTCACATTGGGCGGCACGGAATCCGGCATCTTAATCAGCAGGTGCTTGGATTTCATCAGGTGCAGGTACAGCTCGCTACTGGTGATGCCTGCGATAATCGCCATAAATAAGCCTTTGGAATTGGTAAAGTTTACAGCCAGTACATTGGCTACCGTGTAAGCCTCGCCACTTTCTGTGGTTCCTGTTACCACGGTGCTGCACAGCGCGATATAAGCGCCCAACGCCACGATAGGAAGACAGGGATCCTTATGGCCGTAATGGCGTCCCAGATCCATGGCAATCAGTACCACCAGGCCGATAGCCAGGAAGTTCATGGTCGCGTAATTGGCCGCGTCAAAAATCGGCGTCAGCTTTGCCAGCCATTCCAGTCCATGGAATTTCGCCAGTGAAAATCCGGTGGTTGTGGTTGAACATACTACACTCAGCATCAGGGAACAAAATGATCCGCAGATGATAATCGGTAATAATGTGGTAAATCCGTTACGAATGGCCGTCAGATATTTATTCATCTGCAGCACTTCCGCAACCTTCAGAATTGCGTTTGTCAGTTTCTCCTTCATAATAATTTTCCCCCTTAGTACTCTGTTTTGGAACCAAGCATGGACAGCATTTCCGCTGCCAGATCCCTGACTGTCATGGCATTCATCACATGATCCTGCGCGTGAACCATCAAAAGATTCATCTCCACCGGCGCGCCGTTCAGTTCACGCTGAATCAGCTCCGTCTGTACCTCATGTGCCTTCACCATGGCGGAATCGCACTCCTTCATCAGTTTATCCACTTCGTCCCAGTTCTGTCTTCTGCCTTCCCGTACGGCCTGAAGCGCCAGACTTCTTGCGTCTCCTGCCTGTACGATTAATTCTGTTACAACTGTTTCAAAGCTGTTTTCCATTGTGTTTCCTCCTTCATGTTTCCCGGGCAAATTTATCATAGCATTCTTACACTTTTCACTCCAACCAGATTGTTACCTGCTCAAAGCGGTAACTTTTTAAAACTTGGCCGCATAGCCGCTTAAGATCCGCATCAGCGTTGTGTACTGCGGATCAGCCAGGAATTTCTTCACAGCGTCTCCATGGAACACAAACTCCGCCGTGGTCTGATAGACCCGCTCCACATCCTTGTCGCGCCCGGACATGGACATGAGAAATACCACCTGCACCTCGTGATTTCCCCACCACACCGGTTTTTCCAGTACGGCTGCCGCCACGAAACGTTCTTCCGTCATGACCCGATAGGGATGGGGCAGGGCTACCAGATTACCAAAATCTGTCTGTCCCATTTTTTCACGGGTCAGGACGGATTCCAGAAAGCCGTCCGGCAGATCATAGTTCTCATGAATCCGCTCACAGATCTTCCTTAAAATTTCTTCCTTACTGTCCCCTTTCAGACCTCTCAGGAACAACCGCTCGTCAAAATACTGCTGTAGAAATTTCTCCTCTCCCTGCTCAAACAGACAGCGATACCGTTCGATTTCCCCGCTGTCAAAAAACAGGGAAATTTCCACCACCGGTACCGGAATGCTGTCCCGAAGCGGCGCTGTCGTAAATACGTAATCAATCTCTTTCCCACGAAAATCAAAATCCTTTAATTCCCTTACCGTACTTTCGTAGATTTGGTTGATATATTTTCCAAAGGCCTGCTTGTAGCGGTACATAAAAAGCTGGGAGCTGCCCCGGCCCGATACGCAGACTACCACGATATTCTTTTTCCGGATGGGTTTCTCCTGCTTTTCCACTGCCAGCGCGAAAAGCAGCGCAAAATAACCCACTTCATCCTCCGGAATCTCTTTTCCATAATGCTGGCCCAACAGAGTACAGGCCGTCATGGCAAGGGTGTAGGCGTAAGCGTAATTCTTCCGGATATTATCCAGAATCGGGTTCTGCATGGTCAGGTCGTATTTCATACGGATATCAAAGGACGCCATATGGACATTCAGGGACATACGCAAATCCAGGTTGTCCCGAAAATCCGCGCCATTGGTCTCGTACACGGCTTCCAGCATTTTCGTCGTCAGCTCGTCAATATAACCGGGAATCACCGGATTTATTCCCATCCCCGTCCCGGAAGTCGCCGAAGCCTTGCTGCTGATATAGAGGGCCAGATAACACAGTTCGCTCTCCGGATATGAGATACCGGAAGCTTCCTTCAGTCTATCCAGCAGCTGCCCTGCGGTTTCCAGCGCGTAATTCATCAGTGTACTTTGAAGCTTCTTCATGTCTTCCCGCTCCGCTTCGATCACATGTCCCCTCTCTATGCGTCCTCCGCTGATATACAGGTAATACAACAGGGATTCCATCGCAAGCTCCGATATTTTCAAACCGCAGTTTTTCTGTACCTCCTGGATGATTCCGGCCAGCTTCTGAATCATTTCCTGGCTGTTACTGCTGATAAATCTTCCGGGACCGCTCTTCAACAGGCAGTTTTCCATGCAGATCCGCCGGTCAAATTCATTGCCGATCACACAGATTCCATATCCCGGACGCCGCTCCAGCTTCAGATGATACAGATTCAGAATGCATTCCACCTGCTTGATATCCGCCGTCAACGTGTTGCGCGAGATATAGAAAAACTCACTTAAGTCATCCATTTTCACATAAGCATTCTGATTCAGGAGATACCCCAGCAGATACTGCGCACGTTCCGCCGGAATCGACGGCAGGCTCTCCTCCCCGGCTTTCGGATTCCGCTTCCACGCTTCATACACCTCTTTATCTGTGATGCTTAAGGAAAAGCCAAAGGCCTTCTTGGACACAATCTGCGCCCCTGCCTGCCGCAGTTCCAGATTCAGCTCCTTAATCCTGCTGCGCACAGTTTTCTCGCTCATTCCGACCCGTTCCGCGATTGTCATGGCCGTGATATAGGCATCCGGCTGCAGCTGCTCTAATATCTTTTGTTTATTGGAATCCATATCATCTACCTCCGTCCGCTTTCGTTTATTCCTATTATAGAAATTTTCGCCCCAAAACTCAACCAAGTGGATTTCCGTTTTAAAACGGTAAAAGGCAGGTCAGGCAAAAATAGTGCCGCCACGGATACCATTTTATGTATCTCGTAGCGACACTATCTGTTTTATGATTCTTTTATTCGTACCGTAATGCCTCAATCGGATTCATCTTCGCCGCCTTATTGGCCGGATAATAACCGAAGAACACGCCGATGAGAATCGAGAAGGTCACGGAAAATACGATACCGCCCACGGAGGGCTTCGCCGCGTAGCCCAGGGCATTGGTGGCTACCGCCGCCAAAATAAGTCCCAGCACAATGCCGATGAAGCCGCCCAACAGGCAGATAACGATGGATTCTGTGATAAACTGAAGCCGGATGGAGCCGTTTGTGGCTCCCAGAGCCTTTCGGGTGCCGATTTCCCGGGTTCGTTCCGTGATGGACACCAGCATAATATTCATAACACCGATACCTCCTACCAGCAGGGAAATTCCTGCGATGACGGAGATGGCAATGGACACCGTAGACAGCATACTGGTCATGGAGGAAACCATACTTTCCATGCTGCTGGCGCTGATTTCGAAGCTGTCGTTGTTCCGGTAATAGCTGTTATTAAACCAGTTTTCCAGCTCCGTGCAGAGGCTGGTGGAATCCACGCCGGAGGCCGTCACAATGGTTAGCTGTGAATAACCGGCTGTAGAATGATTCTGATTCCGTGCTGCCTCCAGAGGCATATATAAGGAAGTGTAAATATCGTCGTCGGATTCTGTGGTGAAGCCACTGTCCTCGTATTCGTAGACGCCCACGATGGCGTAGCTGTAATACCGGTTGCTCACATAGACCTGTACTTCGCTGCCCACTGCCGCGTCGTAATCGCCGTCAAATAAACTGTCCGCCAGCTTGTCGGATACCAGCACCACCCTCTTAGTTTTGGTCTGGTCGGTCTCTGTCAGGGTACGGCCTGCCAGCAGCGTTAAATCCTCATTTTCCAGATATGCTGTGTTTACGCCGGTCAGTGTCACATTTGCCGTCAGGTTCCCATCCTCGGCGGCGCCGCTTCCTGCGGACTCGCTTAAGAGAATCTCACGGATGGAATCGGCAAATTCCTCCTTCATGGCGTCCAGCATCTCGTCGGTGATGTAATCCTCGTCATCCATGGTGCTGCCCCGGGAAAAGCCCATGAAGACCCGGCCATCCGCCGTGCTGGTCTCGCTGGTACTCTTCTGGGACACGCCCAGGGTGATGTTGTTGACGCCCATGTCCTCCATAGAGCTGGTCACAGAACTGCTGATGGAATTGCCCACACTCATGATAGCGATGACTGAGCCAATGCCGATGATGATACCAAGCATGGTCAGAAGGGCGCGCATTTTATTTGCCAAGAGACCGTTCAGGGCCAGCATGATATTTTCTCCGATTAACATGGCGCTCCACTCCCCTTTCTCTCTCCGATGATGCAGCCATCCTTCAGGGTGATGATGCGCTCCGTCTCAGAGGCCAGCTCATTGGAATGGGTAATCAGCACGATAGTCTTGCCCTGCTCCTCATGGAGCTTATGGAAAATATCCATGATTTTCCGTCCGGTAACGGAATCGAGAGCGCCGGTGGGCTCGTCTGCCAGGATGATGGACGGGTCGTTGGTCATGGCCCGGGCGATGGACACGCGCTGCTTCTGACGTTCCTTTTTGCCCACGCCTGCGTACATCATGGGCAGCTCCACGTTGCGGAGGGCCGTGGTACGGCTGATCAGGTTGTAGGTCTGGAATACAAAACCAATCTTCCGGTTACGGATACCGGACAGTTCTTTGTCTTTGGCGCCCGCAACATCCACACCGTCCAGGGTGTAGGCCCCGCTGGTGGGGCGGTCCAGCACGCCGATGATATTCATCAGCGTAGTTTTGCCGGAACCCGATGCGCCTACGATGGACACAAACTCGCCCTTTTTCACCTGTAAATCGATGCTGTGCAGGATCTCCAGCTCATTGGGCTGGCCCACATAAAACCGTTTCACAATCTGTCTTAAATCGATGATGTTCTGTTCTTCTGTCATGGCCGCCTCCGAAGTTGAAGGTGACGCCATCCTGACTGCCAGCGTCATCGGAACCACTCTGACCTGTGCTCTGCTGCAAGGGCGTAGACAAATATACAGTCATGCCCTCGCTTAGTTCATCGCTGATAACCTCCGTATAATAATCAGTCTCGATGCCGGTCGTTACCTTGACCTCTTTCTTCTCGCCATTGTCATCTACATAAATGACACTGTCGCCGCCCGCATTGGTCTGCACGCAGTCATAGGGCACTGCCAGCGCGTTCCTGCTCTCCTCCAGCGCAATGCTGACCGAAGCCGTCATACCGGCCCGCAGCTTATCCTGAGATTCCTTCAGAGTAATCTGAATCTCATAGGAAGCTGTGCCGCTGTTGGAGCCCATAGTCTGGCCAGTAGTTCCGGCGGGCGCCACGTAGGTAACCTCGCCCTCCAGCTCCTCGTCACCCAGAGAATCCGTCTTCACATAAGCCGTCTGTCCCTTTTCCAGATTGACCACATCATACTCGTCTACGCTGGCGTCCACGATAAAGTTATGCACATCCTGAATCTCGTAAATGGTGCCGCCCGCGAATACGTTATCCTCCTCCACATTCAGGGCTGTAATGGTGCCGGACATGGAGGCATAGACGGTGCAGTCGCTAAGCTGCTCCTCATAATCTTCAATCTTGTTCAGAGCATCGTCGTCATTCACCAGCTGATCCTGTAATTTTGCCTTCTCATAGGTCTTTTCTGCCTGCTCCACGGTGCTGTCGTACTGTTCCTGAGCCTGTTCCCTGGCGGACTGAGCCTGGCTGTAAGCACTGTAAGCCTGGCTGGCCGCCGCCTGGGCCTGCTCGTAAGTGCTCTGCGCTTCACTGACAGCCTTCTGTGCCTCCCCGTAAGCAGCTTTTGCGTTCTGATAGGCGCTGTATGCGCTGCTGCAGCTTTCCGGCAGGGAACCGTTTACACTACTTAAATAGCTTTCCAGATCGGTAATCGTCACGGTACTGTCCACTGCCTCAATGGCGCTTTTCAGGTTACCGGCTGCCTGGTCGTACGCATTTTTCAGACTGTCGGTATCGTACTGGGCCTTGACACTGTTCAGCTTATCCAGCGCCTCCTGCTCCGCCTCCTGGGCGTTGGCATACGCATTTTTATAGGCATCCCGGGTATCCTTGGCGTCCTGCAGACTATCCTCCGCATCCGAAACGGTATCCTGATACCCAAAACCTTAGGTTCCTTTCCCAGCTCCTCTGTCTCAAATTCTTCCGCGTCCCCTATTTCTTCATTTTTTTCGAACTCTTCTGACTGTTCAAAACCTTTACCAAATTCCTTCACCTTTTTCTTCCACAGCTTCACGCTTCATCCTCCTTTATAAACGCCTGCTTCCTGCGCCTCTTAAATCCCGGCGCTGACTGATATTCATTGTAAAGGGGGAATGTGTTTGTTTTTTGTAAAAGGTGTGAGGAATGGGTGTAGACAGTGTGATTTTTCTGTGTTCCCGGAACTCAAAATAAGCCGGAGCGTTCCATACCGCCCCGGCTGCTATCCTCTGGAACATCAATAGGTCGTAATATAGGTATTATACCCCTTCTCCCGCACCTCCCGCTCCATGGCGATGGCGTTGCTTAGGCGCGCGTACGCGCCGATCTGCACTTTATAAAGCCCGTCATGGCAAATGATATAGGCCGGGAAGCCGTCATTTTCCAGAAGGCTTAAGAGGTTTTCGGCGTTCTCTCGCTCCCGATAGGCTCCGGCCTGAACCCGATAGAATTCTTCTGCCGGGACGGATGTCTCCTCCGGCTGGCCGGTCATAGACATATCGTCGGCGGACGGCGGATCAGGCACTGCTGCCACTGGCGGCTCCTCCAGGGTCTCCATGATGCCGTCGGCGATGGCCTGGGCCATGGCCTGGAAGCGGCTGTCAAACAGCTGATTATCCTTGTCGCTGTCGATGAAGCCCGCCTCCACCAGAAGGGCCGGCATCCGGGTGCTGTTTAAGACCACCAGGTTCGGGCGGATATCCACGCCCGCGTTCCGGAAGCCCAATGCCTCCAGATTGGCGTTGATATTCTCGGCCATCTCCTTTTTAAATCCGGAATCATCATAAATCAGGGTCTGCACGCCGTTGTACTGGCCCGGATAATCCGAAGCGTTCCGGTGAATGGAGATAAACAGGTCGGCCCCCTCCTCATTGGCAATGGCTGCCTTCTGCCCCACCGACTGAGTGGCGTCCGTTGTTCTCGTATAGATCACATCATATCCATTTTCTTCCAGAATATTTCCCACTGCCACGGCCAGGCGGAGGGCGTCGTCGCTCTCCCGGCGGCCCTGGTACGCAGCGCCTGGGTTCCTTCCGCCGTGCCCTGCGTCGAGTACAATCTTTTCCACCATAAATTCTCCTGTATACTGTCTCTTTTTTCCTATCTTATGCACAGAAAAATCATCTTGTGCAATTCGCCTGTTTGGTGTATGATAGGAAACGGTTTTGACCAAAACTGACATATGAGGAGACATGTTATGAAAATCATCAAACAAGTGGGGATTATTTTCTCCATCTGCGCTTTAAGCGTGCTGATTGAGCATTTTCTGCCCTTTGCCTTTCCGGCCAGCGTCATCGGTATGATTCTGCTCTTTCTTTTTCTGTTGACCGGACTTCTGAAGATTGACCATATCCGGGAGAAATCGGACTTTCTGCTGGCCAACATGGCTTTCTTCTTTATCCCGGCAGGCGTGAATGTCATCAATTATCTGGATATTCTGAAGGCCAACTGGCTGCCCCTGCTGCTGATTTGTGTACTGACTACGATTATTACCTTTGCGGCCACAGCTTGCAGCGTGCGCTTTACCATGTATCTGCTTTCCCGCAGGAAAGGAGGTCGTCATGAGTGAACTTTGGGCTTCCCCCTATTTCGGAATTGCGCTCAGCATTCTGGCCTTCTGGGCCGGAGAAAAGCTTCAGAAGAAGCTGAAATCGCCTTTCTGCAACCCGCTGCTGATTGCAATCCTCATAATCGTGATTATTCTGCTGGTGTTCGACATTCCTTATGACAGCTACAACGAAGGCGGCGCCGTCATCAATATGTTCCTGGCTCCGGCCACAGCCTGCCTGGCGGTATCCATCTACACGAAGCTTCAGCTTCTGAAGGAAAATGCCATCCCGATTCTGGTGGGCTGCACCGCGGGCTCTCTGTCCTCCATGGGCAGCGTCTATGTGCTCTGCAAGCTGTTCGGCCTGGACGAGGCCATGACTGCCTCCCTGCTTCCGAAATCCATCACCACTCCCATCGCGGTGGAGGTCTGCCAGACCCACGGCGGCATCGTGCCGGTGACCGTCATCGCGGTGATCTTCACCGGCATCCTGGGCAGCATCCTGGCCCCGTATCTGATCAAGCTTTTCCGGGTAAAGAACCCGATTACCGCCGGTCTGGCCATTGGAGCCTGCAGCCATGCAGTGGGCACCTCGAAAGCCATTGAGCTTGGCGAGACCGAGGGCGCCATGAGCGGCCTGGCCATCGGCGTGTGCGGAATCCTGACCGTGATCATTTCCATGGTACTTTTATAAAATATTGCATTGACAAACAAAAGCGGGAAGGCTCTCAAAAGTCCTTCCCGTTTTCTTATGCTTCGGTACATCTGCTCACAGTCCGTATTTTCCGTTTTCCGTTCATCTCGGCATTTTTTTCCCTTTTGAAGCATCCTTTTTCAATGCTTCTACAAAATATTCCGGAAATCATTGAACATTACCACCAGCATCAACGCCATCAGAAGCATCAGCCCCACAAAATGCACCATGCCTTCCTTCTCCGGGTCGATTCGTTTACCGCGTCGCAGGACTTCCAGAAAGAGAAACACCAGCCGTCCGCCGTCCAGGGCCGGGATAGGCAGCAGATTCATCACGCCCAGGTTGGCTGACAGGAGAATCGAAATATTCAGCATATTCAGCCATACGTAGAAACCGCCGTCCGACTTGCTGGCCTCATAGGTCTCTCCAATGGTATTCACAATTCCCACCGGACCGGAGATATCGTCGGCGCTCACCTGGCCGTGGAACATCATAGCCAGACTCTTCAGCGTGGTGCTGATCCAGTATTTCACCTCATAAGCGCTGTAATATACCGTCTGGAAAATATTTCCTTTTGTCCGCATGCCGGAGCCCTGAAAGCCCAGCAGATACGTGCCATACTCGCTCATTTTCGGCTCCAGTGTTACCGCGTGACGCTGGCCATTCCGCTCATAGGTCACGGTCACAGTCTCCCCCTGATGCATCTGCACGTAGAGACTGACCTCCCGGTACACGTGGATATGTGTCTTATTCATCTGCACAATCCGGTCTCCCGGCTGCATGCCCGCCTCCGCCGCCGGATAGCCGTCCATGACCGCCACGATGTCCGGCGCGTCATAGCCGATGCTGCCGACGATAAAAAGCGACAGGAAAAAGGCCAGTATAAAATTGAAAATGGGACCTGCCGCCACCACGGAAATCCGGGTCCAGACGGATTTGCTGCCGAAGGAATTCTCCTCGTTGCTCTCCCCGTCCTCTCCCACCATCATGCAGGAACCGCCGAAAGGCAGAAGCTTCACCGAATACCGAGTTTCGCCGATCTGTTTGCTGAAAAGCCTGGGACCCATGCCTAATGAAAATTCTGTCACACCGATACCGCCCCGCTTCGCCAGCAGAAAATGACCAAACTCATGAAACAGCACGATCAGACTGAATATCAGAAGCGCAAGTATAATCTTCAACTTACCACCTGCTTTCGATAAATTCGTATACCGCCTGCTCTGTATCCAGAATCTCTTCCACAGACGGATTCTCTTTTACTGTATGATGTCCCATACAGGTCTCGATAATCTCCGGAATCTGCAGATACGCAATCTTCCGATCCAGAAATTTGGCTACCGCCCGCTCATTGGCCGCATTGTAGACCGTGGGCATGGAACCGCCCGCTGCCGCTGCGTCAAAGGCAAGCTTCAGCCCCCGGAACGTTTCCATATCCGGCTTTTCAAAGGTAATCTCCTGCAATTTCCAGAAATCCAGACGATCGCCCGGCAGGAAGCGCCGCTCCGGGTAATACAGGGCATACTGAAT
>ERZ836877.6507-NODE-6507-length-10417-cov-2.882938_pt1 | contig 10417 bp, 7 predicted proteins | sample MGYA00519469_ERZ836877 | MGnify/ENA primary metagenome ERZ836877 (study PRJEB31850, sample SAMEA3708809) | human gut metagenome | biome: human gut; feature: human-associated habitat; material: faeces | place: China | collected 2014 ... | reverse complement strand
CGCCTTACCAGCTCCATCAAACAGCTCAACACGTTCTCCTTTATTTTTATATATTACTTCCCGATAAATATATGGCTGGATTTCCTCTGAATAATTTACACCATCAAATATCCCATCGCAATGACTGTGAAGGACATATGTCATAAAACATTTGTGAGACTCCTGAGGATATAGTCGTGCGGATTTCCCAATAACAGCTAATACGTTTGCTTCAATAAGATCTATCCCAAATACATCAGAAAGCTGAATCGGAATCATATTACCACCTGCACGTGGACCAAGTTCCAAAAAATGAGGATTGTCATTCTTGTCAACCAATAATTCGAGATTAAATTCACCCATTGAAATATGGAGAGAATCTACAAGGCGTTGAAGTTGCTGATGCAGTTTGCACCTTTGATGATTGGTTAATCCATTAGGTCTTTTTTTCCCAATTGGAATCAAGCTTTTCCCATTGTCATCTCTTATGCAATCCATATCTCCATAAAGAATAATCTTACCATTCTCCACGAAGATATCACCTCCTATTACATAAGGATACCCACGTTCAATAAATTCTTCCGCTATTAAGATTTTATTTCTTGAATACTCGTCAGCATGGGCGATCGCTTTCACCAAATCATTCGTATTTGAAAGAAATGTCACACCTTTAGAGCCGGAAGAATCAGTAGGTTTTATTACAATAGGGAAAGACAGACCGTTTAATTTCTCCTTTATTTCATCTATTTGAGAAGAAGGAGAAAAAAAGAAATTACGGGGACATGGGAATCCATTTTCTTGCAAAAACTTTCTAAATAGATGCTTTATTCCAAGAATTTCTACTGATTTTACTGGATTTGTAGGCAGTCCAAGTCGCTCACAAACTATAGCAGCGGGCAATGCCGCTGGATCTGATGCATATGCAAGAATTCCATCGACATGTTCTTCTCGAGCTATACGCTCTACGGCCTCAATATCAGTAGTACTTTCCTGATACCATTTATCCGCAACATGTTGTCCAGGATTATTAGGCAGATAATCAATCAGTACCGTTCGCAGACCCATCTCCTTAGCCTTGGTGATGGCCGGAACTTGCTGCATTGAACCGCCAAGTAGTAGGATTGTTTTACCGATCATTTCTTTATGCAGTTTAATACTCGTTCGATCTCTTCATCGGTGAGTGCGTGGTGCATCGGGAGACAGAGGACTGTGTCGGCCAGGCGATAAGCCACGGGGAGGTTCTCGCGGGTAGCTGTAGGGAGACCACGATATGTTGAGAAATCTGAGATTAGGGGGTAGAAATACCTGCGTCCGAGCACATCTTCTGCCTTCATGTCGAAGTAAAGCTGATCGCGGGTACGGCCAAACTTTTCCGCATCAACGAAGATGGGGAAATAGGAGTAGTTGTGACGCACGCCGGGCATATCCTCGAAGAATGTGATGCCGGGAACATCACGAAGGGCTTCACGATAACGCTTTGCCACATTGCGGCGTGCCTCAATGGCAGCATCGACCTGACGAAGATTGAGAAGACCATAGGCGGCGCGGATCTCATCCATCTTGGAATTTATTCCGGGAGCCACAACTGTTGTTTCATTCGCGAAACCGAAGTTCTTAAGGTAGTCAATCCGCTTCTTCGTCTGCTCGTCCTGCATCACCATCGCTCCCCCTTCTATGGTGTTGTAAACCTTCGTCGCATGAAACGAAAGTGTAGACATATCACCAGCATTAAGGATCGACTCTCCATCCACCTCGACGCCAAAGGCATGCGCGGCATCGTAAATTACTTTGAGACCATATTTATCTGCAACCTCCTGAATTGCTTTTGTGTCGCAGGGTTTACCATAACAATGCACAGGCATTATCGCCGTTGTTTTGGGAGTAATCGCCGCCTCAATCTTCGACGGATCCAGATTGCAAGTCGCAGGATCAACATCGACGAAAACTGGCTTTATGCCGTTCCACCACAGAGAATGTGTGGTAGCGACGAAACTATATGGTGTCGTGATAACTTCACCCGTGATTCTAAGCGCCTGCAACGCAGTGATCAGTGGCAAAGTGCCGTTTGTAAACAGACTTATATAAGGAACTTTGAGATAGGATGCCAGTTCCTGTTCCAATTGCTTGTGAAAACGTCCGTTATTGGTAATCCATTTGCTCGCCCAGATCTCTTTCAAAAGAGCGTTGAACTCGTCAAGATCAGGGAGCAACGGCGACGTTACTGTAATTTGCTCCATGTAATATATTTACTTTCTGATGTTTTTCAATTCCTTCACCTCGGGAAAACGGAACAGAAGCGCCCCTCCGATGTATATCAAAGCACCAACTGCAACAGACGCTGTAAGCGACAATATATCGTTACCCATAAAGTATGCAGTGCCACGAGCAGCAACATACATCACCGCACAGAGCAACAGCGTGGGTGTGAGATCATGTAGCTGCATAAATATGCTCATCTTAAGAAACTTCCCGGTATAATGCGTATTCCATATCAGACTTAAGACAGAGCTTATGATACTTCCATAGCACATTGCCTCAAGCCCCAAAGGTATCGTTACGCACAGAATTATCACCCCCTGTATTTTCTTTATTACTTCAAGTCGGAAAAAAAGATCACTTCTCCCTTTTACGATCAGATAGTTCAGATTGATAGCATGGATCGGATACCACATGCGTGAGAAAACTATAATAGAAAGCAATGTGGCTGCATACATCCAAGTCTCTGTATACAGTACATTTATAAGAGGCTTCGCTACCGCTCCAATTCCAAGACAAAGAGGAAAAATCACGAATGCTGATATTCTCAATGTACGTCGATAGCTTCGTTTCAATGCTTCATCATCGTCCTGTAATTTGCAAAGAGTTGGATAGGTAACCGACTGCAAAATTCCTGTGGGCATTGTCGATGTCATTGCCGTAAGCGAAGATGCCCTGTTATAAAATGCAAGATCAGCCGCCTTATAGACCTTACCAATCACAATAGAATAGATATTGCTGTATATGGTATCAAGCAGTCCGGAAGCGAGCAATTTGGAGCCGAATCCGAAGAACTCTTTCAAACTCTGACGCGACACAATCATTGATGGGCGCCATTTTACTTTGTACCAGACGCAGATTGTGGTTATCACATTCATCGAAAGACCCTGATAGACGAGTGCCCACACCTTGAAATCAAGATATGCAAGAACAATTCCAATTGCGCCTGATAGAATAACCCCAAGCAAATTAAACTTGGTAAGAGCCTTGAAATCAAGTTCCGCACTCAATAATGTGCGATGCACACCAGCCAACGATCCGATAACAAGACCAAGTGAAGAGACCCTCAGAATTGCAGAAAGTTCCGACATTCCATAGAACCGTGCCACCAAAGGCGCGCATGCGAACAATATCAGATAACATATGACTGAAATCACAATATTGAACCAATATACTGTGCTACAGTCCGCTTGGGTCCTATCATTTTTACGCACCAATGCAGTTGAGAAACCGGAATCTATAAATACACCGGCAACTGCGGTAAACACCGTCAACATGGCAACCATACCGAACTGATCCGGCATGATAAGACGCGCCAATACTACAGAGATGACAAAATAAATCGCCTGTTTGCCACCCTGTTCGGCGATGCGCCACAAGACGCCATTTACTGCCTTATGTTTCAGTGTCTCAGCCACGAATGTTATTTATAGGATATAAATGGCTTATTTCTTAGCGTTCTTGCTGCCGTAGCTCTTGCCGTAGGCGTATCCGTAGCCGTAACCGTAGCTGTAGCCATGCGAATAGCCGTAGCGGCCCTGGGAAGAGGCGGTGCCGTTGAGAATGAGAGCCATGTTGCGATACTTCTTATCGTCGTAGACACGGTCAAGTTCGGGAAGCATCGAGCGCTCGAACAGTCCGGCACGTATAACGAAGATGGTGCGGTCAGCGTACTGGTCGATGATCTGTGCGTCTGCAACCACTTCCACAGGGGGGCAGTCGATAAGGATATAGTCGAAATAACCTCGCAGTGCCGAAAGCATTTCCCCGAACCGCGGAGATTCAAGCAGCTCTGTGGGATTGGGAGGAATGCTGCCGACGGGCAGAATGCTCAGGTTCTCATGTTCAGGAGAAAGTACCAGGATGTTTCTGACATCTGCCACTCCACCGTTCAGCAAGTCGGAAAGGCCGCTTTCCGGTGATGATACATAGGCTGATGATGAACCGTGGCGCATGTCGCCGTCAATCACAAGCACTTTGCGGTTCTTGATAGCCAGCGACATCGCCAGATTCATGGTTATGAAAGATTTGCCGGAACCGGGATTGAACGAGGTGACAGCTATTACCTCTGCTCCATCCTTACCGGCACGCATGAATTCAAGGTTTGTGCGAAGTACACGGAATGCCTCGTTGATCACATTGCGGTTGCCTTGCGTAACCACAAATTCTTTGGAAGCATCATCATCCTTGCCACTCAACGGGATCTCTCCCAGGAACGGCACAATGGAATTCTCCACATCTTTGCGGCCACGCACTTTGGTGTTGTTCGTCTCCTTGAGGAATGCAACGCCGAATGGTATGGCCAGGCCGATGAGGAAGGACACCAGCAATACATTCCTGCGGTTGGGCATCGGCGGAATTCCTGAACCACCCGGCTGCTCAACCACGCGGGTATTATATGCGGTGAACGCCTGCGACAACTCGTTTTCCTCACGTTTCTGGAGCAGGAACAGATAAAGCGACTCTTTTACTTTCTGCTGACGTTCCACGGAAAGCAGATATTTGGCCTGCGTCGGACTGGATGCGATCTTTGAAGTGGTGGCGACCTGCGATCCCTGCAGGTTTTTGATCTGGGTGTTAAGTCCTACGATGACATTATCCACCGAGGCGATCATGGCGCCACGCATCGCCACAAGCTGCTCGTCGATGGCCATTACCAGAGGATTCTTTTCAGAAGATTTGGAAATCAAATTATTACGTTGCAGGATTTTCTCATTGTATTCTGCGATCTGCGACTGGAGATTCACATTGTCAACACCTGAATTGGTCGGCAAAAGCTGATCGGCATTATTGTCTGCAGAAAGATAGGAACGTATGTAACGCGTCATCTGCAGCTGGTTTTTAAGCGACAGGATCTCCTGTGCCATATTCTGATTCTGACTCATATACATCGCCGAAGCCGCCTCCACGTTGGGAATAAGGTGTTCCGATTTATATGACGATATATCGGAATCCACATGTCCGAGCTCGCTTTCGATCACTCCGAGACGCTCATTGATAAAATTGCTTGTTGAAACGGCGATCTGGTTTCTGTCTTTGATCCAGTTTTCGTTATACACTTCGATCAACATGTTCAGCACATCGTCGGCACGCTCTATGGAGCGGTCGGAGAAAGTAAGGTCTATAACCGAACCGATCTCTGCGTTTACTTTTACGCCAAGACGTCCGCGATATGATGCCACAGCCGCCCGCACCGGCATTTTCTCGACCTGGAGCAGCTCAGAGGCGCCATCGGTATAATAAGGCGATTTTTTCACTACAAGCGCACCCAGAGGGGTGGTAATGGTATCGCCCAACGCTCCGGAAAATGTTTTTCCTTCGAACTTCTGTTCTCCGCTTGTGACATCAGTGATCTTATACGTTCCCCCTTTGGCCAGATCAAGATTGAACGAAACATGTTTTTCCGCGAGTCCTTCTGTAAAATCGACTGTCACGGGCAGCGTCGTACCATAAGCCACATTGTCGTGGAATGTGCCGGAAGTAAAATAATTCACATCCAGATCAAGCCTCTTCACAACTTCCTCCATCACGGCAGAGGAGCGTAACGACGTCACCTCGTTCTTGATATTGGTATTGTTTTTGAACAGGCCGAGATCGGCGAACTCCTCCGCTCCTACCGACGATCCGCTCTGTGAATCGTCTTTCACCATAATGGCTGCCGCACGCGTATAGACCAACGGGGTGCGCAGTATGTATATCACACCCGCTCCGACGCACAGGAAGACCGAAAGCAGAACCCATGGCCAATAACGGAGAACACGATAAAAGATATCAGTCAGAGGCACTGCGTTGTTCGAAGGTGCAGTGTTTTTCTTCTTTGAGGTGGTTTCCATTATTGCCGTGTTATTTTGTTAATGAAATTACGAGTGTGGATATGGTAAGGGCGATAGAACCCAACGAAATCCAAAATGATGGAGTGAAGGGTGAGTTTCCGTTGGGGGTAGTCTCACGTATCTTCTTTTTATTGGGCGCTACATACACCACATCGTCCTGTTGCAGATAAAAAACCGGAGACGAATACACATTGTGTGTATCAGTAAGGTTTATAAAATAAGCCTGCTGCTTGCCGGCGCCGTCGGCTCGGAGCACCAACAGGTCCTCGCGTCGGCCGTTCAGGGTGAGATCGCCTGCCATAGCGATGGCATCAAGTATCGTCATACGGTCTTTATTGAACTCATATCTTCCCGGACTGCTCACTTCTCCAAGCACTGTTACGCCTGTATTGGCAAACTCGACTGTGACAATCGGATCCTTCACAAGATCCTCTTCCATCAGCCGGCCACGTATGTATTCGGCGACTTCGTATCTGGTCATTCCCGCAATATGTATTTCACCCAATACAGGGAAGTGTATGTCACCCTGCGGGTTTACAGTATAATATGAGATCTGGCCGCTTCCTGAGGCCCCGGTTTCCCCTACTTTGGATGTGGCGGATGTTGTTGACTGTATTCGCGATGACGTCTGGATTAGATTGAACAGCGTTGACAGCGAAGGATCCTGCGTATTGACTATTATGGAGAGTTTATCTTCCGGTTTAACCCTTATGTCAAGCACTTTCTCAGCCTGGACTGTCTGTCCGTAACTCAGATCCTGGAAATATACCACATCTTTCGGGGTGGAACACGATACTGCGAGCAGTCCTGCAAACGCGACTGCAAACAATTTTATTTTTTTCATTGTCATAGTTGATTAGCGTGTTTTAACGGCATAAAAATGCCTAGCGCCCATATTGATTGAGTACTGGTCGATTACTTAATGTCCTTATGAAAGATAAAAGAAGACGCCCCGCTCCAACAGCGGGTTATTCATTTAAACCTCACCATTCTCACGAATGACACAATACACCACCGCGCGACGTAGCCATGTCAGAGCACCTGAATGAAATCTGGCTCAACCTCAACAGCCGCTACCAACAAACCTGGCAGCTCTATGAGCAGACGCTTCTTTCCAGACCCTTTTATTTTCAACAATCTGCCCTGAAACCCATTTAATGGGCCGTCGCATATCACGCGTATCTCCGCTCCAAGCATTTTAGCGTCAATTTCAGAAGGGCGGAAATAACGGGGATTATTCACAGAATCAACAGCAGCTATAAAACGCTCCATTTCCTGTCTCCGCACGACAAGAGGTTCACAATAGCCTCCCCCCTTTACATATCTGTATTGAAGTGTGTCTATTCTATCCACAACCGGATCAAGGATCGCGCGGGTGGCATATACGAAAAGTAAATCTGATATAAAAGGAACGGTTTCCCGAACTCGCTTGCCGTATCTGTCAGCAACGCGGGTCACCATAGGAGTAAATACAACCAAACCGGACTCAGAGAGCTGCTGATAGGCTCTGATCCTGGCATTGGGACGTTTTAGATCCCTCATCACATACCACTGATCCTGCGGTTCTGTCTGAGGAGACATTTAACGATAATTTTAAACGGGGATAATTATTTGCCTTTTACACGAAAGGCAAAATCGGATAGTCCTGCCCGAACCACATTCTATCTGTCCTTCAAGCAGTTGTATAAGATATCTGAAAAGCTGTGCCCGAATTTGCCATTCCAACTTATTGAATCGGAAACCAATTACAGGCTTCAGAACTAAGGTTCGTCAAACAGAACCGGAAACTTTATCCGAGACTATTTCGGCTGCAAAAGTACAAAATTTTCCTCAATTCAGCACAATGCATCGCATATTTTCTATTTTTAAACAATATTCGGGCGTATTTTCAGGCTTATTTAAACTTGGCTTAGAATCTGTCTCTGTGTTTATTACATACATCACACGCTCAATATTACTCAGGGCGTAGCTCTACCCATGTAAAATCATGTCCAGTAGCCGGCAAAAACTTTTCAAACAAATCCGACAGGCTCAGTGATATACTTGATGTATTCACACACGGATGACATGCATAATGCCCCTCCCCTTCAGCGAGATCTTTATCTATGATCAAACGTACATGCTTCTCCGTATCAAAAATCAACCCCATCGGAGATACCGCGCCAGGACGTATATGGAGGTATTTCTCCATCATTTCAGGCGAGGCGAATGACAGCCTGGCACACCCGATCTGCGATGACAGATATTTGGTCTTAAAAGGCTTGTCGGCCGGCAACATAAGCAAAAAGAACTGCGTCTGCTGACGATTGGTAAGGAACAGATTTTTAAATACCGGAACTCCCAGCTCATTGCGCACAGCGGCACACTCGTCCATCGTAAACGCCGCCCGGTGGCAATACGTCATATAATCCACCCCAAGCTTATCCAGGAAATCATATACAGCCAGTTCCGCATCGCAGCGGGCATCGTTTCCATCAGTCGGACGCCCTTTATAAATCGTAGTCTTATCCATGTTCCTTAAATCTATACTCTCGCTTACAGACGCAAAATTAACCAATATTTCAAAAACCGTCAATATCCGCATTCAACCCAGCAAGCCATAATTACATGAGGATGTGTCATAATGACCCATCTGGGTCGTCGCCCGAGGGATTCAGGTTCGGTCTTTGACCAAAGTCCACTCCCGTCACCCTCAGGCTCCTACCATCTGGAACCATTCCGACAGCATCCTCGCCTTGTTGCTCAATTGCGGAACGGAAAACGGGAATTTAGTTCAATAAACTTTTGTATTTAAGAGAATGTTTATCTCGTTTGCAAACGAATAAATGAGTGATTGATTCCTAATGGGCGTGACTGAAGCTCCGGTGGACAATTACTCATTTTTAATGTGATAAAGTTACATAATATTGGGTTTCTCGGACGCGCCTGCGGTCACACAAAAGCCGAATCAGGCTTTCAACAGGAGGATGACGTGAATGGCGAGGTCGAAGAAAACGATCTTGGCATTGGCATTTGCGGCGATATCGGTGCGTGCGCTGGCGAATTCCGAGAGAAGACGCTCCACATTGCGCTCGTTTATGAAGGGGGAAAAACGGGTGCTGAATGCCTGTTCGGCAGGGGTCATATAAACGAGCGACGGGATATGCATATTATTGATGAAATTCTCACGCATCATCCGTTCGCAATATGAAAGGAAACGGATCTCTGCCTCGCGACCCAACGCCGATATATCTGTACTCCATTTACGCAATACACCCACCTGACGTTTGTACGCTGCACGCATAAGCAACATAAACAGTTCCAGAAACTGGGAATATTCTTTGCTCTGAAGCATATGGTTTCGCGCCGCCGTAAGGCTACCATCAGCTATATGGGCTACGGCCATCGCAGAAACATGGTCCGCGCCGAGTTCACGTTCAAGGTATGTGGCGATCTCAGGTGCCGGCACACGGTTTACCGACACGCTCTGCAAGCGCGAACGCACCGTCGGAAGGATTTCTCCGGGATTGTCACTCACAAACACGAGCAGTGAATCGGGAAACGGTTCCTCGATAAGTTTCAGCAACTTATTGGCACACTCATTCTGCATGCGCTCCGGAAGCCAGAAAAGCAATATCCTATATTTAGTTGAATATGACGTCTTTGAAAATTTTCGGGCGATACTCAGCGCTTCTGCCGAATAGACCACAGGCTGTCCGTTGGGATTGCCGAGCACCTGCAGCCAACGGTCAAACTCCATAAACGGAGAATCATTCAGAAACTTTTTCCAGTCATCCGCCAAGTCGTCGCATACACCTGCCGCACTTGCGGTCTTCAATATCGGGAATGAGAACACAGTATCGGGGTGATTGAAACTCTCATGCTGGAGGCATGACAGACAACGACCGCACGGCTCCCCTTCCGGCGTGCGGTTCTCACAATGGATATATTGCGCGAAAGCACGTGCCATAGCGAATTTTCCTGTTCCTGACGGTCCCTCTATCAGTATCGCATGCGGTATGCGTCCGCTGTCAGCCATCGCCCGCAACCTCTCTTTGGCCTGATAATTTCCCGGTATATCTGAGAATCGCACTGTAGTTAGAAGATTAAGTAAGTGATCGGATTATTTGTTCTGTTTTTTCTGATCTATATTTCCCCACGATGATCTGAAAAACTCGGTCGGAAGTATATCGGATACCGGATCGCGCGGAGAGGCTACCGGAATCCGCTCCGGGTTCAATGCCAGTTCGTTTATATACTTCAATGTCGTCTTCATGCCGCGCCACCGCATTATATCATCCAGATCAGTAAGTGGCGGTTCCTGCTTTATCAGCGCCTCGGATATCTCTATGGCATCCCGGTAATTCCCG
>ERZ836877.6493-NODE-6493-length-10437-cov-4.204007_pt1 | contig 10437 bp, 9 predicted proteins | sample MGYA00519469_ERZ836877 | MGnify/ENA primary metagenome ERZ836877 (study PRJEB31850, sample SAMEA3708809) | human gut metagenome | biome: human gut; feature: human-associated habitat; material: faeces | place: China | collected 2014 ... | reverse complement strand
TATTAAATCACATGTATTTAAGCGCAATTACATGTAGTTGGCGTGTAGTTGGCGTGTAGTTGGATTCAAAAACGAGTATTTGGCGAATAGGTAAACGTGTCACTACGGTATACAACATCTGAGACGCCTGAAAATCAGGCGTCTCAGTTTTAAGAGAGGCAAAAATAAATTTTCAAGGGACCCCATTTTTAACATTTGAGGGGGTTGTTGTTGGGCAGAAGGGCCGCCAGCTCGGGTCCGGTAAGCTTCAGGCGGGCCTTTCTGAAGAGCATCGTGAAGCACTCCTGGATGTTGACGGAGTTCCTGCGGCAGCTCTCGGCAAGCGAGTACATGAACGCGTGCGTCGAGGCGGCGGGCTCACTGCCTATGTTGAGGGAGTTCTTCTGCGTTGGCTTCACGGGCTTTATTATCTGTTCGGAGTAGTTGTTGGAGATCTCGGCCACTCCGGTGCGCACTATGTTATATAGGTGGTCCCACTGGTTCCTGAGATAGCCCACGGCCTTCTTAAGAAGATTCACGGCCATGAGTCCGGTGTCCTCCCACATCCTGTCCGCGGCGGCCTTGATCGAGTCCAGAATCGGTCTCGATCTTCTCTTCCGTTCACTGAGCCTTCTGTCAGCGTCATATCCCAGCTCGGCGCACTCGGCCTCGATGCCGAAGAGCCTTCCGATATCGGCGAGCATATCCATGCACTGCGGGCGGCAGCATTCCAGCGCGTCCACGAATTTGCGTCTGGCATGGGTCCAGCAGCCCACGACAATGACGTCCCCATACTTCTCCCTGTCGTCGAACAGTCTGTAGGCGTTGTAGCCGTCGCATGAGATTACGGTGCCAGGCAACGGTGACTCCTTTCCGAAGAACTCAAGGAGTACCTTCTGTCCGCGGCTTCCGTCTTCGTAAAGGTATTCCACGAGGCCGGCGGTGCGGTTGTAGAACTCCCACATGTAACGGTCCCTGTACTGACGTTTTTTCTCCGGACTGTCGGGATCATCTACGACACCTACGGTCACCGTGGTCTCGTCGATCATGAAGTAGTCGCCTTTGCGCATCTCTTCCCTGTAGACGTCGCCCGGCATCTTCCCCAGCAGCCCGGCGGCTCCCAGAAAGTATCTGCTGAAGGTCTTCTTCGGGATGTGCACCCCCATGTCGGCCAGCATCGCGCGTATGCGGTCCTGCGGCTGGTAGTATCCATACTTCTGGGCCATTATGAAGCCCAGAAGCTCCGGCGAGAGCGGACAGGACGGCAACGGTCTGAGGGAGCGTATCTCCTGCGGCAGCGTGTAGCCGAAGACATCCCTGTCATCCCCGCTTTCGACAATAAACCGTCTGAAGTGATACACGTGGCACTCCGTGCTGGCGGGGATGTGTCTGACAAAAGTGAAGGTCTTCTCCCCCGGCAGGAACCTGGCCCCTTCGGGTATTTCCGCCATATCGTCGACGGTATGGTCGATAATTCTGTCGAAACGCATCTTTCCCTCCGGCTTACGGACACGGCGCTTTTTCAGACGGCTCTTCTCCTGGGATCCATCCTGTCCGGCGCGGTCTACGGAGCCACCTCCCTGCTGGCCGTCTTCCGGCGGAGTGCCGTCCGAGTCCTCCTCCTCGCCCTGACGCGACACCTCCCTGCGGTTGTTCAGGAGGTCCTTCTGCTCCGAGGACCGGCCGAACCTTTTCTTACGGGCGAGCTTTCCGGCGTTCAGGGCGTCCTTTATCTCGGCGGAAAGGCTGGCGTTGGCCTCGGCCATTCTGGCGACTGTCCGGTCCATGGATGCCTGAAGTCTGTCGACAGCCTCCCTATGGGACGCCCTCAGTTTCTCCATTTCCTCACGGTGGGTGGCGCGGAGCTTCTACATCTCCACGTCATAGTGGGTGCGGAGCCGTTCCATGTCCCCGCGGTGCGACTCCGCAATGGCGGCGATCTCTTCACGAAGGATCCTGTTCTCTTCGGCCATCGCCGCAAGCCGCGCCGACTTGGAGGCACTCTCGCTCTGAAAGTGCTCCATCATCTCGCGGTAGAATTCCATGTCGGCACGCTTTGGTTTCATGCTTCAAAATTACAAAAAAATTCTGACATACGCAATAGCCGTTTTCAAATCAATTCATTGAAAATAAGACGATTGCGAGTCTCGATACCCCTCCTCGGGAAGCCGTATCTCGGTCCTCCGGACGCCTTCCGTCAGACATACGAGGTCCGCGTAGGAGATTTTGTATTTTCCACTTTTGGAGTCGAATACGGGCTTTCTGAAACGTCCCGTCTCGGGACGTTTTTCATAAACCGTATAGAAGCCCCGCTCGTAATGGAGCATCTTTATGATCGTGCATCGCCGGTTGATGAAGACATAGACGTTGTCGCTGTTGCGGGGATCGCAGCCCATCTGCTCGCGTATGGCGGCGCTCATGCGCATGTAGCCGCCGCGAAGGTTCGTGCTGCCGTTGAAGACATGGAACCGCAGGCCCTCTGTCAACTCAAACATAACGCGGGCCTTATCTTGTCAATGAACTCCGCCAGCAGGTCCACTTCCATGCCCCTGCGCTCGTCTATGCGCACGTTGGCGCGTCCCGCCGACCGTCGGGTCTCTGACACCGGCATGTCGGTCACCTCCATCTCCACAATGCCTTCGGGGGCATCGTCGCGGCGTGGACGGGAATGGCCGTTGCGCTTCCTCCAGTAGATGTAGCGTCTGTAGTCGACATGCTCCTGCCGGCATATCTCGGCAAGGGTCATCTCCCCTGAAAACTGTTCCACCAGTGAGTGGAACTCCGTAAAGTCTGTTGCCTTCATATTGCGGTTTTTATATTACGCCGCAAAGTTAGAAACGCCTCACCGCTCATGCAAGGCGCGAAAAGACACGTTTACTGATGTATGAACGTATTGATGTATGAACGTATTGATGTATGAACGTATTGACGTATGAACGTATTGACGTATGAACATCTGAACGTATGGATGTACATACGTATGAACAGATGTCTGAATGAACTTATGAGCAGATGGATGTTATGCCTTATGTATGAATGACATGAAAGATTGCTGTTTGAATGTTTTTCATAAATGATTAGATTATATATGTTAGAGTTATACGGCAAAAATAAGAAAACTTTGTGGGATAATAACTACCTTTATAAAGGTTAAAGGAGCATTATAAGAAAAAAGCAATCATCAGACATCAGGGTCTATAAGCTAAATCCAGCGATTCCATCTCATCGAACATCTTCAAACTCCTTATCCGAGACTCAAACGCCATATAATTTCTATCGAAGAATAGCGTAATCAACTCTTTCACTATGGGAGTTTCTTCAGTAAGATACATTTCACACCACCTAACCGTTTTAGACTTTCCAAGTCCAAAAAAGGTTTTCTTCTCTTTAGGATAAATATACCCTATTATATAGCCATATTCATTTCTATCACCCGACATGGAAATCCAGAAATCTTTCCCTGTTTTCAAGTCCTGCACAGAAATAGTTGGAGATGATTTATCTTCATTCCGGTTTGCTTTCTCTATCTGTTCCATCCAAGGAAAAGCCTCAAATTCTTTCATAAAGGCAGTACAATGAATCTCTCCTTTTTGGTCTGTCTTATCAAAATCATAACCAGCCCACTGTATATTCCATATAAATTTATCAGCCTTCGTCATGTTCTTCTTATTATCCAAAATTTGCATCGCAATAAAACAGATGATGCTGCAAACAATTAGACCAAGTAATATGCTTTTTACAAAAGCGGATATTCTTTTCCAATCAGTTTGCCGCATCATCTGCCCTTTATAATTTATAGTTCGTGTTAATCAATAAACTTCACTTTCGAAGTATCACGAGGTTTCGCAGCCGGAGCTTCATCTGGATAACCAAAGGCAATGCAATAAAGCAATTCATATCCTTCGCTGAATCCTAATTTCTTGAGATACTCCTTTGCACCGGGAACCGTATTCATGAAACGTACGGGGCTTCCCAAACAAACAGAGCCGATACCCATCGACCAGGCAGAAAGAATCATGTTTTCACCCATCAATCCGCAATCGATTTTAGAGAGGTCATAGCTCGGGTCGTTTGCTATAAACACTACAGTAGGCGCATTGCGGAACATATTCTTAAAGTTCGGGTCTTCCGCAGCTTTGGGATTCTCTTTCTTATAGACTTCCGTAATGCCGTTCAGAAACTCCGAGCTGCTGACTACACGTACTTCCCACGATTGCTTATTCTGTCCGTTGGGCGCGTTAATTCCGCATTCGGTAATAACAGCCATTTTCTCCCGTTCTACAGGCTGTGGTTTGTACTTACGGATACTACGCCGCGACATGATGTTTTCTATCACTATCGCACTATCCGACTTTTGTTCCACTTGTTGTGCCGTCTGTGTAGGATTCGAAGGCGCACAACTGCATAAAGCTACCATACTGACGCCCAGCATCATTGATTTTAAATTTTTCATAGAGCTTTTGTTTTAAACATTTCTACAAACTTACATATTTCTTTCAATTCTTCTTCTTTTTTTTCTTTTTCTTTAATGTTCGTCACAGACTCAAGAAGTTCTTTCCCGCTCAGGAGATGACTCTATCAGCTTGTATTTCCAGTTTTTCTTCTTTCATCAAAGCTACTGTTACCCGATGAAGTAACGGACAACTGAATCCGATTCCGGCTTCCGGTAGAATCAGAACCAACGGACATAGCAGAAGTCCTGTCGATTAGGCAATAAATCATTCTTAGGATACATCCGGAATGCCTGTTTAAAACTACCGACATTGAAAACAGCAGAAGTTACCCGGAAGGTGTAGAGATTCCCCTCCCTCTTTACAAGCGAAAGCGGAGTCACCTCATAAATCCGGTCGTTCCCATTCACATTATGAGTCACAACCGACTCCAGGCCAATAGCGTCATCCAAGCCTTTTTCGTCCACAACAATAGTCAGTTCGTACTCTTTTCCGGCTTCTATTGTCGGGTTCAACCCCTCGCCAACCTCTATCGATTTAATCTCAATGGAATTCCACCGAGCCATCACAGACTCTTTCCAATCGGCAATAGATTTAGCTACGGCATAGTTGTTCTCCGCCAGAAGATGGAAACGCTTTGCCAATTTATTATAGAACTTATTGTAGTAATCGTCCAATTGCCTCTTCATCGTAAAATGGGGAGCAATGTGCGCAATCGAGTTCTTGATATACTGTACCCATCCCTTCGAAAAAGTATTATCGCCATACGAATAATATAACGGAAGAATCTCATTCTCTAACAGATAGTAAATAGCCACAGCATCCAACTGGTCCTGATGCTGAGCATTCTGATACATCTGTTCAGCCGGCAAAGCCCAGCCGGCTCCTTCACGATAACCTTCGTACCACCAGCCATCTAATACCGAGAAATTCAACACACCATTCATCAAGGCCTTTTCACCGGAAGTACCGGAAGCCTCAGCCAAACGGGTTGGCGTATTAAGCCATATATCCACTCCTGAAACCAAACGGCGTGCCAACTCCATATCGTAATCCTCCAGAAAGAGAATCTTCCCAAGAAACTCCGGTCGACGGGAGATTTCAATAATTCGCTTGATAAGCTCCTGTCCGGCTCCATCGCTCGGATGCGCTTTTCCTGTAAAGATAAACTGTACCGGATAAGTAGGATTGTTCACGATACGCGACAGGCGGTCGAGGTCGGTAAACAAGAGGTGAGCTCTTTTATAGGTAGCAAAACGACGTCCGAAACCTATTAACAATGCATTCGGATTAAACTTCTCTACAATGGAAACAATCAAGGCCGGGTCCATCTGATTCTTGAGCCAATTTTCCTTGCATTTATTCTGGAGATAATCAATCAATTTACTTTTCAACTTCAAACGGGTAGCCCAGATTTCCGCATCAGGAACATCATAGATGCCTTCCCAAATCTTCTCATTCGACTGGTCGTAAACGAAGTTTGCCTCAAAATTTTCCAGATAAAGCTTTTTCCATTCCGTTGCACACCAAGTAGGAAAGTGTACGCCATTCGTAACGTAACCTACGTGGTTTTCTTCAGGAAAATAGCCTTTCCAAATAGAAGCAAACATCTCCTGCGATACGGTTTTATGCAGTTTGCTGACCCCATTCACCTCCTGACTGGTTTTGCAGGCAAAAACCGACATACAGAATCGTTCTCCTTTATCTCCAGGGTTATGTCGTCCCAAATCCATTAAATTATCCCACGAAATGCCCAATTTACGGGTATACCCGCTCATGTATTTACTAAACAGCGCTTCGTCGAAATAATCGTGACCGGCAGGTACCGGAGTATGTACGGTATACAAAGAAGAAGCGCGTACCAACTCCATAGCTTGTGCAAAATTCAATCCTTCGTCTATATAGTCACAAAGACGCTGGATATTAATCAATGCAGCATGGCCTTCATTACAATGGTATACATCTTTTTTTATACCCAATGCCTTTAAAGTCATCATGCCACCTATGCCTAACAGGATTTCCTGTTTCAATCTGTTTTCCCAATCTCCTCCATAAAGAAGATGTGTAATAGGCCTGTCGAATTCGCTGTTCATTTCATTATCCGTATCGAGCAGATAGAGAGATACACGCCCCACGTTTACTCTCCATACGTTGGCATGTACTACAAAACTATCGGCATAAGGAACATGTATCACCAATTGCTTGCCATCCGGCATGATTACTTTTTCAATGGGAAGCTGCCCAAAGTTTTGCGTTTCATAATTGGCTATCTGTTGTCCGTCTACCGAAAGAGCCTGACTGAAATAACCATATCGGTAAAGAAGACCTACCGCGCATAAATCCACGTGGCTATCCGACGCTTCTTTCAGATAATCGCCGGCCAGGATGCCTAATCCGCCGGAATAAATTTTAAGAATCTTATTTAAGCCGTATTCCATACTAAAATAAGCCACAGACGGGCGCGTATGGTCCGGTTGTACATCCATATAGGCTTTAAATTTAGTATATAAAGCGTTCATTTGCTCAAGAAACGCTTTATCCTCAGCCAATTCCTCCAATTTCTCATAGTTCATTCGCTCAAGAAGCATCACCGGATTTTGCTTGGTTTCTTCCCATAATTCAGGGTCCATACTGGCATATAGCCCTAAAGCCTCATAGTGCCACGACCACCAAAAGTTGTGTGCAATCTCCGCAAGAGGCTCAAGCCCTGCCGGAAGATGTGAACCCACCGTAATTTCCCGCCATTGGGGAACATTTACATCATAACTTGGGTATTCCATAATGATTCGTATTTAATGATTGATAAGAGAGTAATGCGAATATCGCAATAAATAACCAAACGACAAGGGGTTAAAAACAAAAGAAAACAACTTTTTATATTTTATAAACTACTCTATATGTGGCTCTTAAACTTTATTTACTACGCTATGCAACGTTGCAGGTAGAATTCTATTCTTCTTTACAGATAAGTAGTAAAGGGAGTTTCTTCAATTCCAGATTTCCCCAATTAAGAAACAAGGAATACACACTGTCTCTAACCTGAATAATTCGTACTCAAAAGTTAATAGGAGTAAAAGAAGTTATCAGCCCATAAATGGTCTTAGTTGGAAAAGCAGCTAGTTTTACGCTGATAAAACAGCCGTATAGTCTCTAACTCCTTCACTCCTAATGAAGTGCAACTTCTTTAACTCCACCGCTATGAATCATGCAGGCTAAAAACAGTATCCATTAAATCAATATATAAGTAGCATAGGGACTAAGAGTTGAGGGTACTTCAACCTCATGCCTCATTCTATGATGTACTAAAAAATCCGGAAGTACATGATAGAATGAGAAAAGGGAAATAAGGGAATTTTATACTTACTGCTACAATCTCTAAACAAGCCCATGCCTACTCTTTTTGAGTATGGCACAGGAACTTATCTTTATTGATTTTGCTTTTTTGCTCTATTTCTGCGTTTATTGACTTGCTCTACCGCTTCCGAAACAATACCCTTATTCTCAAAACGATGGGTATAGTTCGTGTAGTCCGGATGAGTACGTTCATATTCACAATCCATAAACAAGGGACTGGTAATGATATGGTCGGCCGTAGAGCGGTTGCAGCAGAACACGATATTTTCTACACCGGCCAAACGGGTCAGTGCTTTCACATCGGTATCATGAGGTTGCAAAGTCATCGGGTCGGTAAAGAAGAAGAGGTAGTCTATTTCTCCCTCCACAATGCGTGAGCCAATCTGCTGGTCACCTCCCAACGGACCTGATTTCAAGATGGTTATATCCCATTCAATATCCGGATGTTTTTCTTCCAGCGCTTTCTTGATAAGCGTTCCCGTTGTTCCGGTGCAATAGAACTTATGCCCTATTAAGCGCTTCGAATTCCAGAGTACCCACTCAATCATATCTTTCTTCATGGCATCATGTGCCACAAGTCCAATCCTTCTAATTACTTTTTCCATACTCGTCTACTTTTTAAGTTCACACTCTTTTCCTTTTATATCTATTGTTTCAAACAATTCCTTCTTTACAATCCAATATCCTACACGGGATTCCGAAATTCCCGGTTTCAGACAATGGGAACATACAAGTTCATCTTCGCATATATCCGATTCCATGTAATAAAAGCTACAATCGCCATCCTTCTGGAAATGTGTAGCAAAGTCGACTATGTGCGTAGAAATCAGGAATGTACTCTTCTTATATTTCTGCAATAATGTATTTACCGCAACAGATGCCTCGTAAGCATCTCTCGCATTGGTTCCGCGGAACATTTCATCGAGCACAACAAAATAGTGTTTGCCCAACTCTATTCCGGAAATAATTTCCTTTATCCGCAACACCTCCGACATAAAATGGCTACGCCCGTCACGCAGAGAATCCGGTAAATTTATGGATGTGTAAATGCCCTCGTAAACAGGACACTGAAAACGAAGTGCCGGAACAGGCAAACCACAATGAGCCAACCAAACACACAACGAAATAGCTTTCAGTGTGGTGGACTTACCCGCCATATTAGACCCTGTAAATATACAGATGTGAGCCTCTTCCAATTTCCAATTATTACGTACCGGCTCTTTCACATAGGGATGGAAGAAACCTTCCGCACAGAATGTGTTCCCCCGGGTGAGGCAAGGATAAGAGAATCCTCTTTTCAACGCCACCTCATGAGCCGTACGAAGTACATCCAACTGATAAACAATGGACAAGAGCTCTTCTTTGATTGTACGCAAACGGGTATAACGAAATAAATAATCGTAGGAATCAATGGTATAATAAGGAAAAGCAGATTGTTTCAATACATCTTTCAGCTCTGTAGAATCAATGCTTCCCCGAATCGTTTCGGCAAAACGTTTCAAAAGAAGCGGAGCATCTGCTTTTATTTCGTCAGCAAAAAGCCGAAGGGTATCCAATAAACGCACTACCAGTTTTACCCCTCTCTCCACGACATAACGCTGAGGGCTATGCTTAAACTTCCGCACCACTTCGGTTGCCAGCGAATAGGCCCAGTCGGCCTTTACTATATCTACTTTGCAAGCTAAGTAATACTCTATAAAATCCAGTTCTTCTTCGTCCATATCCAACACCGGGATGGATTCGCTCCTTATGGCTTCAATCCGTTCTTGTATAAGAGTATAATCGCTAAGAGGTTGGGAAATCCACTCACGTACCATTCTTTTCCCCTCTTTGGTGTGTGTCTTGCCAAAAAGCGAACAGAGCTCCCACCCACCATACGAACTATCATTCCGGATATCCAAATCTGCAAGGGTTTGTTTGTCGGTAAGAAGATACATAAGCCTTAAATGTTTATGAAAACTTTTACAAAACTACGAAATATTCAATAGGATGCACTATTTAAGGCATTAAAGTTTCGTAAGTTCTTCTTCCATATAACAATAATAGAAGCGCCTTTTTCAAAGAGGTTTCACTCTCTTTTACTCGTTAGAAGGCTTCTTCGGTTGGGAGTTTCTTTGTGGCAACTCTTTGCTTTCTAAAAACAGAGAAACCGCCTCCCCATAAAGGAGAAGCGGTTCCCATTCAATATTTATAGTGTTACAGCTCTTTTTAGAGTTTCGGACCTGCAGCAACCAAAGCTTTACCTGCTTCGTTTCCTTCGAACTTAGCAAAGTTCTTAATGAAACGTCCAGCCAAATCTTTTGCTTTCTCTTCCCATTTGCAAGCGCAATCGTATGTGTCGCGAGGGTCAAGGATTTTCGGGTCAACACCCGGCAATTCTGTAGGAACAACGAAATCGAAGAAAGGAATAACCTTAGTCGGAGCCTTGTCGATAGAACCGTCGAGGATAGCATCGATGATACCACGAGTGTCGCGGATAGAGATACGTTTGCCGCTACCGTTCCAACCAGTGTTAACCAAGTATGCTTTAGCACCTACTTTTTCCATCTTCTTCACTAACTCTTCAGCATATTTTGTAGGATGCAAGCTCAAGAAAGCAGCACCGAAGCAAGCTGAGAATGTAGGAGTAGGTTCAGTGATACCACGTTCTGTA
>ERZ836877.6490-NODE-6490-length-10441-cov-2.888985_pt1 | contig 10441 bp, 8 predicted proteins | sample MGYA00519469_ERZ836877 | MGnify/ENA primary metagenome ERZ836877 (study PRJEB31850, sample SAMEA3708809) | human gut metagenome | biome: human gut; feature: human-associated habitat; material: faeces | place: China | collected 2014 ... | reverse complement strand
TCCCCTCTCGGGCTGCGCAAAAGTTTATAAAAATACTTTGCGGCTTCTTTGTTAATCTCCAGCAGCTTCGTGCGCTTGTCCGCCTCACGTTTCTGTGCACCTGTCATCTCCTGCTTGGGAAGTTCAATTCCCGCACGATCGGCAAGTACCTGCATCGCTTCGGTAAAAGTATAATTCTCATACTGCATCAGAAATGTAAAAACATTGCCTCCCGCTCCACATCCAAAGCAGTAATACATCTGTTTATTCGGAGAAACGGAAAATGATCCCGTCTTCTCATTATGAAAGGGGCATAACCCAAAATATGTACTTCCTTTTTTCTGCAGACGCACATACCCGCCGATCACATCCACAATGTCATTGCGGGAACGTACCTCCTCAATCAGATCATCTGAAAAATACGGCGTGGAAATCCCCTCCTTTCTCTAGTCATCAATATCCATCCACTTTCCATGCCTGCGGCATAAAATTTTCTTTAAATTTGGTAATCGCATACTTATCTGTCATACCGGAAATATAGTCACAGACGATGCGCCCTTTGTCTTCGCCCTCATCCAGCATTTTTAATAACTTTGCCGGCAGCTGCTCGATATGGTCCATATAAAAATAATACATCTGTTCCAGCATGGTCTTAGCTTTTACTTCCTCGCCTTTTGCGACCGGATTCCGGTATACATGTTCAAACATGAACAAGCGCAGATCCCGCAGCGCCTCCGCGGTCTCATCCGACATAATGATATCGTTTCTTCCCATGCTGTTGCTGATGATATCGTGGATCAGGTGATCCAGGCGCTCTCTCGTGGTAAATCCCAGCGTACGACGCAGTTCCACGGGAATATCTTCCTCATCCAGAATCATTGCACGGATCGCATCGTCAATATCGGAATTGACATATGCAATCTTATCGGACAGGCGCACAATCTTTCCTTCCAGCGTGTGCGGAATTGTCCGTGTCTGATGGTTTAAAATTCCATCCCGGACCTCCCAGGTCAGATTCAGTCCTTCTCCGTCTTTTTCCAGTTTTTCTACAATACGTACGCTCTGTTCGTTGTGGCGGAACCCGCCTTCATACACCTGATTCAGCAGAAATTCTCCTGCATGTCCAAACGGTGTATGCCCCAAATCATGCCCCAGTGCTATCGCCTCAACCAGATCTTCATTCAGCCGGAGCGCCTTCGCAATGGTTCTCGCATTCTGCGATACTTCAAGCGTATGTGTCAGCCGCGTCCGGTAATGATCTCCCATCGGTGTGAGAAAAACCTGCGTCTTACTTTTCAGTCTCCGGAAAGACTTACTGTGCAGGATACGGTCACGGTCCCTCTGAAAGACCGGACGAATATCACACTGCGGTTCCTCCCTGTCTCTGCCCTTTGAATTTATGGACAGACAGGCGTACGGACTTAAAGTATCTGCTTCTATCTGTTCTATTCTTTCCCGAATTGTCATATTCTGCTCATTTCTGCGGCACAAACCGCCAAAATCCTTACAATATTTCAAACAACTCTACATATTATATATTCTGCGTGAATTCCTGATTTCCTTTTTTATTTTGCATTTCCTCCGAGTACTTTCCGCAGCTGTTGCAGACAGATACCCGTAATCTGATTTTCGTAGCTTCCAAAATAAAATTTGTTATCTTTCACCAGAATACATCCGACCCAGTCTCCATCCACAGGATCTTCCTCCAGTGCCTGCTCCATCTCCTGATATCCCCGAAGTGTAAAATAGGCATCATAATCCGAAAAATCCGCTGTGCGGTAGGTCACATCCGGAAACTGCATCCTAAGCCCCTGTATCAGATCCGCCGGACATGCCACATAACCTGTCGGCTCATGCGAATATGCCGATTCCAAAGCCCAGTCTTCATCCCAGAGAAGAAACACATCATCCGTTTCCCATGCCTTGTCTGTTTCCACCGATGCCACCGGTGCATATGTTCCTCCATCGGTTCCGGCTGTCTGTACGAGATTTGTTTTTCCGGTCGGATCGGTATACAGAAGATTTGCAATCGCAAGCTGATAAAACCGACTGTCGCAGCGCTCTCCACGCTCTGCCAGATAGCCCTGGGCAATTCCGTTTTTCTCCAGATCCGCTTTCTCATTTACCGGTACATAAACCGCATCTCCATATTCCATCGGTCCCATCCGCGTATCCTCAGTCAGAAATTCCGCAACCTTCGTATAATCCCCTGCGGTATCTTTTGGCATCAGAAGTACTATCACGACAACAATTGCAGCAGCCGCAATACTACAGCCAACCGTCACAATCTTTCTGATCATCCGGTGTCTGCGCGATTCTTCTTCCCCGGCGGATGCCGGTATTCCATCTATATTTTTAACCGCATACTGTCTGGATGCATAGCTAAATACAAATGCACCGATGACAAGAATAAAAACAACCATTGCCAACAGACAGGTGATTTCCTGCCAGGTCCGCATCCGGCCGCAAAGCAGCAGATGATCGATCAGACATGTTGCTCTGCCTGATGATTTCTGTTCAAATTTCAAACGACAGACGCCGTTCATTCCAAGACATACCAATGCAAACACCGCACCATCAACCAGTGCATAGCGAATCCACCGCACCTTTTCCCGGATTACAGCAAGCGGAAACAGTGAAAGCACAAACGCAAACATGATCATCCCCGCAAAAAAATATGCCCATTTTTCCAAAAGCGATGTGTTCCACATCTGCCGTACATATTCCACTGCGGAAGCTCCATTGATATTTCCCCAGCCGGTGACCCGGGAGATCAGAAACGCAATTCTTAAAATTCCCCATAAAACCAGATAACCAGCAGCATATTTCCACAACAGCCGTCCTGTGATCTGACGATCTGACAATTCCTGCTGCATCCCTCCGTTTTCCATTCCCGCACGGGTCCGTATCCGGAAAAATACCAGCGTAAATGCAACAAACGCAGGAAATCCACCCATACTCCCGACAAACCCATTGATAAAAAGCATCACCGTAAATGCCAGTATGGCGGAAACCAAAAGACGCATCGGATCTGCATCCATCGTTTCAGGTTCTTTCTTATCATACTTCATGCCATAGCCTCCTTTTTGTGATCCTTAAGAAGTGCCCATGCCGTAATTCCTGCCGTCAATGCTTCTGCAGCCATAAATGACAGCCAGACACCACGGATTCCAAACATACGTGATAATATCACGGAACACACCGCGATAGCTACAAATCCTCTGCAAACCGAGGCCGTAAATGCCTCTTTTGCATGCTCCGATGCACTCAGATATCCGGTTCCGATAATATTGAAACCGGCAAACAAAAATCCGATCACATAAAGCCGCATTCCTGTAAATGCATATTCTGCCATCTTTACCGAATGTTCACCGTTAAACAAGGCTACCATCGGGTCTGTAAATCCCCAGACAAGCGAAATAATCAAAAGACTGAAAACAACACCCGTAGCCAGTCCCAGATGCAGAATCTTTTTAACCGCACGTTCATTCCCTTCTCCATAATAACGGCTGACCAGTGGCTGGGCTCCCTGGGAAATCCCGTTAAAAATACAGGTAAATATGAGTGCAAAGTTGGCAATCACGCCATAGGCAGCCACTCCTACATTTCCGGCAAGCCCTAAAATCAGGTAATTAAAAAGCGTTGTTGTCACTCCGGAAGAAAATTCTCCCACAAATGCCGGCACCCCCAGCTGGCAGGATGCTGTAAGCATCCGTACCGATGGTCTGGTCTTTGCAAACTGTACCGTATTTTTCTTCTGAAAAAAATGAATACTGCAGATTAATATGCTGACGATCGGAGAGGCTGCTGTGGCAAGTGCTGCTCCTGCCAGTCCCATCCCCATCGGAAACATAAACACATAGTCAAGGACAACATTGGAAAAACTTCCCATCATCGTTCCAATCATAGCGAGGGTCGGAGCATTGTCGTTGCGGACAAACGCAGAAAACACATAATTCATCATAAAAAACGGTGTAAATAATAAGAAAATCCTCGTATATGTGCGGCCCAGCTGCGTGATCCCGGCATCCGCCCCCATCATATGCATCACCGTATCCGGAGAAAAAATGCCAGACAGGACAAATGGAATGCTGATTATGAGGATACACAAAATCGCATTTGCAAAATATTTCTTTGCACTGTCATCTTCCTGTGCTTTTAATATCGTATACCGGGTTGCCGATCCTACCCCAATCATCGATCCTATGGCAAAAATCAGGTTATATACCGGCAGCACCAGATTCAATACGGTAATCCCGTCCGTTCCCGCTGCCTGCGAGATAAAGAATGTATCCACGATAATATAGCAGGAAATCCCCAACATTCCACAGATATTCTGGGAAACATATTTTATAAACTGTTTTTGAATATTCATATTTATATAGTTATCCTTTTTGTTGTGTGCATCAGCATGCTTCATTATACATTGTCACCAGGCGGAGCCTGATGACCTGCGCATGCATCAGCATGCTTCATTATACCATATTTTATATAACAAAAAAGCCTTGATTTCTCAAGGCTTTCTCACATCTTAGTGCGGAAGATGGGACTTGAACCCACACGATCGCAATGATCACAAGATCCTTAGTCTTGCTCGTCTGCCAGTTCCGACACTTCCGCATGTCTTAGCGACTCGTTTATAATAGCAAACTCTCCCTCATATGTCAATGGTAATTTTTAATTTTTTTAAATTTTTTCTTTTATTGCAACAAAATAAAAAAAATTAAAATTATCTATTGACATATTGCTCAGATTCCTATAGAATAGCATTTGTTCGCAGGAGTGGCGGAATTGGCAGACGCGCAGGCTTCAGGTGCCTGTGGTAGCAATATCGTGTGGGTTCAAGTCCCATCTCCTGCATCGAAAAAGGATTCATCCAGATGGATGAATCCTTTTTGTTTATCTATAGTTTTTAAAACATCCTATGACTATGACTCTGACTCCGTTTCCCCAGCCGCTGCCTCCATGACAGATTCCACCGACACCACTTCCGGTCCGGCTGCAAATGCTTCCTCTGCATCGGCTGCTTCCATCGGATCCTCATGCTCTTTCTTTTCCTCATCTTCCCAGAGCGAATCATACTTTTTGCGTTTTTCCAACCGCGCCATCATTCCGGCGTTTTTCGCCATAATATAGAGATCCTTATCATATTCCATCAGTTTCTTCTCATCCTGCATCGGCACCTGATCTCCATGCATCAGGCGTCTTGCCACGGTCATGATCTTTCCCATTTCCTCCCCATAATCTTTTGCGGCCTCGCCCTGCTGCTTTGCCACAACACTGTTAAACTTACCTTCCCATTGCGCCATAAGCTGATTTACATAATTCTGATACTCGTCCTGTTTCTCCGCAACCGCATTATATTTCAGTTCCAGTGTAGCAGCTTCATCCGCATACCGTGTTTTTCCATCCGGCGTACTTTCCATCCGCTCCTTTAACTCTTCCCGCTGCTTCGACAGTTTGAATTTCTGCTCGTTATATGATTTCAGAACAGAACTGTAAATTCCCCTTGCCTCTCCTGTTTTCATAATATTTCCTCCGTGAAATGCATCCATCCATTGTTTCCTTACATTTCATATATCGGACTATTCACGCGATTCTTTATTTATATTCTACTCTTCCCGCCATTCTTTTAGTGCAGCAGAAAGCTTTCTGTCAATATCTATTCTGGTTGCTTCACACGCATCAGGGTATTCTTTTGCCGCTCTGAATATAAAGCGCAGCACAAATTTAAGTCCTACCGGCAAAGCCATACGAAGCAAAGATTCCGGCAGTACAAAATGCGTTCCATGTTCATACACAAACGGCATATAAGCAATGGGCTTTCCCTTCCAGGAGAGTGTTAAAGCACCCGGAACCGGCCATTCCCTGCATCCATCTTTTTACTGTCTTATACATATATACCTCAACTATTCTTTTTTGTAAATGATATCACATAATTCTTTATTCCCGAAAAAAGCCACACCAGTAACTATGATGTACCCCACCAGCGAAATAACAGACGCTTCCATGCCAAATTCACCGCCCGTCACCGCAAATGATTTTGCATCAAGAACATAAGTCATGACAGAAAATTGATCCGCTTTTTGTCCAATCGCCAGTCCTCCACCGATCATTACCATATTCCAGATGGCATGCACGATTCCACTGTTCCAGACAGAACCACTCTCGATTGCAATCATTGAAAACATAATTCCCGCCATCGTGCCTGCAACAAGAACCTGCAAACAGCTTCCGATGGAAAAATCCATTCCCAGAATATGAACCATGCCAAACAGCACCGATGGAACGATAACCGCCACCTTACGATTCCATTTTTTCCTTAAAAGATTTAAAATAACGCCCCGAAATACCATTTCTTCGACAAATCCAGCCGCGATTCCGGTAAACATAATTCCGGCACTTAATGTACGAAATATCTGCTTTCCATTCATATGCGAGGAAACATACGCACCCTGAAAGAACAAAAGATAACTTCCTTTTACCAGCAGTGGCAACAGAATAGCAATTAGAATCCATTTTCTTTTAATATGAAATACGGGCATTCCAAAATCAGAAATAGGTAACCTGATCACTTTCTCAATATATATCTTTAAAATAACATAAGTCAGTCCGACATAAAAAATTCCTGCAATGATATTACATATTCCATCCGGAATCTTTATCAGCGTCAATGCACTTGCGGCAAGCTGTGCTGCAAGTTGTGCAATGATGAGAATAACTATAGCAGCAACCGAACCGCCAATTACTTTTTTGGTACTCATTTTTCTATTTTCCTCCTATCCCTGTTCTTCCACATTCCGGCAGAATCCAATATAGGTAATGATAAAATACACCAGATAAATTCCGAAAAACAATACCGAAGAAATCAAAAAATAAGTTGCCGGTGCCGCCCGAACCCCCGTATAAAAGTCAAACTTACCACCAACATATACACAGACCAGTCCGCTGATTGCAAGTGACACACATGCCGGACAAAGATAATAACCGGCAAGCTGCTTTAAAATCATCCTGCGGATTTCTCTTCTGCTGTAACCAATCTGAAAGAGAACCCTGTAGCGGAATTTGTATTTTACGGAATCGCTGAGCTGCTGCACGGAAAGCACGGTCAGTGCCACACACAAAAATACCAGTCCGATATAAAAAAGCGGAAACATCAGCGAAGATAACATATATTTCACTTCCGGAATCAGATTGTCACGCACAAGATTTTTTGCCGTATAGGTAACAATTGTATCCGAACCCGAACAGGAATTTCCAAGTGCTTCCCCATCCCAGTCATCCGAAGCTGCTTCCGTCATGGCGTGCCCCTGCACACTAATTTTATCCGGATCCTTCTCCAGATCATCCAGCCGTTTCTCCAGATCCGCAGGTGCCTCGCCTTTGATATCCGCCACCAATTCTGCATAATAGGGATGCATCTGTGCAAGAACGGCATCCGAAACAATAATAATATAATCCCCTCCGTTGTGGCCGTTCTGCGAAAATCCCTCCGTGTGATAGCCCGCAAAAGATAATGTCCCATCTGTTCCCTGAATTTTGATCCGACCGGAAAAATCCCCGGTCTGATTCAGCACGCGGTCTTTGATATGGATGGCATACTGATCTTCTTTTAACTGCACTTCCGAAAGTCCGATCATGGTACGGAGCCGGTTGTAATCCGAGAGTCCCATATAGGTATCGTAATTGCAATATGCCAGTTCTTCATTTTTACTGATCTTTTTCCAGTCCGGTGTGCCATCTGCGTTCCGATACTCTGATCCAAATTCTTTCAGATGTGTATACAGATATGCATTGACCTGATTCGTTTCGTTCTCATAAACCTTATAAGTAAAAATTTCCTTTATGGCTGTCTCCTGTTTCAGCAGAGCAATTTCCTGCTGAAACTCATCCTTCACATTGCTGCTGTATACCTGCACATCAAACGGAAATTTGCTCACAAGCACCTCATTCTGGAAATGATTAAACATAAATGCCACCGAACTTCCGAGTATCGCCAGAGTAAACAGTGCCGTCAGTGTTCCCATGGTAAAACGCAGTGTCCGGATCTTAGAAGAAAACTGCCGGAGCAGAAACAGCGCATCCCCACGGTAAATAGCAGCTCCCTTTTTTCTGACATAACAGGCGATCCACGCCGCAATGCCTGTGTAAAAAAGATAAATCGTCAGCACCAGTCCAATAAGAAAAGCAATTACAACTCCGGTATCCCATGCTTTAAAACAAAACAGAAACACACCGAATACGACGAGAAACAGCACAGATAACGGAAGGAACCATCTCTTTGCCTTTTCATGCGTTTCTTTGATTTCCTCATTCTGTCTCTGACTTTCCATCAGATCATGGATATTCATTTTGCGGAATTTTTTTCGGCTTCGAAACAGCGCCAGCAGATAACAGCACAGATAACATGCAGCCGTCATCAAAATACAGTTTCGGTTCCATTCCAGATGCAGTTTGTAATCCAGCTGCACCATGCTGTAAAAAATGGACAGAAGGATCTGCTGAAAAAGCAGGCCCAGTCCCATCCCTACAAGAAATGCGCCCGCTCCAAGCAGCAGATTCTCTGTAAAATAAAGTCTCGCAATCTCTTTTTTCTTTACCCCGACCAGAAGATAAATCCCAAACTCACGGCTTCGCTTTTCCAGTATAAACCGCACCATATAATTGATCAGCCACGCAATGATCGGCACGATAAAAGCAGTCGCAAGTCCCGTCATCACACTCATCATGGCATCCATCTGAAACAGATTCTGCACATCTTTGGAAAACAAAAGCGTATGAAACGAAAACATGAGTGCGGTCACGACCGCCATCGTCATAAAATACACTATATAGTCTTTTGCCATGCGCTTTACATTTCGAAAAGCAAGTTTACACATCATGGGAACGTTCACCTCCCGTCAGTGTCATCACATCGAGTATTTCATTTAAAAACGCCCGGCGTTCTTTTTCCCCACGCACCAGTTCATGAAAAATCCGTCCGGCTTTCAGAAACAGAATACGGCTGCAATAACTTGCGGAAAAAGCATCGTGTGTCACCATCAGAATGGTTGCGCCCATGTTTTGGTTCATCTCCGTAAATGTCTCTAACAGTGTCTGCGCTGCCAGTGAATCCAGTGCCCCCGTCGGCTCATCTGCCAGAAGAAGTGTGGGATAATTTGCAAGTGCACGGGCACATGCACACCGCTGCTTTTGTCCGCCGGACACCTGATACGGATACTTATCCTCCTCGATTCCCAGAATGCGAAGCAGCTCCCTGCACCGTTTCTGAATCTCCTTTTTGCCGCGCCGGTGCAGCGTCATAACGAGCATGATATTTTCTTCCAGCGTGAGCGTATCCAGCAGATTGTATTCCTGAAAGATAAACCCAAGCTGTTTTTTACGGAATTCCGAAAGCTGTTCTTCCCCCAGTTCTGTGATATCGGTATCTCCGTAATAAATATGTCCCGCTGTCACCCGGTCAATGGTTGACAACAGATTTAAAAGCGTTGTTTTTCCGGAACCGGAAGCTCCCATCACACCGATAAACTCCCCCTGCTGCACGGCAAAACTGACACGATCCACCGCTTTGGTCACCTGATCCCCGTTTCCATAATATTTCTCCACATCGCTTACGCGTATGATTTCCTGCATCTTCTGACGCTCCTTTCCCTCGCTTGTAAATAAAAGGCATAGTAAAGAATATCATTTTTTCTTCACTATGCCTACTTTAACACGGGATGTGTCCGCTTTGTATGGAGTTACCTTTCCTGAATCTTACAGTTTTGAAAGATAAACGTGTTATGTCTCCCTGTAACCGGTAAGATAATCACTCACCGGAAACATAAGTATGATCTCTGTTCCCTTTCCTTCCGCAGATTCTGCCCGGATTTCTATATTTAACTTGTCACAGAGTTTACGGCACAGATACAGTCCCATTCCGGTCGAACGCTCCCGGTTTCTTCCGTTCGTTCCCGTAAACCCTTTTTCAAAAATCCGTGGGAGTTCTTCCTTTGGAATCCCGATACCGTCATCTTTTACCCGCAAAAGAACACCGCTTTTTGTTTTTTTAGTAACAATCTGAATGTGAGTACCCTCACTTCTTCCGTATTTTACGCTGTTTTGAATGAGCTGGTTTAAAATAAAAGCGATCCATTTCTTATCGCTGTATACCGTATCGGGGCAGGCAACTTCCGCCTTTACATGGCTCTGGATCAGATAATATTTGTTCTGCAAAAGCACCTGTTGTGCCACTTCCTGCAGATTGGTTTCCGCGATCATGTAGTCTTTGTATACCGCATCCATACGCGCATAGTACAGTGCCATATCCACATAATTCTCAACCTTGCGGTTTTCCACAAGGAGATAGCGGCTCCTCTCATCCCGGTTATTTTCACAGTTTAACGCGATCGCCGTGATCGGTGCCTTGATCTCATGCACCCAGCTTTCAATATACTCCCGGTAATCCTTTTGGTTTTGTTCC
>ERZ836877.6478-NODE-6478-length-10459-cov-3.872068_pt1 | contig 10459 bp, 10 predicted proteins | sample MGYA00519469_ERZ836877 | MGnify/ENA primary metagenome ERZ836877 (study PRJEB31850, sample SAMEA3708809) | human gut metagenome | biome: human gut; feature: human-associated habitat; material: faeces | place: China | collected 2014 ... | reverse complement strand
GTCCCATGCCCCAGACCCGTGAGCACATCCTGCTCGCCCGTCAGGTCGGCGTGCCTCACCTCGTCGTGTTCATGAACAAGTGTGACCTCGTCGACGACCCCGAACTGCTCGAACTCGTCGAAATGGAAGTCCGCGAACTGCTGAGCTCCTACGGCTACCCCGGCGATGAAATCCCGGTTGTCCGCGGTTCCGCTCTGAAGGCTCTGGAATCCGATAGCGCTGATTCCCCTGACGCCCAGTGCGTGCTCGAACTGCTCGCCGCTTGCGACAGCTACTTCCCGGATCCGGTCCGCGAAACCGACAAGCCCTTCCTGATGCCCATCGAAGACGTGTTCTCCATCTCCGGCCGCGGTACCGTGGTCACCGGTCGTGTGGAACGTGGCATCATCAAGGTCGGCGAAGAAGTCGAAATCGTGGGTATCCGTCCCACCGTGAAGACGACCTGCACCGGCGTCGAAATGTTCCGCAAGCTGCTCGATCAGGGCCAGGCTGGCGACAACATCGGCGCTCTGCTCCGCGGCACGAAGCGTGACGAAGTGGAACGCGGCCAGGTTCTCGCCGCTCCCAAGAGCATCACGCCCCACAAGAAGTTCAAGGCTGAAGTGTACGTTCTGTCCAAGGAAGAAGGCGGCCGCCATACCCCGTTCTTCACCGGCTATCGTCCTCAGTTCTACTTCCGTACCACCGACATCACCGGTATCATCGCTCTTGAAGAAGGCGTTGAAATGGTTATGCCCGGCGATAACGCTACCTTTAATGTCGAGCTCATTCACCCCATCGCCATGGAAAAGGGCCTCCGCTTCGCTATCCGCGAAGGTGGTCGTACCGTCGGCGCTGGTGTTGTGACGGAAATCGTGGAGTAAAGCCATGCGCGTCAACATCCTGCTCGCTTGCACCGAATGCAAGCGCCGCAATTACGCCACGGTCAAGAACAAGAAGAACACGACCGGTCGTGTCGAACTGAAAAAGTTCTGCCCCTGGTGCAGAACCCACACGGTTCACCGCGAAACCCGGTAGTGACTTCATAAACGCAGGGCAGTAGCTCTAACGGCTAGAGCGGCGGTCTCCAAAACCGCATGTTGGGGGTTCGAATCCCTCCTGCCCTGCCATTTTCATTTCTGCAGGAACGTATCATGACCAAGAAACCGACGACAGCACAAGAAGAAAAATCCGAAGGCATCGTTGCCAAGGCGAAAGCGTTCAGGAACTATCTTGAGCTGTCCAAGACTGAGCTTCGCAAGGTGACCTGGCCCACGGTCAAGGAAACCCGTACGACCAGTCTGGTGGTGTTGGCCTTCGTCGTTGTCATGGCGATCTTCCTCGGCGTTGTGGATCTCGGGCTCTCCAAACTCATCTCCTTCATTCTCGCTGCTTAATGGAGAAGCCCATGATCGAAGAAAACAATGCGTCCTCAGGGGCGGTCGAATCGTCTGCCCAACAGTCCCAAGCAGAAGCAAAACCCGCGCAGTCAGAATTGACTGCGCAGGACATTTTGGCGGCGTCCACAGTTCAGACCGAGTTGAGCGCGGGGAACCAGGATACCGGGAAATCCCGCTGGTACATCGTGCACACCTACTCCGGCTTTGAACAGCGCGTAGAGGCCACCATCAAGGAAATGATGCGCAACGCCCAGGACAACGGCCTCATCCATGAGGTTGTGGTTCCGACCGAAAAGGTCATCGAACTGGGCAAAGGCGGTGCCAAGCGTACCACCACGCGTAAGTTTTATCCCGGTTACATCATGCTCCGCATGACCATGACCGATTTTTCATGGCACCTCGTGCAGAGCATTCCCAAGGTGACGGGATTTGTGGGCGGCAAAAACCGTCCCGCTCCCATGAAGGACGAGGAAGCGGCCCGCATCCTTTCCCTCATGGAAACCCGCCAGGAACAACCCCGTCCCAAGTTCAGCTTCGAGCGGGGCGACGACGTGCGCGTCATCGACGGGCCTTTCGGCGGCTTCAACGGCGTTGTTGAAGACGTGAACTACGACAAGGGCAAGCTTCGGGTGTCCGTGTCCATCTTCGGCAGACAGACTCCCGTGGAACTGGATTTCATCCAGGTCTCCAAGGGATAACGATTGCTTGCAGTCTGCGGCCCCATGTGCCGTATTAATAGAGGTTGAAAGACAATGGCCAAGAAAGAAGTTGCCAAAATCAAGTTGCAGATTCCCGCTGGCGCTGCGAATCCTTCGCCGCCGGTAGGTCCCGCCCTCGGTCAGCACGGCCTGAACATCATGCAGTTCTGCAAGGAGTTCAACGCCCGCACCATGGAACAGAAGGGCATGATCATTCCCGTGGTCATCACCGCTTATGCTGACCGTTCCTTCACCTTCATCACCAAGACCCCGCCGGCCGCCGTGCTGGTCATGAAGGCGGCCAAGGTGGAAAAGGGTTCGGGCGAACCCAACCGTACCAAGGTGGGCAGCATCACGATGCAGCAGGTTGAAGAGATCGCCAAGCTGAAGCTCCCCGATCTCAACGCCAACGGCATGGAAGCCGCCGTCAAGTCCATCATGGGTACCGCCCGCAGCATGGGCATCGAGATCAAGTAAGGATCTCCACCGCGTCAGTCGTACTGCCCTTCCTTGCATCAAGGATTCGGCAGGAGATGTTGGAAGACCAGCTTTTGAAAGGATAGAGCAATGCCCTTCGGGAAAAAATATCGTAAGGCGGTAGAAGGCCTCGACCTCTCCCAGCGCTTCTCTGTAGAAGAAGCCGTGGAGAAGTCCCTCGGTGCCTCTTTCGCCAAGTTTGACGAAACTGTGGACGTGGCCATCGGCCTCGGCGTTGACCCCAAATATTCCGACCAGATGGTCCGTGGCGCCGTCTCCCTGCCTCATGGCCTGGGCAAGACCGTTCGCGTGGCCGTGTTCTGTAAGGGCGAAAAGGAAGCCGAAGCTCGCGCTGCCGGCGCCGACATCGCCGGTGCGGAAGAGCTCGTCGCGAAGATCAAGGAAGGCTGGCTGGAATTCGACGCCGCCGTCGCCACTCCCGATGTCATGGCCCTCGTCGGCCAGGTCGGTCGTGTGCTCGGCCCCCGCGGTCTGATGCCCAATGCCAAGACCGGCACCGTGACCTTCGACGTCGCCACTGCCGTTAAGGAACTCAAGGCCGGGCGTGTCGACTTCAAGGTCGACAAGGCTGGCGTGCTCCACGCCCCCCTCGGCAAGGTTTCCTTCGGTCCCGAAAAGATCCTTGGCAATCTCAAGGCTCTCGTCGAGACCGTGAACCGCCTGAAGCCTTCCGCGGCCAAGGGCACCTATATGAAGAACATGGCTGTCTCCACCACGATGGGCCCCGGCTTTAAGGTGGACATGACCTTGATCAAAAAGTTCATCGAAGGCTAACCCCTTTGAGAACAAAAACGGTCCGCTAGGACCGTTTTTGGCAATGGATTGGGAATTCGAGTCGAAGACGGCAGGCGGGGAAACCCTCAATCATGCCTGCTCAGACGCTTTCTTTGGCTCGGCTTTCCACTGCGAAGATTTTGAACGAATCTTCGAGCAACCCCTAACGTGAAGGAGATTCACGTGAATAGATCTGAAAAAGCTGCCCTGATTGCGCAGATTAAGGCGAAAGCCGACGCTGCCTCTTTTGTGGTAGTGACAGATTTCAAGGGGATGACGGTGGAAGAGCTGACGCGGCTCCGTGCGAAACTCTATGAGTGCGGCGGCGAGTATCTCGTCGTCAAGAACACGTTGGCCCGCATCGCCCTCACCGATGGTATGCATGATTCCGTTAAGGACATGTTCAAGGAAAACTGCGGCATCGCCCTGACCTCTCAGGATCCGGTGGCGGTCGCCAAGGCGGTTTCCGAATTTGCCAAGACCAGCAAGCTGTTTACTGTTCGCCACGCCAGCCTCGAAGGCAAGATGCTCTCCGCCGCCCAGGTGGACGCTCTCGCCAAGCTGCCCGGAAAGCAGGAACTCCTTGGTCAGGTCCTCGGCACCATGAACGCCGTGCCTACCAATTTCGTCTCCCTGTTCGCCAACATGGTTCGTCCTCTTATGTACGCCCTCAAGGCGATCGAAGAGAAAAAGGCTGCCTAGGCAACCCGTTAAACACCCAAGCCAAAGTCTCAAAGGAGCAATCCCATGGCCGTTACCAAAGAAGAAGTTGTTGAATTTATCGCTAACATGACCGTGCTCGAACTCTCCGAATTCATCAAGGAACTCGAAGAAAAGTTCGGCGTGTCCGCTGCCGCTCCCGCCGCTGCCATGATGGTGGCCGCTCCCGCTGAAGCCGCTGCTCCCGCTGAAGAAAAGACCGAATTCGACGTCATCCTGAAGTCCGCCGGCGCCAACAAGATCGGCGTCATCAAGGTTGTCCGCGCCCTGACCGGCCTCGGCCTGAAGGAAGCCAAGGACAAGGTTGACGGCGCTCCCTCCACCCTGAAGGAAGCCGTGTCCAAGGAAGAAGCCGAAGAAGCCAAGAAGCAGCTGGTTGAAGCCGGCGCTGAAGTTGAAGTGAAGTAAGTTCACTTTATACGCGCTTTCAAAGGCGGTGCGGGTTTTCCGCGCCGCCTTTTTTTATTGCACGAATTGGAAGGAGAACCTTTCAGAAGAGAGGCTTCACCCTCACCCTCCAATTCTCCATTCTTTCTAGACTTTCGCCCCATCGAATCCCTGTCCGCAACGTTTCCGGCTCCCAAAGGAGGGCATCGGTGATTCCGGAGCGCATCAGAAAGAGAACTTGCCTAGAGTCATTGGAGAAAAGCGGGATATCCAGCCGATAACCGACGCCCGGCCTCCCCTCCTGCCGGAAAGGGAAAAGAAGGGAATCCGGGACGCGCACGCCTCAAAGGGATATGGGGAGAAAGGCCGGGAAAACAAAGGCGAAAGGCGGGCCTCAGCGTTACCGTCAATCCTGCCCCGGCGGCTCATCATCCTTCCCCATAGAACGCGCTGCCAGCCAGCACGCGCCGCCGAAACAGATGAGAGCACCGGCCATAAGCATCAGTACCAGCCACAAGATGATTTCATTGTGGGGAAAACTGTCCACGAACAGCAACAGAACGAAGAGGCAGGCAAGCCCGATTTTCAGGATGGCCAGGCCAAACAGCCTCCCGGGCCTCCCTCTGAGCCCGGCACCGATACAGGCCCCAAAAGCGATGATGGCCAACGCCCCAAAAAAGATGCCGAAAAAACTGTCCACGCGTACCTCCCGGTGAAAGATGAAGCGAGGAGCCTCGTTCTTCCTTTACGGAGTGGGACCGCCGTACCGCAAGAGAGTGGAGGCGAACTCAGGGAAACAGGGCAAGGGGACAATGGCTGTCCAGACACAGCCATTCCGGAAAAGGGAGTACAAGAAAACACACCTCAAAGCTCATGGGGAGAGTTGCGGAGGCCGGGAAAACAAAGAGCAGCCTGCGGGCTATTCAGCGTTGCCGCCAGTCCCACGGCGTTTTTTCCACTCCCTGCCTCTTCCGGCGCGCCGCCAGCCAGCACGCACCGCCAAAACAGAAAACGCCCCCGGCCATCAGTATCTGCAGCACCCAAGCGAACAGCCCGTAGCCGTCACGGTATGTCGTGAAGGTCAAAGCGCCGTAGAGCAGACCGGCAAGCCCGAGCGCAAGAGTGACGAGCCCCAATCCCCTGCCGAAACGTCCTCTGAATGCGGCGCCGATACAGGCTCCGAAAACAAGCGGCACGCCCAGGGCAAGAAAAAAAACGATAAACTGACCGTCCATGCGCACCTCTCCGGTCATTCCAGAACATTCGAGGAAAAAAGGAAAGAAAGCTTCCTGTCCGGTATCTCCCGTTCACATCTTGACGCCCCACGCCAAGCGCCCCCGCACATATACCAGGGTTCTCTTTCCTTATGGCGAAAGTCCTCTCTTGGCAAAGCTGAGGGGAGGTGCGGTATGCCGCTTTTAGGGACTCAGCCGTCGGACGGAAGAGGCCCGTCGCCCGTTTCAAAGTCCTTACAGGATGAACGGAGAAGCCTTGAAGAAAGGGAGGGACGGACTCCCGGCAAGGAATCCCCCTTCTCCCTTTCCCCGGGCTCACAGCCTTTCCACTATTCAAAAACCATGCCCCAAATGAAGATTTTTCGCTTTGTGAGGAAAAAAAGCTTGCCTTTATGACGATTCCTTCTTATCTTTTCGAATTCACGCGACACGAACCAGAGGTGGTATCTGTTCCAATTTTTTGAACTAACACGGGTATCATCAGTCGACAACAGCCCTCCGGATCTTCTGGAGGGTAACTATGTTGTCGACCTTGTTGCGTTTTTTATACATGATTGATTCCGAGAGCGCGCAACCCGAGCACGTTCCGGCTTTTGCCGACCAACCTTCTCAGAGGTGAAATGATGGGTCAGCTTACCAAACAATTTGGCAAGATCAAGGTTGAGGTGGAGATTCCCCACCTGCTCAACCTGCAGGTGGACTCCTACCGGAAGTTCATGCAGGAGGGACGTACGGAACGTCTCCCTGATGAAGGTCTGGAAGGGGTCTTCCGTTCTGTCTTCCCAATCGAAGACTTCAACCGTACCGCCAGCCTCGAATTCGTCAGCTACGAAGTCGGCGAGCCCAAGTACGATCAGGCGGAATGCATCTCCAAGGGTCTTACCTACGAATCCCCGGTACGCATCAAGGTCCGCCTTGTCGTCTATGATGTCGACGACGAGACCGAAGCGCGTACTGTCCGCGATATCAAGGAACAGGACATCTATTTCGGCACCCTGCCCCTGATGACCGAAAAGGGAACCTTCATCATCAACGGGACCGAGCGCGTCATCGTCAACCAGTTGCAGCGTTCCCCCGGCATCATCTTCGAGCACGACGGCGGCAAGACGCATACCAGCCGCAAGGTGCTCTACTCCTGCCGCGTCATCCCCATGCGCGGTTCGTGGCTCGACTTTGACTTCGACCACAAGGACATCCTCTACGTGCGCATCGACCGCCGCCGTAAGATGCCCGCCACGATCCTGCTCAAAGCCATGGGCATGAGCAAGACCGAAATCCTGGACTGCTTCTACAAGAAAGAAATCTACGAGTTTGAGGACGACGGCCGCGTCTCCTGGCACTTCAATCCCGAGCTGCACCGTAAGGAAGCCGCCTTTGCCGACATCGTCGACAAGGAAGGCAACGTGCTGGTGAAGGCCGGCAAGCCCATCACCAAGCGCGCGTGGCGCCAGATGGAAGCCGCCGGCGTCGAAAAGATCGAAGTGGCCCCCGAAACGCCCTTCGGCCTGTTCCTTGCCGAAGATCTGGTCGACAACGCCACCGGTGAAATCCTCGCCGAAGCCGCCGACGAAATCACCGCCGGCCTCTTCGACGCGTGCCGCGAAGCCGGGATCACGACCATTTCAGCGCTGCATACCCGCGGTACCGATACCTCTTCCTCCATCCGCGATACCCTGGTGCAGGACAAGACGCCCACCATGGAAAAGGCGCAGGAAGAAATCTATCGCCGCCTGCGCCCGAGCTCCCCGCCGACCCCGGAAATCGCCGCGTCGTTCTTCGACAACCTGTTCCGCAACGGCGACTACTACGACCTGTCGCCCGTGGGCCGCTACAAGCTCAACCAGCGCCTGAACAAGACCGATCACGCCGATCTGCGCACCCTTGCCGACGACGACATCCTCGACGCCATCAAGGTGCTTGTCCAGCTGAAGGACAGCCACGGCCCCGCCGACGACATCGACCATCTCGGCAACCGCCGCGTGCGCCTCGTGGGCGAACTGGTGGAAAACCAGTACCGCATCGGCCTCGTGCGCATGGAACGCGCCATCAAGGAGCGGATGAGCATTCAGGAAGTGGCGACGCTCATGCCCCACGACCTGATCAATCCGAAGCCCGTGGCCGCCGTGCTCAAGGAATTCTTCGGCACCTCGCAGCTGTCGCAGTTCATGGACCAGACCAACTCCCTCTCGGAAGTCACGCACAAGCGCCGTCTTTCCGCTCTGGGCCCCGGCGGTCTGACCCGCGAACGCGCCGGGTTCGAAGTCCGAGACGTCCATGTGTCGCACTATGGCCGTATCTGCCCCATCGAAACGCCTGAAGGCCCGAACATCGGTCTGATCGTTTCCCTGACGACCTACGCCAAGGTGAACGACTACGGCTTCATCGAGACGCCGTACCGCGTCATCCGCGACGGCTACATGACCGACGAGTTCGTGCACCTCGACGCTTCCCGCGAAACGGGCCACGTCATCGCGCAGGCCAACGCCGCCGTCGACGCCGACCGCCGTCTCGTGGACGACTACGTCACCGCCCGTGTAGGCGACGACGTGCTCATGGCCGCCCGTGAGGAAATCACCCTCATGGACATTTCCCCGAGCCAGATGGTGTCCATCTCTGCGGCGCTCATCCCGTTCCTCGAACACGACGACGCCAACCGCGCGCTCATGGGCTCCAACATGCAGCGTCAGGCCGTCCCCCTGCTGCGCTCGGAAAAACCCTTGGTGGGCACGGGCATGGAAGTGGACGTTGCCCGCGACTCCGGCGCCTGCATTGTGGCTCCGGCCGACGGGCTGGTGCAGTATGCGGACGCCGACCGCATCGTGGTTTCCTACGAGGGCGATCTCTACCCCAAGCAGGGCGGCGTGCGCGCCTACGACCTGCTCAAGTTCCACAAGTCCAACCAGAACTCCTGCTTCGGGCAAAAGCCCACCTGCTACCCCGGCCAAAAGGTCAAAAAAGGGCAGATTCTGGCGGACGGCCCCGGCATTGACGAAGGCCAGCTGGCCCTGGGCAAAAACCTGGTGGTGGCCTTCATGCCCTGGTGCGGCTACAACTACGAAGACTCCATCCTCATTTCCGAACGCACGGTGAAGGAAGACGTCTTCACCTCCATCCATATCGAAGAATTCGAGGTGGTGGCCCGCGACACCAAGCTGGGACCGGAAGAAATCACCCGAGATATTCCCAACGTCAGCGAAGACATGCTGCGCAACCTGGACGAAAGCGGCATCATCCGCATCGGCGCGGCCGTCAAGCCCGACGACATTCTGGTGGGCAAAATCACCCCCAAGGGCGAAACCCAGCTCACCCCGGAAGAAAAACTCCTGCGGGCCATCTTCGGCGAAAAGGCCAGGGACGTGAAAAACACCTCCCTCAAGGTTCCGCCGGGGGTGGAAGGCACCATTATCGACGTAAAGGTCTTCAACCGCCGCTCCGGCGAGAAGGACGACCGCACCCTGGCCATTGAGTCCCACGACACTGCCGTGCTGGACCAGAAGGAAGCCGACCACATGCGCGCCCTTACGGACCGCACCCGCGAGCTGCTGACCCCGCACGTGCTGGGCAAGCAGATTGCCGCTTCCGTGCCCGGCAAAAAGAAGGGCGACGTGCTGCTGGAAGCGGGCGCCGCGCTGAGCGAAGACGTACTGGCGCAGATTCCCGTCAAAAAGCTGGCCGGGCTCTTCAAAAGCAAGGAAGTCAACGACCAGGTGGCGGAGCAGCTCAAGGGCTATGACCGCCAGGTGGAATACCTCAAGGCCGTCTACGACTCCAAACGCGAAAAAGTTACCGAAGGCGACGACCTGCCCCCCGGCGTCATCAAAATGGTCAAGGTGCACATCGCCATCAAGCGCAAGCTCTCGGTGGGCGACAAAATGGCCGGCCGCCACGGCAACAAGGGCGTGGTTTCCTGCATCTTGCCGGAAGAAGACATGCCCTTCTTTGCCGACGGCCGCCCCGTGGACATCGTGCTCAACCCCCTGGGTGTGCCTTCGCGTATGAACATCGGGCAGATCATGGAAACGCATCTGGGCTGGGGCGCCAAGGAACTGGGCCGGCAGCTGGCCGAACTGGTGGATTCCGGCGCGGCCATGCAGGTGGTGCGCAATGAGGTCAAAGACGTCTTTGCCTCTGAAGACATCAACGCCCTGGTGGACGACATGGACGACGAGGAATTTGCCGCCTCAGTGCGCAAGCTGCGCAACGGCATCGTTACCAAGACCCCCGTGTTTGACGGCGCCACCGAAGAAGAAATCTGGGGCTGGATGGACAAGGCGGGGCTGGCCAACGACGGCAAGACCACCCTTTACGACGGCCGCACGGGCGTGGCCTTCAAAAACCGGGTGACCACGGGCGTCATGTACATGCTCAAGCTGCACCACCTGGTGGACGAAAAAATCCACGCACGCTCCACGGGCCCTTACTCTCTGGTCACCCAGCAACCCCTGGGCGGCAAGGCGCAGTTTGGCGGCCAGCGGCTGGGCGAAATGGAAGTCTGGGCCCTGGAGGCCTACGGCGCGGCCTATCTGCTGCAGGAGTTCCTCACCGTCAAGTCCGACGACGTGACCGGTCGCGTGAAGATGTACGAAAAGATCGTCAAGGGCGACAACTTCCTGGAAGCCGGCCTGCCCGAATCCTTCAACGTGCTGGTCAAGGAGCTTATGAGCCTCGGCCTCAACGTGACCCTGCACCAGGAAGAAGGCAAAAAAAAGCCCCGACGCCAGGAGTTCTTCCAGGAGCGTGAAACCGAGAACTAGGTTTTCGGCGCGGC
>ERZ836877.6475-NODE-6475-length-10462-cov-3.373306_pt1 | contig 10462 bp, 8 predicted proteins | sample MGYA00519469_ERZ836877 | MGnify/ENA primary metagenome ERZ836877 (study PRJEB31850, sample SAMEA3708809) | human gut metagenome | biome: human gut; feature: human-associated habitat; material: faeces | place: China | collected 2014 ... | reverse complement strand
CGAGCAGCCCTTAAATGCCGGTATACTTGACCTTGCAACCCATAAGATGTGCGGCGCGCGATATCGCTGTCGCGCCCGGTGAGCTCTTGCCTCGCCTTTTCACCCTTGCCTTTTCAGGCGGTTGTTTTCTGTCACATTACTCTGTCGTCGCCGACAGCTTCCCGTTAGGAAATATGGTGCTCTTTGTTGCCCGGACTTTCCTCTCGGCCCTCATGCGTGGCCGAGCGACAGACCGGCGGTCACAGACGTCTGTGTAGGGTTTATTACATGTAACCGCGGATGATGCCGCGCTTTGAGTTCTTGACAAAAAGTATAATCTCGTCGCGCTCTTTTGTGGCGGGCAGCTCTGCCTCGATGCGCTCGAGGGCGTCGCTGACATTCATGCTCGAGAGATAGAGATAGCGGTAGGTATCCTGGATGTCACGGATAGTGTCGTTGGAGAAATTGCGGCGACGCAGACCGATAGAGTTTACACCGGCATAGGCTATAGGCTCGCGGGCTGCCTTGACATAAGGAGGAATATCTTTGTTGACAAGCGCACCGCCCTGAAGCATAACGTGCGGACCGATGTGGCAGAACTGATGTATCAGCGAGCCGCCGCCGATGACAGCGAAGTCATCGACAATCACCTCGCCGGCGAGCTGACTGGCGTTAGAGATGATGACATTATTGCCGACGATACAGTCGTGGGCGACATGAGAGTAAGCCATAATCAGGCAGTTGTTGCCTACAACCGTGCGGCCTTTGGCGGCTGTGCCGCGGTTGACGGTCACACACTCGCGTATCGTGGTGTTGTCGCCGATTATGGCGACAGTCTCCTCGCCGCGGAATTTGAGGTCCTGAGGGATAGCGCCGATGACGGCTCCAGGGAAGATTGTACAGTTTTTACCGATGCGCGCGCCTTCGAGGATGGTGACATTGCTGCCGATGCGCGTGCCCTCACCGATCTCGACATTCTGGTCTATTGTGACAAAGGGGTCTATAACGACCGACGGCGCAATCTTGGCGGCGGGATGGATATATGCAAGAGGTTGTTTCATTTCTTTGTGATTAGAGATATACTTGAAGGTTATTTATTCTTTATGATCTGAGCCATGAACTCGCACTCACAGACGACTTTCTCGCCGACAAAGGCAAGACCCTTCATCACGGCGCAGCCGCGACGCAGAGGCGTCATGAACGAAACATGGAACAGAAGAGTGTCGCCGGGAACGACTTTCTGGCGGAACTTGACATTATCTATCTTCATGAAGTATGTCGAATAACGCTCGGGCTCTTCGACCGAACCGAGCACAAGCAGGCCGCCGGTCTGCGCCATAGCCTCGACAAGAAGGACTCCGGGAACTACAGGTTCCTGGGGGAAGTGCCCCTGGAAGAAAGGCTCATTGGTGGTGATGTTCTTGACACCGACGATATAGCTGTCGGCCTTGTCGATGATCTTGTCGACGAGGAGGAAAGGATAACGGTGGGGAAGAAGCTGACGGATGCGGTTGTTGTCCATCAGCGGGGCGACGTTGGGATTATAGACCGGTGCCTGAACTTCCTGACGCTTGATATCGCTGCGAATCTTCTTCGAGAGCTGAGTGTTGATGGTGTGACCGGGTTTTGTTGCGATGACCTTGCCCTTGAGCGGACGGCCGATGAGGGCGATGTCGCCGATGAGGTCGAGGAGTTTGTGACGCGCGGGCTCATTCTCGTGAGTCAGGGGACGCGGATTGATATAGCCGAAGGTCGACACCTCGCGGTGGGGAGTGCCGGTGAGGTCGGCGATATGGTCAAGCTGCTGCTGTGTCAGCGGTGTGTCATAGATGACGATTGCGTTGTCGAGATCGCCGCCCTTGATGAGGTTGGCGCTCAGCAGCGGCTCTATCTCGCGGACGAAGACGAAAGTGCGGGCTGCGGCAATTTCGTCGACATACTCGCTGACATGTTCCATCGAGGCATACTGGTTTGAGAGCACGGGTGACTCGAAGTTGACTTTGACTTCGACGCTGAACTCGTCGTCAGGCAGAATCATGATTTTAGAGCCTGTCTCGGGCGACGAAATCTCGATTTTGCTCTTGACATAGTAGAAATCTTTGTCAGAAGCCTGCTCTGTCAGACCTACGCGGGCTATTTCGCCGGCATAGATCTTTGCGCTGCCGTCGAGGATGGGAAGCTCGGGAGCATCGACCTTGATGAGGCAGTTGTCGACGCCTGCGGCATAGAGGGCCGACATGGCGTGCTCGATGGTGCTGACCGACACGTCGCCTTTGGCGATGACTGTGCCGCGGTTGGTAGCCACGACATTCTCGGCCAATGCGTCGATGACCGGCTGGCCTTCGAGATCGACGCGCTGTATTTTATATCCGTGGTTATCGGGCGCCGGGCAAAACTCTGCTGTTATATGGGCGCCGGTGTGAAGTCCTTTGCCCTTGACAGTAAAGGCTTCGCTTATGGTCAACTGTTTCATGGAGTATGTATAATGTTGTTAGTTTATTATTCGTTTTCTGTTGCTGACATTTTTTCAAGACGGTCGACGCGGCTGTAGAGTTCACCGAGATGCTTGACCCAGCACGCCTGTCGGGCAAACTGACCGGCCGCGACGGCAGGATAACCCATCAGACGCTTGCCGTCGGCGACGTTGTTGGGTATGCCGCTCTGGGCGCCGACCTCGACACGGTCGCCGACCTTTATATGTCCGGCCACACCGACCTGACCGCCTATCATACACCAGTCGCCGATTTTGGCCGAACCGGCCACGCCGCCCTGAGCCGCCATGACTGTGTTGGCTCCGATCTCGACATTGTGAGCGATTTGCACGAGGTTGTCAATCTTGGTACCGCGGCCAATGCGTGTCGTGCCCATCGTAGCACGGTCGACTGTGGTGTTGGCGCCCAACTCGACGTCGTCGGCAATCTCGACTATGCCGATCTGAGGTATCTTGTGGTAGCCGTCGGCCGCAGGCGCGAAACCGAAGCCGTCGGCGCCGATGACGACACCGCTGTGAAGTATACAGCGGCTACCGATCTTGCAGCCGTCATAAATCTTGACGCCGGGATAGATGATCGAGCCGTCGCCGACGGTGACATTGCGGCCGACATAGGCCTGCGGATAAATCTTGACATTGTCACCGATGCGGGCGCCCTCGCCGATATAGGCGAACGCCCCGACATATACATCGCTGCCGACTGTGGCTTTATCGCTTATAAACGACGGCTGCTCGATGCCGGTCAGCACAGGCTGTGTGGCCTGGGCGGCGAGAGTCATGAGCGCCGAAAGCGTCGCGTAAGGGTCGTCGACACGTATGAGCGTGGCGCTGACAGGATGCTCGACCACGAAATCGCGGCGGACGAGCACGATGCTCGCCTTGGTGTCATATATATGATGGGTATACTTCGGATTTGCAAGAAAGGTAATCGAGCCGGGGCCGGCTTCTTCTATTTTGGCGAATGAGCCGACGCAGACGCTACCGTCTCCATCGACAGTACCGCCGATTTGTTGTGCTATCAGATCTGCTGAGAAATTCATTTTAACAGATTTCGTTCCTTATTTCTATAAACAATATGCAAAGTTGGCAAAAAAAATTCACATAGAGGGCATATACGTGCAAAAAACCTGCCTTCCGTGCTGCGGGAGGCAGGTTTTTATGGGGTTCAGAGCTTGTTTCAGAGTTTTTCGAGGTCGTGTGTGTTGTCTGTAATCTCGCTGTCGGGCACTTCATAGTTGGCGAGATCACCGGCGAGAAAGCGGTCATAGGCTGTCATGTCGATGAGTCCGTGGCCCGAGAGATTGAAGAGTATCACCGGCGATGTGCCTGCCTCCTTGGCCTTGCGGGCTTCACGGATGGCAGCCGCGATGGCATGGGCCGACTCAGGGGCGGGAATAATGCCCTCGCTTTTGGCGAAGAGGGTCGCGGCCTCGAACGATTCGAGCTGAGGGATGTCGACAGCGCCGATGAGACCGTCGTTCTTGAGCTGGCTGACAACCGAGCCGGCTCCGTGATAGCGCAGACCGCCGGCATGGATGTTCGCGGGCGAGAAGTTGTGACCCAGACTGAGCATCGGTATCAGCGGCGTGTAACCGGCCTCGTCACCGAAGTCATAACTGAAGACGCCGCGAGTCAGCTTGGGACACGACGCGGGCTCGGCAGCGATAAACTCGGTCGAGCGCTCGCCCGAGAGGTTATGGCGCAGGAACGGGAAAGCAATGCCCGAGAAGTTGCTGCCGCCGCCGAAACAGCCGATGACAACGTCGGGATAATCACCGGCCATCTCCATCTGCTTCTCGGCCTCAAGCCCGATGACCGTCTGATGGAGAGCCACATGATTGAGAACCGAACCGAGGGCATACTTACAATTTGGGGTCGACATGGCGAGCTCGACGGCCTCGCTGATGGCCGTACCGAGCGAGCCCTGATAGTTGGGGTGTTCGGTGATAATCTTGCGGCCGGCCTTTGTCGACATGCTCGGCGATGCTATGACCTCGGCGCCGTAGGTCTGCATGATCGAGCGGCGGTAAGGCTTCTGGTTATATGAAATCTTTACCATATAGACCGCCAGCTCGAGGCCGAACATACGGCTCGCAAGCGACAGCGCGGCACCCCACTGCCCTGCCCCTGTCTCGGTCGTGACATTGGTCACACCCTGTTTCTTGCAGTAATATGCCTGAGGAATGGCCGAGTTGAGCTTGTGGCTACCGACAGGACTGACACTTTCGTTCTTGAAATAGATTTTTGCCGGGGTATCGAGCATTTTCTCGAGACCGCGGGCGCGAACGAGCGGCGTCGGACGCCAGATTTTATACAGTTCACGTACTTCCTCCGGGATTTCAATCCACGAATCGGTGAAGTTAAGTTCCTGACGCGATGCCTCCTCTGAGAAGAGCGGATAGAGATCTTCGGCGGTCAGCGGCTTGTGTGTCGCCGGATTGAGCATCGGACGCGGCTTGACCGGCATCGACGGGATGATGTTGAACCATGCCGTCGGTATGTCTTTCTCTGACAAGAGATACTTTTTTGACTGTTCCATAATATTGTTTTAAAAACGCAAATGTACACAAATATATGACATAGTGTCATCGGTTGACGATATTTTTTATATTTTTGTCAGCGTTATGAAAATCGGTACGAAAAAAATCATCCTTGGCTCGGCTGCTGCTCTCATCGTGATTGCAGCCGTCACGGGCCTTTATATCTACAGATACATAAGCCAACCATTTGACGGTGAAAAAGTAAGAGTCCGCGTTCCAGCCGCGGCGACAGCCTCCGACCTGCGCGACAGTCTCGTCACGGCGCTCGGCTCAGGCTATGGCTCGGCTGTCTACCGTCTGTGGGAACTTCAGGGCGGCGATGTCTCCGCAGCCCACGGCTCGTATGTCGTCGACCCCGGCGCGAGCGCCCTCTCGGTCAGCCGCCGCATTAAAAACGGCCGTCAGTCGCCCGTCAATGTGACATTCAACAACATCCGCACCCTCGACGCCCTCGCACGCCGCATCGCCTCCCGCATGGAGTTTGACGCAGACGCCTTCATCGCCGCCTGCGACAGCGTCCTGCCTGCCATGGGCTTCAAAGCGCCGCAATACCCTGCGGCCTTTCTGCCCGACACCTATCAGTTCTACTGGACCGACAGGGCCGATGATGTCGTCGCCAGAATCGCCTGCGTGCGCAACGATTTCTGGAACGACAGCCGCCGCGCACGTGCCAAGGCAATGGGTCTGACGCCTGTCGAAGTTGCGACTGTGGCGTCGATAGTCGAAGAGGAGACTGCCAAGAGCGACGAGCGGCCGCTTGTGGCACGGCTCTATCTCAACCGCCTCGCCCGAAACATGAAACTTCAGGCCGATCCGACGGTCAAGTTCGCCATCGGCGACTTCTCGCTGCGACGCCTCTACAACAAGCATCTGACGGTCGATTCGCCATATAATACCTACCGCAACACAGGTCTTCCTCCGGGACCTATACGCATCGTCGAGCGGTCGGCCATCGACGCCGTGCTCGACGCCCCCGGGCATGACTACATCTATATGTGCGCCAGAGAAGACTTCTCGGGCTATCACAACTTCGCCGCAGACTATGCGGGCCATCAGGCCAACGCGCGCCGCTACCGCACCGCCCTCGACAAAAGAAATATCAGATAGCCGAACCGGCTATTAGACAATTTTAAATCACTGTATGGAACTATTTTTATTGTTGGATGTTATAGTAAGCAAATGAGCTTATTTTCCCGGTCAACAGAGCACCGCCATGAAACCACGATCGCTCTTGCCAGCCGGCAGATATTATCAACAATTAAAATTACATACTAATGATTGACCCTAATTATCGTCAAGGCGACGTAAAAAGCGATCCTTTCGGACAAGATGCAATGCTCAACCCCGCACCGGTAGAAAAAATTCCCGACGGCCCCACCACGCCTCAAGTAGCATATCAGATGGTTAAAGACGAGACTTTTGCCCAGACACAGCCGCGTCTTAATCTTGCCACGTTCGTAACCACCTACATGGACGAGTATGCGACCAAACTTATGAACGAGGCCATCAACATCAACTATGTTGACGAGACCCAATATCCGCGTGTGGCCGTTATGTGCCAGAAGTGTATCAATATAGTCGCAAATCTATGGAACACACCCGAACAGAAGAAATGGAAAACCGGCGCCCTCGCCATCGGTTCGTCTGAAGCATGTATGCTCGGCGGCATCGCAGCGTGGAAACGCTGGATCGAACGCCGCAAGAAAGCCGGCAAACCTTATGACAAACCCAACTTCGTCATTTCAGCCGGGTATCAGGTAGTGTGGGAAAAATTCGCCACACTCTGGAACATCGAGATGCGTCAGGTGCCTCTGTCGACCGAACATCCCACTCTCGACATCGACCAGGCCATCAAGATGTGCGACGAAAACACATTCTGTGTCGTTGCCATTCAGGGTGTCACCTGGACAGGTCTTAACGACGACGTCGAGGCTCTCGACAAAGCCCTCGACAAATACAACGCCGAGACAGGCAATGAAGTCTGCATCCATATCGACGCAGCTACCGGCGGTTTCATTCTGCCGTTCATCTACCCCGACAAGAAATGGGACTTCCGTCTGAAATGGGTGCTTTCTATCAGCACCTCGGGCCACAAGTTCGGTCTCGTATACCCGGGTCTCGGATGGGTAGTCTGGAAAGACAAACAGTATCTGCCCGCCGACATGTCGTTCACAGTCGACTATCTTGGTGCAGAAGTAACTCAGGTAGGTCTGAACTATTCACGTCCGGCCGCCCAGATTCTCGGCCAGTACTATCAGTTCATACGCCTCGGATTCGAAGGCTACAAGAACGTCCAGTACAACTCGATGCAGATAGCCAAATATCTCCACTCACAGATTTCAGCCTTCCCCGAATTCATACCCTATTCGCCCGATGTTCCCAACCCCATCGTGACATGGCTTATGAAGCCCGAAGTCCAGAAAGATGCCAAATGGACACTCTATGACCTTCAGGACAAACTGGCTCAGCACGGCTGGATGGTACCTGCCTATGCGATGCCGGTCAATATCCAGGACATGGTTGTGATGCGTGTGCTCTGCAAACAGGGCTTCAGCCGCGACATGTGCGACGAGCTGCTCCACGATATCACAGCCGCCGTGGCCGAACTTAACGCTCTCGAATATCCGACAACGACACGCATCGCCATGGAGAAAAACATTCCTCTCGCAAGCAAATCGTTCAACCATACCGGCAAATAACCGGGATGCCCGCTTGCGACAGCTAAATTAAACAACAGGACAACGCGGCAGGTGGAGTTTACGCAAACACATTCCATCTGCCGCCTGTTTTTACCTGTCAATCCCGTCATCTCTCTACCGCTTTAACTATGGAAAGAAAAATAACCTTATCAGAGATAAAACAGGCCGCCACCGAAGCCTATAACGAATCAAAAAACGTCAGCGGAGGGGCTAACGCCAACTATATACCCTATCTCGCCAACATCGACCCGAAGCTGTTCGGTCTGAGCGTGACCCTCACCGACGGCACGTCATTCAATTTCGGCGACACGGAGTATAAATTCGGCATCGAGTCTGTCTCGAAAGTACCTACGGCAATTCTAGCCATGATACAGCACACACCGGCCGGGGTGCTCGAACGTATCGGCGCCGACGCAACCGGTCTGCCGTTCAACTCTATTTTCGCCATCCTGCTCGAAAACGACCATCCGTCGACGCCGCTCGTCAACGCCGGCGCCATTTCAGCCTGCTCGATGATTGCCCCTCAGGGCGCGTCTGCCGAGAAATGGAAGGCCATCACCGACAACATCACCGAACTCTGCGGCTCGGCGCCCCAGCTCATCGACGAACTCTACGAGAGCGAGACAGCAACCAACTTCAACAACCGCGCCATATCATGGCTGTTGAAAAACTACGGGCGCATCTATGACGACGTAGACATGAGCCTCGACCTTTATACACGACAGTGCTCTCTCGGCATAACATCGTCACAGCTCTCTGTCATGGGCGCCACAATCGCAAACAATGGCCTCAATCCTGTCACCGGCAAACAGGTGTTTGCTCCCGAAATATCGGCAAAGATAACGACCATGATAGCTTCGGTCGGTTTCTACCAGCATACCGGTGACTGGCTCTATACATCGGGCATACCGGCCAAAACCGGTGTCGGTGGCGGAGTCATGGGCGTGATGCCCGGGCTTTTCGGCATAGCCGCCTTCGCTCCCCCGCTTGATGACGCCGGCAACTCGGTCAAGGCCCAGACCGCCATAAAACTGTTCATGCACAAACTCGGCCTCGGCATCTACAGCGGCGACAAAGTGACAATCGTCCAAGGCTGATTACATTCATCTTAATCTTAAACACTTACTATTATGTCAAATTCTTCCGGACAAACAAAAGCGACTGTCAAGCAAGCCGCAAAAATGGGAGTGTTCACCCTCATCATAATGAACATCGTCGCGGTTGTCTCACTGAGGGGACTTCCGGCTGAAGCCGAATATGGAGTAAGTTCGGCATTCTATTACATTCTGGCCGCACTGGTCTTTCTCGTTCCGGTGTCGCTGGTGGCCGCCGAGCTTGCAGCGATGTTTCCCTATCAGCAGGGCGGTATGTTCAGATGGGTCGGAGAAGCCTTCGGCGACAAGGCCGGCTTCCTCGGTATCTGGCTGCAATGGATCGAGAGCACGATCTGGTATCCGACCGTGCTGACATTCGGCGCCGTCTCGCTGGCGTTCATAGGTCTCGACCATGTTTATGACACCCATCTCGCGGCCAATAAGTACTATACCATAATCGTCGTGCTCGCAATATACTGGCTTGCGACCTTCATTTCGATGAAAGGCATGGGCTGGGTCGGCAAGGTGTCGAAAATCGGCGGTCTTGTGGGAACAATCATTCCTGTAGGTCTGATTGTGGTCTGCGCCGTGATATATCTTGCCACCGGCGGTCAGTCGCAGATGAACTGGCACGGCGATTTCATCCCCGACTTCACCAATTTCGACAATGTCGTTCTGGCCGTCTCTATTTTCCTGTTCTACGCCGGCATGGAGATGAGCGGCGTACACGTCAGAGAAATCAAGAATCCTACGGTCAATTATCCTAAAGCCGTCATTATCGGCGCCCTCGCCACCGTAGCCATCTTCATTCTCGGCACTTATGCCCTCGGCGTCATAATTCCGGCCAAAGACATCAACCTCGTGCAAAGTCTTCTTGTCGGCTTTGACAACTACTTCCGTGTCCTCCATATCAACTGGCTGTCGCCTGTAATCGCTGTCGCACTGGCATTCGGCGTACTCGCCGGCGTGCTCACCTGGGTCGCAGGCCCGTCTAAAGGTGTGTTTGCCGTCGGTCAGGCCGGTTATCTGCCTAAATTCTTCCAGAAGACCAACAAAAGCGGCGTACAGAAAAACATACTTTACGTTCAGGGAGGCATTGTGACCGTGCTCGCGTTCCTTATGGTACTCATGCCGTCGGTGCAGAGCTTCTATCAGATTCTTTCACAGCTCACGTGTATCCTCTATCTCATCGCTTATCTGCTGATGTTTGCGGCTGCGATACGTCTTCGTTATAATATGAAAAACGCCCCGCGTCCATACAGACTGGGTAAGACCGGCAACGGTGTCATGTGGCTCATCAGCGGCGTAGGCTTCTTGGGCTCGCTTGTAGCGTTCATCTTCAGCTTCTTCCCGCCGAACCAGATTGCCATGGGCTCTAACGGCGTATGGTTCACAGTCCTCATTGGCGGCACTGTCCTGTTTGTCGTTCTGCCTTTTGTAATTCTGAAATTCAAAAAAGCATCCTGGGACTCTCTCGGCACAGAGTTCGTGCCTTTCCACTGGGATAATTCACAGGGCGCAGCTGCAATACGTCAGAAAGCCGCCGAAGAATTCGTCGCAGAAAACCCCACTCTGCCATCCGAACAGTCAAAGGCAATCCTTGACTATGCCTCATCGACAGATAAAGTAGCCGATAAATAACCGGCTGACATAATAGAT
>ERZ836877.6474-NODE-6474-length-10463-cov-2.790546_pt1 | contig 10463 bp, 8 predicted proteins | sample MGYA00519469_ERZ836877 | MGnify/ENA primary metagenome ERZ836877 (study PRJEB31850, sample SAMEA3708809) | human gut metagenome | biome: human gut; feature: human-associated habitat; material: faeces | place: China | collected 2014 ... | reverse complement strand
TCTACCGGTATAGGCAGCTTGATAGCGTTGTTTGCCAAAAAAAGCAACAAAACCTTTTTGTCTGTCAGCTTGGGATTTTCCGCGGGGGTTATGATATACGTCTGCTTTGCGGAGCTGTTTAAAAATTCTCAGGAAATGCTCGCCGCAAGCTTCGGACAGGTAAAGGGTGCGATTTTTTCGACTGTTTCGCTGTTTTGCGGCATTGCGGCAGTCATGCTGATAGAGGGGCTTTTGCCCGAAAAGGAAAAAAAGGAGTTTGGCGGGGAGGTTTGCGACGAGGAGAAAAAACGCAAGCGGCTGCTCAGGTCGGGGATATTTACGGCGCTTACCATTGCCGTGCACAATCTTCCGGAGGGGCTTGCAACCTTTGTTTCCGCGCTTGACAATCCCAAGCTTGCCGTGCCGGTGGTTGCTGCCGTAGCCATACACAACATTCCGGAGGGAATCGCAGTGTCCACGCCCGTGTTTTTTGCGACGGGAAGCAGGAGCAAGGCTTTCTGGTACTCTTTTCTGTCGGGACTTGCCGAGCCGCTGGGGGCGATTGCGGGTTATCTGATGCTTATGCCCATTCTCAACGAAACGGTGTTCGGCGTTCTGTACGGAGCGGTTGCGGGAATCATGCTTTACATAGCGCTTGCGGAGCTTTTGCCGTCGGCACACGAGCAGTCGCCGAAAAAGTTTGCGGTAAACGCGGGGCTTGTGGCGGGTATGCTGATAATGGCGATAAGCCTGATTTTGTTTATGTAAATGCAACAAAAAAACGCGCGGGAGCCGCGCGTTTTGTTTTTAAATTTATTTTTTTAAATTATGTTGATTTGGCAGGCGCGCATGGCTTCTATGGCGTTTCTGTGCCGCTCGGGAGTGACTCCCGCGCAGCAGCTTTCCACGACGTTTATTTCCGCTTCGGGTAAAAACGCTTTTAGCAAAAGCGCGTTTGAAATCACGCAGATGTCTGTGCAGACGCCTACGAGGTCAATGCTGTCGAATTGATTGTCAAGCGCGTACTGCGCAAGCAGCAGACTGCCGAAGGTGTATTTGTCGAATACGTTTTGGACATAATCCGACAGAGCTTCGGCGATTTGCCAACCCTTTGTGTTTTTGACGCAATGGGGCACGGGCAGTTTTCGCCCCTCCTGAGTCTGCGCATAGTTTTCGTCGTGAGTGTCGCGGGTGAAAACTATTTCGGCGCCCTGTTCGTCCGCGCGTTTTACGTACTCCGCGACTGCCGGCAAAATTTTTTCCGTATCCGAGTTTGAAAGCGCGCCGCAGATGAAATCGTTTTGCATATCTATGACTGCCACCAATTTTTTCATGCTTTTTCTCCCGCAACAGGATAGCACAAATTCGGAAATTTGTCTATTTTTAAAATTATGCGTTTCAAAGATTTAACATTTTTTGCGGGAGTGTGCTATAATAAAAACCAATTTTCAAGAGCAACGGAGATGATTATGCGAATATTTAAAAAACTCAAAGCACAGTCTGTCGTCGTTTCATTGCTTTATCTTGTTCTCGGCATTTGTCTGCTTGCCGTGCCCGACGCAGCGAAACGTACCGTTTGTTATTTTGCGGGAGCCATGCTCATTGTCAGCGGTTTGGTGCAGATAATAAATTATTTTTTGTATTCGGTGGTTCGTTTCGGTTTTCTGTGGGGAATCATCGACGTTTTCGCGGGTATTTTTATTGTCAGCTCGGCGGATATATTCGCACAGACGGAAATTTTCGCTCTGCTTTTCGGCATTCTGCTGGTCGGGAAAAGCATTTTCGAGTTTCAGACGGCTGCGGACATGAAGAGGTTCGGAGTAAAATTCTGGTGGGCGGAAACGGCGTACGCGGCGCTGCTGCTTGTCTTGGGAGTGGTGCTGCTGTTCGACCCCTTCGGAGCCGAAAGGGCGTTGTTTGTTTATCTCGGCGTGTGTTCTCTGCTTAACGGTATTTTGGGCTTTGCGGTTAACTTTTTTGTTTCCGGAAAGATTAAAAAGGTAAAACATACGGTGGTGCGGGAGCTGGACAGCGACCAATTTGAATTGAGAGACGCGCCGGAGGAGTCCGACGGCGATTGACGGGGCGACGACGGGCTTGAATAAAGCTGTCTTTTATTGTTTAAAATGTGTGTTATACGCGCAGGCGGCGGGCGTTGGAGACGCAAAACGCAAAAAGAGGAAGCTCTTTGCGCCGCCTGTTGGCCGTCAAACACGTTTTTCTCAGGCGGATTAATCGGCAAAAAGCTTGAGTTAGCAAACTCCGTCAAATTGTTTGCTTTTAAACTCGGCAGCCCGCGCCGCAGCGTTGACAAAACAGCGGCGTTCTGTTAAAATAAACGCACGCCGAGCAATATGCGGTAACGGTGTTGCATATCAAAAAGTAAAGTTTGGTTCCGCAGTCGTTTAAATCGAAAAATTGCGCAGCTTTTTTGAAATTAAAATTACGGAGGCATATCGAAGCGGTCACAACGAGGCGGTCTTGAAATGCGCTTGAAATCAAGCGGTCTAAACGCGCCACTCGTTTCTACAACGAAAACGGAACTTCGGCGGATTTGCTCCGCAAGCGATTGATTTTATCCCATATCTTGTGGTAAAATATCTACCGTCAAAGCGGTCGATTTGCAAGTTGGTTTTCTACAAACTATCTGTAAACGCCGTAAATTCTACAAACTTTTCTACAAATTGCAAATCAAGCGGTCTAAACTTGTAGAAACGCAAAACTGAATAAAAAATTGCCGATTTTTCGGCAATTTCGATACGGAAAGTTGGCCGAGTGGTCGATGGCACATGTCTTGAAAACATGAGATGTGAGAGCATCCGGGGGTTCGAATCCCTCACTTTCCGCCAAATATGCGGCAAAGTACCGCGTTATAAGCCGCAAAGCACTTTTCTTTGCGGCTTTTTCATATCCATAGGAGGGAAAAATTATGAAGATGACTTTAAGTGTAAAAAACCAAAGTGTTGAAACATCTGGACTTCCCAAAGATTATCGAGAAGCCTTATGTGAATACATTTGGAATGGATATGAAGCAAATGCCACAGAGGTAAATTTATCATTCAATCTTAATGCTACAAGTCAAGGAATAGATTCAATTAGCATTACCGATAATGGAGAGGGAATTAAATACATTTCTCTATCAGAGACTTTTGGCTCTTTCTTGGTTTCTCAAAAAAACACTTTGTCCTTAAAGGCAAAAACTAAAGCCAACAAAGGGAAAGGCCGTTTTTCATTTGGATTATTTTCGTCCTTAGCCGTATGGAAGACCTGCTACTTGGAAGATGAAAAATATAAGTCATATTCTATCACACTTCTTGATTCTAAAAAAGAAGATATAAATTATGATGATCAAGTTCAAGAATCCTTACACGGGCATACTGGTACAACTGTCACTTTTTATAATATACATAATTTGTCCCCTATACAACTATCATTTGAAGAGTTACAGGAATTCTTATTATCTGAATTTTCTTGGTTTTTATATTTACATAAAAATCAAAACTATAAATTAGTTATCAACGGAAAAGAAATTCAGTATGCCAAACACATCAATGAGCATTTAAGTTGCGACTCACAAGTAATAATTCAAGGACAAAATTTTTCCATTAATTTAATTGTTTGGAACAATAAAATCAAAGAGAAATTCTGTTGTTATTTTTTAACAGAGCAAGGAGTTCTGTGCAACGTTGATACAACCACATTTAATCGAAACACGGTGGATTTTAATCACAGCGTTTTTATTACGTCTGCCTTTTTTGACCACTACTCCAATATAAGTTTAAATGATTCCGCCCAAATGGAATTCGGCAAACCCGAGATGTATTATACTACAATTAAAGCATTAAGAATCGCGGTTCAAGAATTAATTACAAAACAAATGTCCATTTATATGGCAGAAAAAGCCGATATAGAAATAACTAAAATGATGAACGAACGGAAGACATTTCCATCGTTTCCAAATGACGACTATGGCCAACTGCGCAAGAGAGATTTAGTTCGAGTTACAAAAGAAATATATTGTACAGAACCTAAAATTTTCTATAAACTTTCTGATTTGCAAGAGAAATCCCTTTTGGCATTCCTCAATTTGCTTCTTTCTTCAGAAGAACGAGAAAACGTTTTATCTATTATTGAACAAATTGTAGACCTCTCTACCGAGCAAAGAACTCGATTTGCAGGTTTATTGCAAAAAACAAAACTCGAATATATTATCGATGCAATAACTTTTATTGAAAATCGCTATCAAGTTATAGAGATATTAAAAACTTTAATCTATGATTTATCAAAATTTACTACTGAGAGAGAACATATACAAAAAATAATTGAGCAGCATTTTTGGTTGTTTGGAGAACAGTACCATTTAGCTTGTGCAGACGTTTCCATGCGAAAAGCTTTAATTGAATATCAAAATATACTTTATGGAGCGACTGAACCCCATGGCGTACTAACGCCCGATGAAGAAGAAAATCGTCGAATGGATATTTTCTTATGTAGCGCCCGTAAAGTTGAAGATAATTATGGTAATTTTTTAGAAGAAAATATAGTTGTAGAATTAAAAGCTCCCAAAGTACCACTCTCCATAAAAGTTCAAAGACAGATTGAAGATTATATGAGATTTATTCGTCGTCAACCGCAATTTTCCAGTATGCATCGGCGTTGGAAATTTATTGCCGTATGCAAAGAAATAGAGGATGATATTAAAGCACAGTATAAAGCATTTGAACATTTTGGTAAGCGCGGATTAATTTATTCTGTGGAAGACTTTGAAATCTATGCTTTATGCTGGGATGATATTTTTAAAAGTTTTGACATAAGACATAGTTTCTTACTGGATAAGTTAAAATTTGATAGAGATGGACTTATTAAAACAGTTCTTCACGAAGATAAAAACAAAGAAAGTGTCAACACTCTCACAAATTTAGCTGTAAATCTTTAAAAAATGCTTACTAAAGAGGATCAGTATGAACAACGAGCAAGTTGGTTATATCTACATTTTAACAAATGAAGCTTTTCATAAGTCTAATTGGATTAAGATTGGCTATACAGAAAATGTTGAAAAAAGAGTTAGGGAATTGTATAATACGTCTCTCCCAACTCCTTTTGAAGTCTATGCGACCTATGAAGTTCCTGCAATTTCAGACAATGCAGATGTTTTTGTGCATAATATTATTCAAAAATTGAATCCATCTTTAAGATTAACTCCAAATAGAGAATTTTTTGAAATAGAACCTTGGGATGCATATGACATTTTGGAAGCGATGGCGAAAATACATAACAGAATCGATAAACTTTGCAGGAACAAAAAGAATAAATTTTTCAACGATCTCGATAAAATAGATACTGTTGGAAATTATACACAAGTTGCCCTATTTCCACAAGGTTCATACATCGAAGAATTATTTAACAAAGTTAAAGAAGTTGCATTGAATTTATATCCTAATTTAAGTCAAGTTGTTTTAAAAAATTATATAACTTTCAAAAAAGATAATAAACGCAATGTGATTTCAATATGGCCGAAAGCAAATTCAATCGAAATAGTATTTCATGCTAAATTAGGTACTCTCGTTGATAATGAAAACTTAATTTATGATATTTCAAATAGACTCTGGTCTTCTGCCCAATACGCTTTAAGATTTGATGAAACAATTAATACTGATTATATAAAAAATCTAATTAATCAAACATATAACTTAATTAGATAAATTAAAATATGTAATCGTATTAGCAATCACATTTCTATATCCTTTGACTTTTCGCGGCGCTTTTGCAGGCGTTCCTGAAAGTCAAGATATTCAAAGTATTCGTCGAGCGTTTCCAAACCGAGCCGCGACATTTCTTCTTTCGCTTTTTTGAATATCGATAAATCGTCGGTATCATCGGGCGCTGTATCTTGCGAAACTTCTGCTGCCGTTTTTTCGTCAAAGGGATTGTCGCCCTCGTCCGATACCTCAAAAGTCTGCAAATGGTTTTCGTTTGCAGGCTTTTCTATTTCTGCCGTCGAAAATATTTTCTGCATAGTCTCTATCGTATCGGGCGCAGTTTGCCTTTTAAGCGTTGTATTTCCCGCAAGAATGTCCGAAAGCGTATCGGCAATGCCGAGCTTTGACGAAAAATTCAAATGGCTGTAAATGTCCGCCGTGGTGGAGAAGGTGCTATGTCCGAGCCATTCCTGTACCGCCTTCATGCTGACGCCGCTTGCGATCAGAATACTTGCACAACTGTGCCGCAATTCGTGAAAACGAATGACGGGAAGATTATTGCGCACAAGGAATGATTTGAAGTGCGTCGTCAGGGTGTCGGGGCGGATAAGTTTGCCCACTTCATCTACACAAACATAATCTCGATACAGCCGATTATAGTATTGTCCGTATTTTTCGGCGCGCTCTTGTTGCTCTCTTTTCAAATTAAGCAGAATGTCTTTTACGGCGGGCAATAGCGGCAAAGTGCGCATACTCGATTGATTTTTCATTTTATCTTTTGTAACCAAAACTCTCTTTCCGTCAACTTCGCATTGCACTACTGCATGGTCAAGCGTTATCGTATCATTTTCAAAATTGATCGCGCTCCAACGCAAACCGCATACTTCACTTCTCCGCAGTCCATATATGGCGGTCAACTTATAAATGTATTCGTAAGGATCGCCTTGCAATTTTTGAAAGAGCGTCAGCATCTGTTCTGCCGTATAGAATTTGGCTTTGAACTTCGGGGACTTTGGCCGCTCCACTTTATCGGCGGGATTGGTCAGGATATAATCGCTCCGATATGCCACTTCCAAAGCTCTGTGCAAAACGGTATGGCAATGATGAGCCTCTTGTACGCTTTTTCCGTTCTGCTGCATATAGGTATAAAACTCCTGAATATCTTTGGGTTTCAAGTCTTTTAACCGAGTGCGCTTTTCCGCAAAATAAGCGGCAATGTATTCGACTCTGTGTTTATAGACCGAATATGTAGTCACCTGTATATTCGTCTTTGCGATTTGCAACCATTCATAGAGATAATCCGAAAAGAGCGGACTATCATTCGAGGAAACATCTTCTTGTTGTTCGGTTTCTCGTACCGAACTTTTTTGCGATTGCTGTGAGTTCACACCGAGCGTTCTGTTTACAAATTTTGCTTCGACAGTCCGCAGCATATCCATTGCGGCGCGCTTGTTGTTCTTCTCGTCCAAACCCGTAGCAACCCATTTTTGTTTACTCTTACTACTTTCGTCCTGATAGGAGATGACGACATAATATTTTCCGTTTTTTACGACGAGCCGCCCCTTCATTACGCCGCCTCCTTGCAAACGCCGCAGACAAACTCGATCACGTTGACCTTTGCGATGATATATTTTCGTCCGACTCTTTTTGCCGGAATAGTGCCGCTTCGCAAAAGGCGATACGCAAGCGATTGCCCGATCTGCAACATTTCCATCAACTGTTCGACGCTCACCACGTCGGGATATTCTTTGAACATTCAACCCTCCAAATCATATTTTGTAATGCTGCCGCCGTAAGTCCGTATTCGCGCTTAAATTCGCTTATAAGCGACTTGGAATATGCCTTTGATTTCCCGACCAACACGCGCAGAACACGGCTTAAAACGGCTATTTTGCAAGCTGTAAATTTCACTCTTCAAAAGACGGAAGCGGGTATCCCGCCTTCCCGTAAATTGTGAGCGAGACTGCAAAGTGAGTCTCGGCTCTTATCCTGTTCAACAAAATAGATCTTTTTCGCTCTCTTTGGCTCCACCCCTCAAACGGGGCGATCTCCGTCTTTTCTATCCGTCGTTCGATTTGTGAGATTGCCGCTTGCGGCTGCCCGTATATACGATAATATTTCCGTTTTGTCGGTGCAGCGAATTGTAGCTCGGTGTTCGCCTGATCTGTTCGAAAACTTCCAAAGCGGAGAGGTCGTCCTGTATCGTCCGTTCGCTCACGCCGAACTCTCTCGCCATAACCGCCACGGTAAATCGCCGCCCGCTGCGCCTGCGGATAAACCGCAAAAGCGCATCCCGCCGTTCGTCTTTCTTGCTCACTTGATTACCTCCTATGACAATATTTCGGGACATACAAAAAATCAGCCCGATAACGGACTGACTTTTCATTCTCTATTCAGTTTCGAGAAAAGTCCCCTCATAATATAGCCATAAGGGGCGCAAAAAATCGTACCCCCTATAAAACAGAGCCGAAAATTGCTTCCAACAGTTTAACTTCTTTCTCGTTTGCTAATCTGTATTCTTGTAAATTTGCTTCCGCTTTTTTGATAAGTTTACGGACTGCGCCTTCGGTTACGTTCAAATATCTTGCAATCTCTGTTTTCTGAATATGCAAATATTTATGCCGAAAGTACGCATCTGCTTGCCGAAAGGTAAGTAATGAAAAGATTTCAATTTTCTTATCGTCCAAAACTTGTCTGCGGAATCGTTCTTCTCGCCATTCTGATTTTTCTTGTTCTTCCTTATCGAGAACATCCAAAATATCGGTATCGTCAGCAGAGAAGTCATAGCCGTTTTCCATAAGTAAATTTAAGGAAACATGCCGACGTGTTTCTTTGCGTTCTACTTTCTTTTCATACTTTTCCAACTGCGCGAATGCCGCCGCAACTTCGTCGGAAACTTCGATTTCTTCCGTATGTCCGTCGGCAAATTTATATATAATGAGTGGCATATACTTACCTATTTTTTGAATTTTCTTTTCTGTATAGTTATTATATAGTGCTATAGTTATTATATAGTGCTTATTGTGATTCCGTACTGACGCAAACGCAATTCCCCATTCAATATAGAAACTTAAATTTCACATTTGCAGACTCCAAACGCTTTTTGGTTACGGTCCGGCAAATGTTGCTTTCACGGTTGTTAACGAGAATAAAGCTGCGAGTCCCGCAATCTTCGTCATTGAGCGATTTGACTGCCTGTCCGAGCGTACCGCTTCCAGCAAAAAAATCCATGACAATCGAACTTTTATCGGTCGTTGCCCGAATCAATTCTTTGATAAGCTTTACGGGTTTTGGAGTAGAAAAATATTCACGCTTACCGAAGATATCTGCAATTTCATCTTTGGCGGATGAAGTCGTTCCGAAACAGTCGAAGTCGTCAGGGAACGGAACTTCCGTCTCTTTCCATACGCCATTGTCCAAATACGGCTGTCGTATATTTTTCAGGATGCTTGCCGAGCTCTTTTTGCAAACGATAATATATTCATAATCTGTTTGAACTTTATTCGGATTAAGAACTACGCGGTTTTGATCAAACAGCGGGTTTTTCTTTTTCCACCGATGAAGGGAAACCATTTCTGCTCCGAATATTTTTTTACATAGTAACATTAAATTAGCTACTTCGCCTTCATCAATATTGATGACCATAAAGCCTTTTTCTGAAAGGATCGGATATGCTTTTTGCAGCCGTTCATACATATATCCGAGATAACCGTTTTCAAAAGCGACATCTTGATACCCGATATAATCGATATTGGAATTATATGGCGGATCGATAAGAATTGCGTCGATCTTTCCTCGGTAATGCTTTTGCATCGCCGCAAGAGTATAGATGTTATCCGATTCGATTAAATAATTCTCTGGAGTTTCCCGAACCTTAATCTTTGGACTCGCATTTGAAAAAGCGTTGTTATCGATGATTGTATCCTTGCCGACCGAAATTTCATTCAGACTACAACAATATGCAAAAGCCCATTCGCCGATGTATGTTATAAGATCCGAGCAATACACTTTTTGAAGTGCCGTACAGTTCGTAAAACAAGATTTATTGATAACGTTGACATTATGGAGATGAATTGCCGTCATTTTGTCACAACCTGAAAAAGCACCGCGCTCCAATGTGATGACCGAATCCGACAAATACACTTCGCCCGTTGCTTTCCATGCGGGGTAGCAAATCAACTTAGAACCATCATGATTGTATAACACGTCGTCTTTCACCATAAAGCAAGGTGAATTGCTCTCAAAACAGATGCTTGAACAGCCTACAAACGGATTATATCCAATATCTTCAAGCGTTTTTGGAAACACGATTTTTTGTATTCCTTTACAGTTCCAAAACGAGTTGCGGTTGATCGTTTTTACTCCTTCCGGGATAACGAGCCGCTCCGTTTTGATTTTATTCAAAACGCCTACAACGGCTGTATTATAACGGTTGTAGATCACATCATCTTTCACGTTGTAAGCAGAAGAAGCGCAGATCAGTTCCAACTTGGAGCAGCCGGAAAAAGGATTGTTCTCCATTTTGAGAAGGGACGCTGGGAGCGTGATCCTTTCAAATCTGTCACAAAGATAAAATGCGTGCTTCCCGATGATTTTAACTCCCTCGGGGATTTTTAATTCCGCTTCGTTGCCTATAATAGAGCAGTAAATGATACTGTCTTTTTCTCGATTATACAAAATGCCGTTTTCATAAACAAAAAACGGGGACTGATTTTTCAATTTAAGGTGAGGGCATCCCGCAAACGGATTATTTCCCATGAAGCGCACATTCTTTGGAATGTTGAT
>ERZ836877.6470-NODE-6470-length-10468-cov-2.811005_pt1 | contig 10468 bp, 5 predicted proteins | sample MGYA00519469_ERZ836877 | MGnify/ENA primary metagenome ERZ836877 (study PRJEB31850, sample SAMEA3708809) | human gut metagenome | biome: human gut; feature: human-associated habitat; material: faeces | place: China | collected 2014 ... | reverse complement strand
AAGAAGTACCACCTGATTATTTTTTCGATGGAAAGTTAGAAACTAAGGCTTATCTAAAAGGAGTATTTTTAAATGGTGGTAGTGTTAATGATCCGAAAACTTCAAGATATCATATGGAAATACTAATTGATTATCCAGAAGAGGCAGTTTTTGTGCAAAAAATATTAAATTCTTATAATTTAAATATTAAGATGCTTAATAGAGATCGTAGCTATATGCTTTATCTAAAAGAAGCGGAAAAAATAAGTGATTTTTTAAAAATTGTTGATGCAACAAATTCTGTTTTATATTATGAGAATGTTAGAATTTATCGTGATAAGAAAAATCAAACTAATAGACTTAATAATTGTGAACAAGCAAACACGGATAGAATAATTGCTAGTGCTTTAGAACAACTTAATCAAATAGAAGTACTTAAAGAAAATAATGCTTTGGATTTATTAGATGATAAGACAAAAGAAGCTCTTTATTACCGTGAAAAATATAAAGAAGCTTCCCTAAAAGAGTTGAGTGAAATTATAGAAAAAGAAACTGGTCGCTCTATTTCTAAATCTGGATTAAATCATCGATTTAGAAAAATTAAGGAACTAGCTTCTAAATTTATGGCGCAGTAGTTAATATTTTATCAACAAGACCATAGTCTTTTGCATCATTAGCTGTTAAATAGTTGTCTCTATCAGTATCATTTTCTATTTGCTTAATAGATTTTCCTGTATTTTTAGCAAGAATTTCATTAAGCTTTTTCTTTGTCTTTAAAATATGTTCAGCAGCAATTTTTATTTCTGTGGCTTGTCCACTAGCACCACCAAGGGGTTGATGAATCATAACCTCACTATTAGGTAAGGCATATCTTTTTCCTTCTTTTCCACTAGATAATAAGAAAGCGGCCATACTTGCTGCCATTCCAAGACAAATAGTAGAAACGTCACTTTTAATAAAATTCATTGTATCATAAATAGCAAAACCAGATGTAACATTACCGCCAGGAGAATTAATGTAAATAGAAATATCTTCATGACTTAGTGAATCAAGATATAAAAGTTCTGCTACTACAGTATTTGCTAGTATATCATCTATTTCACCAGATAAAAGAATAATTCTATTTTTTAATAGTCTTGAAAATATATCGTAGCTTCTTTCTCCACCAATTTCTTTATCAACTATCATAGGAATTAAGCTCATTTTATCACCTTTATCTTTCTAAAATTACTATATCCATATAAATAGTTAAATATACTTAAAATAGTTCATCATATTTTGCATATAATTTACATCTTTGAATATAAATGTTATAATTAAGAAAGAATAAGAGGGTGAGCTTATGATAGAAGAAATAAAAGTTAAAGTTAATGGAAAAGAAGAGAAGGTTCCTATTGGAACAACATTATTACAACTTAGTAAAAATTACAGTAATAAGTATCGTTTTCCTATTATTATTGCTAGAGTTAATAATACATATAGAGAACTTAGTTATAGTATTAATGATACTTGTGAGATAGAATTCTTTGATTTAAATTCAAGAGTAGGAAATAGAACACATATTGCAGGACTTACTTTTCTTCTATTGGTAGCAGTTAAGGAACTTTATGGGGAAAAAGCAGATATAATTGTTCAACATTCACTAGATAAAGGTATTTATATAGAAACAACTTTTCCAATTAGTGATACTTTAGTTAAGTCTATAGCTAAAAAGATGTTATATTTAGTAGAACAAAATCTTGATATAACTAAAGTTAGTGTTGAAAGAATAAGTGCAATTAAGTATTTTGAAGCTATTAAAGATAATGCTAAAGCTAATATTATGAAGTATAATACTAATACTTATATTACCTTGTATAGATTAGGTAGTTATTATAATTATTTTTATCATTATATGCCAACATCAACGGGACTATTAAGAGACTTTAAGTTAACTTATTTAAATGATAATGGCTTTATTTTACAATTCCCAACAGTTTATTCTAAGAATACTATAACAGAATATAAACATCATCCTAATATGTTTAAAGTATTTAAAGAGTGTCATGATTGGGCTAAGCTTATGCATGTTTCTAATCTTTCTGAATTAAATAGTATTGTTTCAAAAGGACAAGTGGAAGATTTAATAAGAATAGATGAAACTCTACAAAGTAATAGACTATTAGAAGTGGCAAAAACTATAGTAGCAAATAAAAAAGATAAGAAAATTGTTCTTTTAGCAGGGCCTTCTTCTAGTGGCAAAACAACAACTACAAGAAAGTTATGTATGTTCTTAAGAAGTTTTGGTTTAAATCCTAAGATGATAAGCATGGATGATTATTTTGTAGAGCGTGATGAAACACCACTTAATGAAAAAGGAGAAAAAGACTACGAATGCTTTGAAGCAGTTGATCATAAATTGCTTACTGAGCAGGTTTCTTCCTTGCTACAGGGTGAAATAGTAAAAACACCTATTTATAGTTTTATTGAAGGCAGTAAAGAATTTGTGAGAGAAATGAAACTAGAGAAAAATGATATTTTATTAATAGAAGGTATTCATGCACTTAATCCTAAAGTTTTAGATAAAATACAAGCAAAAAATAAATATAAAATATATTTATCAGCTTTAACAGAACTTAATATAGATTCTCATAATCGTTTTTCAACAACAGATAATCGCCTTTTAAGAAGAATTATTAGGGATAGTAGAACTAGGGGATATGATGTTGTTGATACGATAGCTATTTGGCCCAATGTTAGAAGTGGGGAAGAAAAATACATCTTCCCTTATCAAGACGAAGCAGATTCGACTATCAATACAGCTTTAATCTATGAATTAGGAGTATTAAAGACTTATGTAGAACCACTACTTTATTCAGTAGATGAAGACTCTATTTATTATGATGAAGCGAAAAGATTATTGAATCTCTTTAGATTAATATTACCAATACCAAGTGAAGCGATACCAGATGATTCTATTTTAAGAGAATTTATTGGTGGTAGTTGTTTTCATGACTAAAATAAAAATCAAGGAATAGTTAAATCTAAACCTTGATTTTGTTTTGTATATAAATATTACCACAATACTTCAATATCTTTATCAATATCATGCCATACGAAGTTTTGTACCTCTTCCATGTCTTCACCATATTCTCTTATATAATTGTTATGCTTAACAAGTTTATCTTTGCACCATTCATAAAGAGGAGTAGCTCTACTTCCTAGTTTAGGTAAATATTTTAAAGCATCCATTACTAGATGATATCTATCAATTTTGTTTTGAACTCTCATATCAAATGGAGTAGTAATAGTACCTTCTTCAATATAACCATGGACATGTATATTATCATTTTCACGTTTATAAGTTAATTGATGAATTAAAGAAGGATATCCGTGGAAAGCAAAAATGATAGGTTTGTTTTTAGTAAATAACATATCATAATCTTGATCGGTTAATCCATGAGGATGTTCTAAGTTTGATTGTAACTTCATTAAATCAACAACGTTTACACAACGGATTTTTATTTCTGGGAAAAATTTATGAAGAATAGAAATTGCTGCTAGAGTTTCTAGAGTAGGAGTGTCTCCACAACAAGCCATTACTATATCAGGTTCATATCCTAAGTCATTACTAGCCCAGTTAAATATACCAATACCTTTACTACAATGGTTAATAGCTTCATCCATACTTAACCACTGCATACTAGGATGTTTAGATGCAACAATTACATTTATATAATTCTTACTCTTAATACAATGATTACAAGTAGAAAGTAGACAGTTAGCGTCAGGTGGAAGATATATTCTTGCTATATCAGCTTTTTTTGTAACAATATGATTTAAGAATCCTGGGTCTTGATGGGTATAACCATTATGGTCTTGTTGCCAAATATGAGATGTTAGTAAGTAATTAAGAGAAGAAATATTTCTTCGCCAATCAAGTTGTTTACAAACTTTTAACCATTTAGCATGTTGACTGGTCATAGAATCTACAATTCTTACAAAAGCTTCATAAGTATCAAATATACCATGTCTTCCAGTTAAAATATATCCTTCAAGCATTCCCTCACAAACATGTTCAGAAAGAAAGGAATCTATAACTTGTCCTTGTTTACTTAAGTATTCATCATTATCTAAAATTTTTCCATTGAACTGACGATTAGTAGCATCAAAGACAGCATTTAATCTATTTGACAACGCTTCATCTGGTCCAAATATTCGGAAATTTTTGTTTTGTTTAATAACCTCTTCTAAATAATTACCTAAAATCTTTGTGTCTTGAACTTTAATATCACCATGATTTTTAACTTCAACTTTATAATTACGAAAATCAGGTAGGCAAAGTTCTTTTAGTAAAAGACCACCGTTAGCATAAGGATTAGCTCCCATTCTTCTGTTACCTTTTGGTGCTAGCTCTCTTAACTCTTCTTTTATAGAACCATCATCATTGAAAATCTTTTCAGGATGATAACTTTTTAACCAGTTTTCTAGTATATCAACATGTTCCATATGATCTTGGTCTATTGGTACTGGTACTTGGTGTGCTCTAAAAGTTCCTTCGATTTGAGCTCCTTGGAACATCTTTGGACCAGTCCATCCTTTAGGTGTTTTTAAAATAATCATTGGCCATTTAGGAGTATTAAGTGTTTTATCACTTTTAATTTGCTTTATTTTCTTAACTACTTCATCTAGTGCTTCTGCCATTTTCTCGTGAAGAGTCATAGGGTCTTTTCCTTCTAGATAAATTGGATCATAACCATATCCATCAAAAAGATTAAGTAATTCTTTTTTAGGTATTCTATCAAGAATAGTTGGATTTGCTATCTTATAGCCATTTAGATTTAGAATAGGTAACACAACTCCATCAGTTTCTTTATTAATTAGTTTATTACAGTGCCATGAAGTAGCAAGAGGACCAGTTTCCGCTTCGCCATCTCCTACTACTACTGCTGCTATTAAATCAGGATTATCAAGAACAGCACCATAGGCATGAGCAAGACTATAGCCTAGCTCACCACCTTCATTTATGGAACCTGGTGTTTCTGGAGCTACATGTGATGAAATTCCTCCTGGGAAACTAAACTGTTTAAATAATTTTTTTAATCCTTCTTCATTTTCTGATATATTTGGATATACTTCGTGATATGTTCCTTCTAAGTAAACATTAGAAACAATAGCATTACCACCGTGTCCTGGACCTGAGATATAAATCATATTAAGATCATATTTCTTTATAACTCTATTTAAATGAGTATAAATAAAATTTTGGGTAGGAACAGTACCCCAGTGACCAACTACTTTCTTTTTTAAATCTTTTTTTTCGAGTGGTCTTTTTAATAGGGGATTATCCTTTAAATAGAGTTGTCCTACTGATAAATAATTAGCGGCATTAAAATATCTATTAATTCTTTCTTTTTCCTTTTCTGTAAGTACCATACATATCCTCCTTATTCTAATTAAATTATAAGATATAAATACTTATTTTTCAACAAATAATAGGAAAAGAAATTAAAGTATGGTATACTTTCAGTATAGATAAAAAGATAAGTTGGTGAAAAAAGTGAAGATATTTATTTTAGATGATTATAAAGTCAATTCTTATAAATTACCTCAAAAAGTAGAAGATTCATATTTGATAAATTATCATTTTGATAATGAAGAAAAAAGTATTAGTGTTCAATCAGTTAATGGTATTTGGAATATTCAAAGTAATGATAGTATTACAATTGTTGATAATGGCAAAACAGTAGACTCATGTCAATTAACAAACTATAAAATAGTGAAACTTTTCTTTACAGATACTGATCAAAATGTTGTTTTAGTATCAGTACCATCATCTGTTAACTTAAAAAGAGACTATATATTAACAAACATAAATGAATTAAAAATAGGTTCTCTTTCTACTAATAATATAGTTTTTCCGATATTAGATGAAGAGCATGTCATAATAACTAAAGAAAATGGTATGTGGAAATTATTAGTAAAAAGTAGTAATATACCAATTTATGTTAATAAGAGAAAAATAGTCAGTTGTAATTTAACATTCGGTGATGAAATATTTATTTTAGGATTAAAGATTATCTGGTTAAATAATTCTGTTCGTATTAATACTATTAAAGATTTAATTACTATAAATGGTCTTGCTGAAACAAACCTACCTAAAGAAGATAATAGTATGTATACTAAAATTACTGCTAAAGAAAAAAAGAGTAGTCTATATAAAGAAAATGAATACTTTTTTCATACTCCAAATTTAAAACCAGTTATTGAAAAAGTTGTTATTGAAATTGAAAATCCACCACTTAAAGAAAGAGATATGCAATTACCACTATTTTTAAGTATAGGAGCATCTGCTGTTTTCTCTATCTCGTCATTAGCTACTTGTATCTTTTCTTATGTTAGTATTGTTCAAGGTAAGAGTACTTGGAATGATGAAGCAATGAATTTTGTAATAGGTTTTTCTTTATTGATAGGTAGTTTATTATTTCCAATACTAACTCATTATTATGAGAAAAGTATGAATAAAAAAAGAGAAGCAAAAAGGCAAAAAAAATATAGTCAGTATTTACAAGAAAAAAAAGAGTTAATAGACACTACTATTAATCATCAGAAAAATATTTTAAAAGAATTATACTTAAATGCTAGTGAATGCCAAAGATTGTTTGAAACTAGAAATGCTAGTTTGTGGAGTAGAGAAATAAGTGATAAAGATTTTTTAACTATAAGACTTGGTATTGGTAGGAGAAAAGCTGATATTGTTATAGATGCTCCTAAAAAACAGTTTTCTATAGATGATGATAATTTGAAAGATAAAGCTAGTGAACTAATGGATTCTGACTTATCTATGACAGAGGTTCCAATAACAGTTTCATTGATAGATTATCCAATCTTTCCTATTATTCTAAATACTACTAAGAAAAAGAGTTATATTGAAGCGATACTTTTACAATTAATGACTTACTATAGTAGTATTGATTTGAAACTAGTTTTTCTTGTAAGTGAAAAAAATAATGATATATGGAATCAATTTAAATATTTAGCTCACTCTCTTGATAATCAAGGAAAAATTAGAATGTTTGCTTATACTGATGAAGAGGCAAAGACAGTATCTTATCATTTAGAAGCTAAATATCAAGAAAGATTTAATTTTGTTAAAGATACTCCTAGTAATTCTGAAATTGATAAAATAGAAAATAAAAAAGACCTTTATCAAATGTTTTCTAGTTATTATTTAATTATAACTGATAATATTATTAAGTATCGAAATTTAGAGATAATAGAAAAATTATTTAAATCTAATTCTAATTATGGCTTTTCTATCCTAATTTTTGAAAATGCAATAAGAAATTTACCTAGTAAATGTAATTATTTTAGCAATATTTCTGATACAGAGGCAGGATTATTTAGCAAAGATGTAAGTAGTAATAGTTTATCTGTTTTCTCACCAGAATTCTTTTTAGGAAATAATCTTTTGCCTTATATAAATGCAGTATCAAATATTCCTGTTGATTTGTCAGATGGTACGTCCAATTTACCTCAAACTTTAGAGTTCTTAGAAATGTATAAAGTTGGTAAAATAGAACAATTAAATATTACTACTAAGTGGCAAGAAAATGATCCGACTATTTCTTTAACTGCACCCGTAGGAGTTCATCCTAATGGTAATTTGTTTGAACTTAACTTACATGAAAAAGAACATGGTCCACATGGATTAATAGCTGGATCAACTGGAAGTGGTAAAAGTGAATTTATTATTACCTATATCCTATCAATGTGTATAAATTATAGCCCATTAGAAGTTCAATTTGTTTTAATTGATTATAAAGGTGGTGGTCTTGCTGGAGCTTTTGAAAATAGAGAGAAGAAAAGTAGAGTACCACATATAATTGGAACAATAACAAACCTTGATACATCAGAAATGAATAGAACTTTAGTATCAATTAGAAGTGAACTTAAAAGAAGACAAAGAGTATTTAATGAAGCTAGAGATATGTTAGGGGAAAGTACGATAGATATTTATAAGTATCAGAAATATTATCGTGAAGGACAGGTAAAAGAACCTATAGCTCATTTATTTATTGTATCTGATGAGTTTGCTGAACTTAAAAGTCAACAACCGGACTTTATGGATGAACTAGTATCAACTGCTCGTATTGGACGTTCACTTGGAGTTCATTTAATACTTGCAACTCAAAAACCTAGTGGAGTAGTAGATGATCAGATTTGGTCAAATGCTAGATTTAAAGTATGTTTAAAAGTTCAGTCAGAAGCAGATAGTCAAGAAATGTTAAGAAGACCAGAAGCTGCTACTTTAAAAGAAATAGGAAGATTCTACTTACAAGTTGGATATGATGAAATATTTGAGATTGGTCAATCAGCTTGGAGCGGTGCTAAATATATTCCGTCTGATATTGTTGAGAAAAAAATAGATGACTCTATAAACTTTATTAGTAATAATGGAACAATTATTAAGAGTGTTAATAATACAGTAAAGAAAGATGAACAAAAAGATTACGGGGAGCAATTAACTAATATAGTTAAATACCTAATAAATATTGCTCAAAAAGAGAATATTCAAACTAATCAATTATGGTTACCTTCTATTCCTAATGAAATATATTTAGGCAATATTGTTAATAAGTACAACTTTAAACCATCTAGTTATAATTATCAAGCTATAGTAGGTGAATATGATGATCCAGAAAATCAATTACAAGGTATTTTAACATTAGATGTTGCTGATAGTGGAAATATCTTGATATATGGTACGACTGGTAGTGGTAAAGAAAATCAATTATCTACAATTCTTTATTCATTATGTATCTACCATTCACCAGAAGAGATAAACATTTACATAATGGACTTTGGTGCTGAAGTATTAAAAGTGTTTAGTAGAATGCCTCAAGTTGGTGATTATGCTTCTAGTTATGATAATGAAAAAATAGAAAATTTATTACAAATGCTTGAGCGGGAACTAAATAAAAGAAGAAATATTTTATCAAATTATGGTGGTAGTTTTATCACTTATAATAGTAGGAATGCAAATAAACTTCCATTAATATTTGTTATTCTTAATGGTTATGAATCCTTCTTTGAAAGTTTTAATAATCTAGAAGATGGGTTTAATAGGTTATTTAGAGAAGGTAGTAAATATGGAATAATTTTTGCTGTTACAGCTTCTGCTACTAATGCTTTAGCTACTAGAGTATCACAAAACTTTATGACAATTTATGCTTTAAGATTTAATGATGATTTTGAATTTAGATATGTTTTAAATGCTCCATTAAATCTTGTTCCTAAAAAAGTCTTTGGTAGAGGATTAACTAATTTTAGAGAAAAAGTAGTAGAGTATCAAACAGCTTATATAAATTTATTTGATATGATTAATGATACTGTTAAAGAAACGGCTGCTAAATTAGCATCCTATTATACTATTAAAGCTAGACAGATTCCTACTATTCCTAGCAAAGTAAATGCTGAAACTATGACCAAATATATAGATAACTTAACTAATTTACCAATAGGAGTTAATTTTGATGATGCTAGTATTTCTACTTTTAACTTTAAAGAGAATAAAATTACACCAATAATAGGAAATGATTTATTAATAAATACAGGTTTTTTAACTGAATTATATAAAGAACTTGTTAGTTTACCAAAAACAATAGTATTAATGCTTGATTTGTTATATACAGTCTCAGTTCCTAGTGAAATTACATCAACTACAGATGGAACTGAATTTGTTACTACTATAAAACAAATATTAAATAAAGAAGAGCAACCAGAAGAAGATAGAGTAATAATAATAGCTGGTATATCTAAACTATTTAATGACTCTAATATAAATGATAGTATAAAAAAAGATTTATCAGATATTTTAAATAATGTAGATAAATTTACTACTACTAGTTTTATTATAATAGAAGAATATCAAAAATATCGTAATTTAATGGTTGAAGACTGGTATCAAAATAGAGTTTCCTTATCTAAAGGAATATGGATAGGTGAGGGATTTGAAAATCAGATAGCTTTTCAAGTTGATTCTATAAGTAATGTAAATATTCAAGAATATTCAACAGATGCAGGCTACATTGTTTCTAATGGTAAATTTGAAATTATAAAAACAATAGAAGGTGATGAATAATGAAGAATAAAGTCTTAGTAGATTTAATAGTTCCTGAGATAGATGAAGAGTACTCAGTTTATTTACCAATAAATAAGAAAATAGGCAATATAATAATACTACTTAATAAGGCAATATATGAATTAACTAATGGAGACTTTCTACCAATTCTTTATATAATAAAGATACTTGTGAACGGTATAGCTTTGATACATTATTATTTAATACCAACATTAGAAATGGAACTAGATTAATACTAATATCATAAACATTATAATTAGTTATAGTTTATTAACGTTAAAAAGTGTCAAATTATTTGATTTATGTTGTGAAATAAAGTGGGTTGTGCCATACTTAGTATAGTAGAAGGTAACTTTTACTAGCAGG
>ERZ836877.6465-NODE-6465-length-10477-cov-3.411629_pt1 | contig 10477 bp, 5 predicted proteins | sample MGYA00519469_ERZ836877 | MGnify/ENA primary metagenome ERZ836877 (study PRJEB31850, sample SAMEA3708809) | human gut metagenome | biome: human gut; feature: human-associated habitat; material: faeces | place: China | collected 2014 ... | reverse complement strand
CACCGCGGCAGACTGTGCCGTCGCCGTAATAATATCGCGTCGCGACGAGCCGGCTCCGCGACGGTATCTTGCCTGCCACCACAGGTGTGATAGCCTCATAAAAGGCGGTTGACAGGCGGTTGCCCAGACCGTCGTAGCTGTCGAGCTGCGAATGTCCGTCGGCAAACCATACCCTCGTAGGTAGGCCGTCGTTGTTGTACTCTATGCGCACGATGTCGCGGGTCTCGTCGCTGCGCAGACGCCCGGCCTCGTCATAAGTCAGAGTCATGCCGATAAGAGAGGGAGAACCGACCATATCCTCAAACTTGGCGCCATCGCCGCAGTTGTCGACGCTGACCGCGCGGTTGCCGTCATGGCTGATGCTGATGTCATCGATTTCGTCATACTCCTCATTGCCCGAAGCGTCGCGGTCGTAAAGCCCCCAACGGCGTATCGATGTGAGATTGGAACGGCAGTCATATCCGTAATAGGCCGAATAATTATGACTTTTCCCCGGTGAGGCACTGAAAACGGCGTCGGTCAGACGGTTGAGGCTGTCATATTTGTAATTATATGTGCCGTCATCGCTTATTTTGGCCGAGATGTTGCCATTATATGCCGGATAGCGTCCGCCCGCATATACCAGACTGTCATTGAACGACAAGACGGGAGTGACGCCGATATTCGGCCGCAGGTCGGTCGTTATTTTAGTCAGCCATCCGTGTATGTCATATACAAACGAGCGCGTATGGCGTCGGTTAAGCGATATTTCAAAAATACGTCCCAGCGGATCGTAATAGTTCTGTATTGTTGCGGCGTCAGATTCCGTTCTGTCAAAAACGCCGGCGGCAAAGGACAGTCGTGTCGACGAGGACGACAGCCGCCCGGCGCTGTCGTATACATATTCCGTGTCTTTCCACGGGCTGTTGTCATCGTCAAGACGGTGGTGGACCGTGAGCGGCTGTCCGGCGTAGTCGTATGACGTCGAGGTGCGTCCGCGGTTGTAGCCGCGTTTGCCGCCGCAGCGGCGTATCTCGCGGCCTTCATCGTCGTAATACACGGCTTCATGACCGGCGCCCGTATATATGCCCGTGACGAGACCCGACGGTTTGGCGAGATGGCCGACATCCTCTTCGTCGAGATGCCCGTCGTCGAAGTCATACTCGCTGCCGAGCGAGCGGACGCTTTTGAACGTATAGTCGTCATAGTAGGTAGCCGTGACGACTTTGCAGGGATACAGATACTCGGGTTCGAAGACATAACCGCCCGTGTCATACTCATAGTCTCCGCGCACAAGGCTTGCGGTGCGGCTTTGCGAGGCAAACTCGCGCGCTTCATCTTCGGTGATGGCGTAGTCGGCCGTTACGACAAGGCGTCCGTATGCGTCGTAGCCGTAGAGACGCCATTCGTTGCTGTGGTTGGCTGATTTCTCGGCCACGAGACGTCCTGCGGGGTCATACATATATTTTGCGGCTCGTACGCCGGGGATTTTCTTTGAGATACATCGGCCATAGCTGTCATAGTCATATATAAACGCGAGCTTCTGTATTTCACTATCTGAGCGCTTGTGTGAGCCCGACAGTCCCGGCGGCAGGACGTAACGCAATTGACCGAGCCGGTCATAGACATACGACGTCGTCCCGCCGCCTTTGACGACGGCGACCTTGAGTCCGCGCAGGTCTGTATAGGTCTCGGCAGTCACGCCGTCCTCATCGGTCGCGACACTGACCGAGAGCAGGCCGGGAGCATACAGCCCGAGGTCTTCGACGCCGTCGGCGGTTATGCCGTAGCGGGTGCATTTGTGAGACGTGCGGTCGTTGGTGAGCAGCGCCACAGTGGCTTTGCGGCCGGCAGAGTGCCACTCGCTGCCGGCTTTGAGCGACGCAACGGCGAGATTGCGGGGTGAGGCCTCATATATGGTTTTGTTGAAAGCGAATTCGTCGCCGAGATCTGTTTTGACATCGGCCAACGCTTCTTCGATGCTCCACGGAGATGTCTTTACTTCGGCCGGCATCCATCGGGCAAACGGCCGCCCCATGCTGTCATATTCGGTCAGAATGGCGGCAGTGCTGTTTGGTAAGAATGAGAACTCGCCCCACGGCCGGCCGAGGAAGTCATACCGCACTTCGCTGCGGAGTGAGCTGTATTTACTTGTATACATCTCGGTGGCAGCAAAGTTCTTGCCATCGGGGTCGATACGGTAGAAATATTCGGCGATGAGCTTCTCGCGTCTGTACCAGTCTTGCTGACGCTGTTTTATCAGCCGACCCTCACTGTCATAGTCAAAGAGTTGTTTCAGCCCGATGGGCGATGTCATGGACCGCACACCTACAAGCATTTTCCATGTGGCTGTCGTTGTCAGCATTTTGTCAGACGGGCCGAGTGACTGTGTGAGGGGATAAGCACAGACGTTGTCCCATGTCCAGCGCGTGGCGACACCGGCGCTGTCGGTCGAAGACGTTATATTGCCTCGGCTGTCGTATGCATAATCGTTGCCGTTACGAGCTACGCGTTTGCCGTCGGTGACGGTGAAACTGTTTATTCTTATAGGTCTGAAAACCGAAAGGCCGCCCCACTGCCTCATATCGAGAGTGTAGCCTTGTGTCGCGCCGCGGTAGCTCATGGCTACTTCTATGGGTGTGCCGATTACGTTTTTGGCAACCATAAGGGCATTTATGCCGCCTTTTACTGCCGACGGATAAGTGTAGGCGGTGACGATGCTGTCGCAACCGTCGCTGACAGTCTTACGGGCAATAAGTTCAGTGCCCGGTACATACTCGACCCGCTCGGTGCGCTCGATTGTGCCGTTGTCGGTATATGTTATGGTCTTTTTACCGAGATATTTCTCGGTCTGCAAGTATATATCGTAAGGCCTGAGCCAAAACCACTCGTAACTACTGCGACGCAAAGTTACATGATGGAAATCAATCTCTTTATAACGCCCGAAATCCGGGGCATATTCTCCAAAAATATTTTGTGTCAACAATCGCTCAATCGCCACACTCCTGATATAAATATCGTTTTCGACAAGTGTATAATCCAATGTATCTTTTTCGACTGGAATAAAGTTTGCACCAATTTTTTTATAGATAGTTTTACTTGTCATTTGTGGCCCCTTTGAGAATGCTGTGAATGTTGTGAAAGGAAATGCCTTACCCCATTCTCTGACAATTTCATTTCGCTTGCAATAGTTTTTGAACTTATATTCCGTCTTACCTTCATTGCAGACTTCAGTCACACAGCTATACCATAAATCCGGCATGCCTGTTTGACCGGTCATGTAGTCTGAAATACTGTTTATAGTAGTGACAAAATGACAAGGGAAAGGAGTGTCCATATCTTCCAAACCACCGGCGGTCAGCAGTCTTGATACGGTTATGAATGTAGAAAGAACAGGAGCGGCCGTACATTCAGCAAGACCGTTGCCGTTTGGACCGTAAATGTATCTCCGGACTTGAGGATTTGAGTCATTTTCTCCATTTTTAAGTGTGATAGTTTTTACTCTTAATCCACCGCCTTTATCAAGCGTCGTATCATAAAGATGACTGGTTATTCGAGTGTCAGTACAAGAATATGGTGCGAAACGGTGTGTTTCGTATTCCCACTCAATTATTGCACCGGTGGGGCAAATTGCTTTTTTTAGCAAATTACCTGTCATTAAACTTTCGTTTATATCCTTATTGTCTCCCGGGACAGGATATTCGAAGGAAATATAGTCATAATCTTTTTTAGCCTTTGGCTTGAAATAGGGCGCCCGATGAGTGTATTTTGACTTACCATTGAAATAGCCCCACCAGTCAGTACTTGGTTCTTTTTCCACGTATGGCATGGTGTTATATTCAAAAATATATTTCTCGCTGCTTGAAATGTCGGCTTTTGTCAAAACATAACCTTCCCAACTTGTCTTGGCGCTATATTCAAATTTCGCATCTACAATATCATGACTGTTTGGGACAAAGACACTAATAGATTCAAGCATATTGTTGCCGCCGTAGTTAAAAACAGCTTTGCCACCGGGAAATGTAATGGATGCTAAATCTTTTATATTATAGCCGTAAGTAGGATTCAGCAACATGCCGTCACCTGCTTCATAATGAGAAACTTCATATACCCACGGAATACATTCTTTGTTATGCGTTATTGAAAGAGGATATGTTCTTGAAAGACCACGGAGAGTATGCTGATTGTCCTTCCACTTCACCTCTATAGTCTGGCCGGAAGGTAAAATTATCTTGGAGATTAACATTTCTAAGACATAATACGACTCTCCGGTAGTTTCACCATCGATATCAAAGCAATACTTTACACCTCGAGGATCTGTGACGTGAATATAAGTAAGTTGTTCATCATTCTCGAACTTATATTCATTACAATCCACGCCGATAAAGCTGTTTTCATGATAAATCATTGTCAGCGTCTTATCAGGCATATAAAAATAAAAGAAATCGTATTCAGAATCATATAAATCGTAGGGATTCTTTTGATTCGGTCGCTTTCCATAATCACATTCTGCTCCAACCAAGGTAATTGAATTCAAGCATTTCATATAAAACGCGTCTCCTCCGTCCTCATCAATACTATTTTTAGGAAATGTGTTAGAGAAAGGGAAATATCCGTCGGGTCTGCCCATTATGCGGCGGGTGACGCGCAGGGCAGGCGTGAGAGTCCATCCGTAGCCGACTGGCTGCGGGTCGTCGTCGACCTTGATGCCGTTCGAGCGGTATTTGAGTGAAATTGGGAGGGAAACTCCTTCGGCCTCTATTGTATAAATAGGTATCTCGAATTCGACCGCACCTGTCAGCAGTCCCGGCGACGGCATCATGACCTGACGCAACTGTGCCGCACGAGGACTCTCGGGCCAGACCTGACGATCGGGCCACGGTATATTCAGCGAGCCTTCTCCACCTTCCTGAGCCAAAGCGGACATTGACAACGATATAAAAACCAGCAGAAAGAGATACAGCCGTTTCATGGTTAGCGATGTGTTTAAGGTCCTGTTGGCAAAGATAGTTAAAAACCGTCAGTCTGCAAGTATATAATAGAAATTAAAAGGATGTTTAATAGCATGTTTCGCGGGGTTTTAGTAATTTTGTCGCGAATTTTTATATCTCTGTACGAAAATGAACGCGTTCTTCACTATATTGCTGCTGGTCATCGCAAACATATTCATGACTTTCGCCTGGTATGGGCATCTCAAGCTCCAACAGCTCAAAGTCATAGGCGACAATACGCCGTTATATGCCATCATCCTGCTGTCGTGGGGAATAGCTTTGGCCGAATACTGTTTCCAGGTGCCGGCCAACCGCATAGGGTTCACGGGCAACGGCGGCACATTCTCGCTGATGCAGCTCAAAGTCATCCAGGAAGTGATAACGCTTGTCATCTTCACCCTCTTCACTGTGGTCTTCTTCAAAGGCGAATCGCTGCAGTGGAACCATTTCGCCGCCTTCGCCTGCCTGATACTCGCCGTCTATTTCGTCTTTATGAAATAGACATTCGGCTGACTTTCAGCCCAGAAGCAAGCTCAAAGTGAAAGACGGCGATGCCAAGGTCGAGCGCCGCATAGGCGCGTCGTTTCGCCGTCGCCGTCACCGTGCCGTCACTGCCGAGGACGAATCTGAAATTCTGACGGTTCAGAGCCGTCGGAGCCAACAGCGCACAGTCTACGCCGCGGTCAAAAGCCACGTTACCCGCGCCATAGCCCTCGCTGACATCAGCGGGCTTTTTACTTTTATGCGCCCGGGGCGTTTCGGCGCCATAACCGAGAGCGATGACGGCGTGAAGCTTCATGCCGGCAGCGATGTCGACGGGCACCTTGCCGCGTTTGAAAGTCAGCCCAACCCAGCAGCTGTCGAGTCCCATTGCCTTAGCCTCGAGAACGATTTTCTCGCCATGCCGGCCTGCGGCGATGCCGCCCTCGGCAGTGTCCGGCGCCACGACCGCGATATAATTGCGCACGTTTTTGAAATGACCGTAATGCGCTAAGAACGACTTGCCGAAAGCATCCGGCTCGTCAGTGACGAGCTGCAGAGCCAGACCTGCGGCCTCCGCATTTGCCCCGGCTGTCAGCTCTCGCAGGCGGCCAATCTTATCAGCCTCGATCGGTCGCGGCTCATATCGTCTGACCGATCTCCTCGCCGCAACAACATCTAAAGTAATATCCATAATTATTCATCAAATTATTCAGACCGTAAAAATAATCACAATTCCCCGTTCTCACAACCCCACTCAGGGCGACATGGAGGCACGGCTTCAGCCGTAGCTTCGCGAGATGGCATGTTAAGAACACAAGAACATAAGCACACAAGCACACAAGAATTAATTAATCTTCTTATGTTCTTCTTCCCTTGTGCCTTTTATTCTTAATTCCAGCACGACAAAACTTTTATCTATGATGATACATTATATAAAAATAATATAATGTATGGGGCGATTGAAAATTTTTTTCTACTTTTGTCGCTCGTAAATAAAAAACGCTACAACTATGCTGAAAAATCTCGTTATAGTCGAATCACCGGCAAAAGCAAAAACGATAGAAAAATTCCTGGGCAAAGACTACAAAGTCATGTCGAGCTACGGTCATATCCGTGATTTACAGAAGAAAAAGTTCAGCATAGACATTGACAACGGCTTCACGCCCATCTACGAAATACCCGACGACAAGACTCAGCTCGTGGCCGAACTCAAGAAAAACGCCGCCGAAGCCGAAACAGTCTGGCTCGCATCCGATGAGGACCGCGAGGGAGAGGCTATCGCCTGGCACCTCTATGAGGTGCTCGGTCTGAAGCCCGAGAACACGCGCCGCATAGTCTTCCACGAGATTACCAAGAGCGCCATCCTCAACGCCATCGCCAATCCGCGCTCAATCGACATCAACCGCGTCGACGCCCAGCAGGCGCGCCGTGTGCTCGACCGCATCGTCGGCTTCGAGCTGTCGCCCGTGCTTTGGAAGAAAATCAAGCCCGCCCTGTCGGCCGGACGCGTCCAGTCGGTCGCCGTGCGTCTGATTGTAGAGCGCGAGGACGAGATAAAAAACTTCCCTCCCGAACCATATTTCAGAGTCACCGCCGCATTCACCCCCGCTGACAGTGCGGCCACGGTCAAGGCCGAGCTTAACAAACGTCTGTCGACCGTCGACGAGGCCCGCGGCTTTGTCGAGGCCTGCAAAGACGCCTCGTTTACCGTCGGCGACATCACCGTCAAGCCCCTCCACAAAAGCCCTGCACCTCCGTTCACGACCTCGACTCTGCAGCAGGAGGCCTCGCGCAAGCTCGGCTTCACGGTGTCACAGACTATGATGGTGGCCCAGCGTCTCTATGAGGCCGGCCACATCACATATATGCGTACCGACTCTGTCAACCTGTCGAACGAAGCCATCGCCGCCATCTCCGACGAAATAAAGACCAAGATCGGCCCCGAATACCTAAAGGTAAGACAGTATCACACCAGCTCGAAAGGCGCCCAGGAAGCCCACGAAGCCATACGCCCCACCTATATCGGCAAGGACACCATCGAAGGCACCGCTCAGGAGAAACGCCTTTACACGCTGATACGCAAACGCGCCATAGCCTCACAGATGGCCGACGCACAGCTCGAGAAAACCACCGTCGAGATAAAGCCCTCGACACGCCAGGAATACTTCGTCGCCACGGGTGAGGTCATCAAATTCGACGGCTTCCTCAACGTCTACATCGAAGGCCGCGACGACGACAACACCGAGGCCGAAGACGGTGGCTCGACACTGCCGCGCATGACCCGCGGCGAGAGCCTCACGCCCGCCGACATCATCGCCACAGAGCGTTTCACCCTCCAGCCGCCGCGATATACCGAAGCCACCCTCGTCAAGAAGATGGAAGAACTCGGCATCGGCCGACCGTCGACCTACGCTCCGACTATTTCGACCATACAGCAGCGCGAATATGTCGAGAAAGGCGACAAACCCGGCACATCGCGCGACTGCCTCACCATAACCCTCAGAAAAGGCAAAGTCACCGAGAAGACCAAGACCGAAACTGTCGGCTCAGACAAAGGCAAGCTGATACCGACCGACATAGGCGTCGTCGTCAACACCTTCCTGACCGAATTCTTCCCCGACATCCTCGACTACAACTTCACCGCCCGTGTCGAAGAGAAATTCGACGAAATCGCCGAAGGCAAACTCGGCTGGACAACAGAGATGAGCGACTTCTACACCCTCTTCCACCCCGAAGTCGACAAGGCACTCAACATCAAGCTCGAACACAAAGTCGGCGAACGCGTCCTCGGCACCGACCCCAAGACAGGCAAACAGGTGAGTGTCAAAATCGGCCGCTTCGGTCCCCTCGTACAGATCGGCCAGGGCGACGGCGACGACAAACCCCTCTTCGCCTCGCTGCTCAAAGGCCAGTCGGTATCGACAATCACCCTTGACGAAGCCCTGAAGCTCTTCGACTTCCCCCGCACGCTCGGCACATACGAAGACCATGACATCGTCGTCGGCATCGGCCGCTTCGGCCCCTACGTCCGTCACGACGGCAAGTTCATCTCCATCCCCAAAGAGACGCCCCCCGCATCGCTGACCCTCGCCGAAGCCATCGAACTCATCAACGACAAACGCGACGAGGAGCGCCGCCGTGTCGTCAAGACCTTCGACAACGACCCCGACCTCAGGATTCTCAACGGCCGCTACGGCGTCTATATCGCATACAAAAAGTCTAACTACAAGATACCCAAGACTGTCACCGACCCGGCGTCGCTCGACTACGAGGCCGCGATGGAGATTGTCAGCAGCCAGGATGCGGCACCCAAGAAAACGACGCGCCGCGCAAGCACTAAAAAGAAAGCATAATTATGTCAGCCAAACGTTTAGCCGTAAAGCCGGGAGCCGAACGCTCGCGCTTCAGACCCGACAACATACTCACCTACGAGCCTGCCGGACCGACACAGCTGCTCGACTACCTCTTTGCCGTCATGCCCGACCGCAAGCGCACGACGGTCAAAGACTTTCTCAAACACCGTCAGGTCATGGTCAACGGCGCCATTTCGACACAGTTTGACCAGCCGCTCGACAAAGGCGACACCGTCAAAGTCAACACCACGCGCGAATTCCAGGTGCTACGCCACTCGCGCCTGTCTATCGTCTACGAAGACGACGACATCATCGTCGTCAACAAAGGCTACGGCCTGCTGTCAATGGGCAACGAGCGCGTCAAGGAAGGCACAGCCTACTCAATCGTGCGCGACTATGTCAAGCGCAAGAATCCGGCCAACAAGATCTTCATCGTCCACCGTCTCGACCAGCACACATCCGGTCTGATGATGTTCGCCAAAAACGCCGAAGCCAAAGACAAGATGCAGCACAACTGGAACAACATGGTCATCGAGCGCCGCTACGTCGCCGTCACCGAAGGCAAAATCGAGACTCCCGAGGGCGATATACGCAGCTATCTCGCCGAAAACTCACAGCACGAAGTCTACTCGACCGACAACCCCGAGGAAGGCAAACTCGCCGTGACACATTACCGCGTGCTCAAATCGGCCAACGGCTACACCCTCGTCGAGCTGCAGCTACAGACAGGACGCAAAAACCAGATACGCGTCCATCTCAAAGACATCGGCCACCCCATCGCCGGCGACCGCAAATACGGAGCGAAAACATCTCCGGCCCGCCGCGTCGCCCTCCACGCGCTCACTCTGCGTTTTATCCATCCCGTCACCGGCCACGACATGAATTTCTCGTCACAGCTGCCGCCGTCGTTCGCCGCGATGGTTAAATAATGTCATCACACAGTTAAATTACGTTAAATATTCACATTTATATATATGTGAGAGGCGCGCATCGCATCAATCACCGCAAATTTTATGTATCTTTGCATAACAAAGAACCGGAGGGAGCTGAGGCTTCCTCTTCTTTTTTAATCAAACGACACAGACATGATTGACAAAGAGCTTCTCACAAAGACAGTTGAAGACGCCATTGCCGGCACCGACCTGTTTCTGGTCGATATAAAAATCACACCGGCCAACGACATCACCGTCGAGATCGATTCGCCCGAGGGCGTCGACATCGACAGCTGCGCCGACATCACCCGCAAGATTGAAAGCGTCTTCGACCGTGACACAGAAGATTATTCGCTCGAAGTCGGCTCGGCCGGCCTCACCTCGCCATTCAAAGTCAGAGGCCAGTATCTCAAGAACATCGGCAACGACATCGAGATTCTGACCCGCGACGGACGCAAGATACACGCTACGCTGACCGAAGTCGGCGACGACAGCTTCACAGCCGAGACACCCGTCAAAGTCAAAGAGCCGGGCGCAAAAAAGGCCACAATCGTCATGCAGACCGAAACATTCAAGTTTGACGACTGCAAGTCAGTGAGATATGAGATAAAATTCAAATAAGACCAAATAAAACATAAACCCCGACAACAGTAATTCCCCATGGCTAAGAAAGAGGAAACCCCCAATATGGTCGAGCAGTTTGCCGAGTTCAAAGAACTCAAGAACATCGACAAGACCA
>ERZ836877.6455-NODE-6455-length-10500-cov-2.243562_pt1 | contig 10500 bp, 16 predicted proteins | sample MGYA00519469_ERZ836877 | MGnify/ENA primary metagenome ERZ836877 (study PRJEB31850, sample SAMEA3708809) | human gut metagenome | biome: human gut; feature: human-associated habitat; material: faeces | place: China | collected 2014 ... | reverse complement strand
CTTTTGCAGGTCATACATGACACCTGTGTATCCGTCTCTATAGCACTTCGTCAGGTAGTCAGACACAGTTGCATATGAGTTAGACTGCAGGTTACTCAGAACACCCTCAAGCTGCGCTTCCAAGGCCTCCTGATACTGTTTCTGATAGATGATGCTCTGCAGATTCTCGATATCAGTTCGTTCTGAAAGCTCTCTTATCTTCTGCTCACAATCTCTCAATGCCCGCTGATATACCTGTTTGAGTTCTTTGATTGCCTGCTTTTCTCTATTCAGTTGAGCTTTAGTTACTTGCTTTTGTGCTTTATTCATATGTTAACTCTCTTCTGATTTTGGTAGCTCTATTGCTATTCTCCAAATTGAACTTGTATTGCCTGGAATGAAATACTCTTGGTCATTTATAATAAAACTTTCACCAGAAGCACCTGATGCAACATCTGGCCCAGCCATTAGATAATATGCTGATGGAATAGCGAGATACCCTGCAGGATACACATATTGAGCAAGACTTACCACGTCATGTATGTTGCTATCTTGACTCCATGCCTGAGCATAATGAGATGTCTCGTCTACATCAGAATAAATGATGTACCTAGCAGAAGTGAATGACATATAAGCTATTCTATCTTCATTTGTTTTTAGATCTTTTGCAGGCAATACGATATGTAATAGATCAGTAATGTTAGATCCCTCACTGAATATTCCAATTCCGAATACCACTCCTTCTTTGCATGATACAAAATGCAAAAATGCATTAGCCGCACCACTATTGGCTGATCTAGTCAAACTCATGTTATACGAATAACAATATGTAGATGTGGACGGAGTAGCCCCCTGAATCACAGTTGTCATAATCAGATTAGCTCCAGAAAGACTAAACTTAAAACCTGTTGTGTTGTGCTCATCATCTCCCATGTATAATATCCACGTAGTGTTAGACTCTACAATATTTAGTTTCATGCCAAGGGCTGCCGCAATCTCCTGCATTTTTGCGTCATCCACGTCCGCATTGTAAAACGTTGAATCCGCCTCTTTTTTTCCCAGTCTTATTCTTTGTACAGTATATCCCATCAACTAACCTCCGTTTCTGTTGGCAATAATCCATATATGCCGCATACATACCCATATGGTTTTGTATATAAAGATGTATTAATAATCATCCCATACGCTCCTGTACTAATTTTTTTCGCATTAGCAATCATATCATCAAAAGATTCATTGCTTGCGGTCGGCACTCCCTTCTCAGTGATGACCGCCGCAAGCCTTCCTTTGACATCACTGCCATGTTTTTTTACTTCATCAAGTTCCTTGTAAAGCTGTCCTGCAAGATCTGTCATATACCGCTCTTCAATCTCACTCTCAACTGCTTCACAGCCCTCAAGAACCTTCATTCTTGTGAGCTTGGTGTTGATCTCGTTGATGATGTTACCCTCACTATCAAGCTTCTTGAAGCATACAGTGAAGCCGACATTGCCCGGCACTGTACATGCAGTAGCACCAACAAGCCAATCAAAGGTTATAATGCTTGCATCATCAGAGAGTGTATAATTCTCTATAAAATACACATCTTTCTGCTCTTCTTCATTCACATAGTTGATTGATATCTGATATTCAGTGAGATCTATGCCCTTATACGTTGCCGGCACTTCAAATGTCAGCCGGTTTACATCTTTGTCATGATATACACCGATGACCTCGCCAGCCGGCATCTTCACCGCTCTTGTATCTAAATCTATCTTGTATCTTTTATTTTCCATCTGCTCCACCTCCGTTCTCGACATCTGTATTGATGTTATCAAGCACCTTCTGAGCCTCTTCCGTGTTCTCCTCCTCATTCTTAGGCAGCTTGTCCTTGATCTCCTCATAATCAATATCAAGCCAATCACAGATAGCTTTGATAATAGTCTCATCATTAAGTATGCTTGCAACATTAAGTATTGTATTGATCTCTGTCTGCCTTACCTGAGCCTCTGTAAGTTCTATTTGTGCATTTTCCTGTGCATTGCTCATAATCTCATGAGCGAACTCAAAATAAACATCCTCGGCCTTATATGCCTTGTTCTCAGCCTTGTTGATCTCGTCAATGACAATCTCTACTATCCTCCTCAAGAACTTTCTAAGAGCTTTCTCTATCTTTTTTGCCTTAAGGTCAAGCAATGAGTAGGCCGCCTTAATGGCTATATTCGTAGTTGCTGATGTGTCCTTGAGTCCGGCGGTATTCAGCCCCATGCCAAACCTGTATATATTCTTTTCATCAAGCTCCAGCTTAGCCTGCCTTGCCTGGTATGGGACGTCAACAGTCTTGACATCTACGTCACCATCCTCACCTATACCTATGATCTTCTTTGTTTTGAGGTTTGTCTGAAGCTCATTCAGGTTGTCTCCCTGAAAGCCTTTGATAGCATATAGTGGGGAATCAAAGTCTATGAGGTTGTTTGACAGGCTTGAGGCCATCAGGTCATAGTCATCTATGAGTGGCTTTACAGGCTTAAGGCTTGAGAACTGCTTCTTGTTGTTATCCAGCCGGAAGAATGGAATATAGCCAAATCCATCAAAGTAGGTGGCCTTATCTCCATTACTCTTTGTATAAAGTACATGAGGCTTTGGGTTGATTGGTTCAGTATCGTCTAACACCACCGCCCCATTATTAACCTGAACATAATAATATGTTTGCTTATCATCCCAGACCTGTATTCTCTCAATAGTCTTGTGCCCTTTGTCTATCCTGTCCGTATAGTGGTAAATCGTGTATGCACAGCCATCATCTGTGTCCTTAGCTCTTACCTCAATAACTCCGATACTGTCAGCATTGGCAAATGACATCATATCTTTGGCGTTCTTGTATGCGTACATATACGTAAAGCCTTTGACCTGCATATCCGTGATAGCGTCAGAAAGCTCAGACATGAACTCATCATTGTTGTTGAAATACTTGTACATGTGCTTCTGCAGTTCAGTGTCGTTGGACTTTACAATGCCATCCCCTGATAAGATATACTGAGTGCATTGGTCAACCAGCTCTGTGAAGAACGGATGCGGTATCTTCACATTGCTTCTAGTCTTGTCCTCTACCAGTTCGCCGTCCGCATTGTAATAGAACAATCTATACTTCTCTATGTCATGATCGCCGTCATAGTATCTTTCGCCTGTCCGGGCGAACTGCTTCTTTTCTGATGTGCGGTCACTGTCTATCAATTCTTTTATCTCGTCAGGGGTTAGCATTTTTTCACCTCTCTATACCAGCCATGTTCCCTTAGGCTTATCATTCTCATATACACCAGTCAGAGCATCCGGAGCATCATCATGAGCATTCTTACCCTCTTTCTGATACTTCCTTATTGCTTCCGCAAAATCTGGCCATCTGTCTTCCCAATTCACAGGGAAGAGAACGTTCTGCATTACTCCTGTGCTATTTGACAGGATCCTTGATGTCTTATTCTTTGACTGAAAGAACCACTGTATTTTAGTGTGAGTATTTCCCAAAGATTTCAGTTCTCTTATAACGTTTCTGCTGAATCCTCGACCGCCATTATTGCTCTCTATTAAAGCATTACCAACGTTATTGTTTGTCAGCATCTGAGCTGTTGCCGGCTCAGTAACTTCCATTGGCTCTTTTGTATATAAAACGTCAAGTATGTAATATGTACTCTCATACATGCCATAACAAATAGAACACAGGTAATCGCCACCTGTGTCTGCTGTATCTGTATAATTCAATATATATTTGAATAGGTTATTACCCTTGCTATCCCTCGGAATATCCGTATATGTCTTGATATGACTGTATAGTCTGCCCTTGACATCTATAGGCTCCTGCTGGTAATTTGCAAGGATTATATCCTTGTTCATATTCTTGGTCTTTATCTTGTAATCCTTATATGACAGGATAGCTTCACAGAGCATTGCCCCATCGTCTTGTACTGCCTTGTAATTGATATGAACTACATTGTCATAGTTGGCAAGTACATATCCGGCAAGATCTTTTGTTGACCATCTTGTCATAATTATGATGATTTTAAAATCATTCTCTGTTCTGGAGAGCATTGTATTGTTGAACCAGTCAATCTGCTTCTGCAATACTGATTCATTGTAGGCTTCCTCACTGTTCTTGATAAGATCATCTATTATCATGATATTACAGCCAAATCCTGTTGCTGTACCTGTCGGAGAAGTTGCAAGGTAATTGGCCTGTTGACTGCCCTCAAGACTCCATTTCTGTGCTGCAGCCTCGCCATACTTTATCTTTGTGCCAGGGAATATATCTCCATATGTCAGAATGCCCTCTGTAGGCTTTTCTGCTATAACATCCCTGACAGCCTTTGCAAATGTTCCTGACAGGGTCTCATTATATGATCCTGTCATAACCTTTTTGTCTATACCATATTTACCAAATAACCACTGAACAAATTTAGTAGCTGTTCGTGACTTTCCATGTCGTGGTGGCATATTTACAACCATTATCTGTTGTTCTGCATCTTCCACGAACCACTGTAGCTTATCTGCAAGATCATGCAGAAAGCCTCTGTCGTTACTATAGAAATCAGGAGAGGTCAGCTTACAATACTGCCAAAACTCTCTCCTTGATAGCTCTATCTTTAGCTGTTGCTGTAATAAAGGGTCATGCCTGTCAATCATTATCAATAAGTTTCTTCAATTCCTCTGTTGTAAGCCCCTCAAATGCATTTGGTGTGGTATTCTTCACTTCCACCTTTTCTGTGAACATTCCCAAATGCTTACCCAGGAGCTCCAACGCCTGTATCTTGCTATAAGGCTTTATTTCAAAGCCATCTCGACCCTTTTTTATAACTGCAATAGCTTTTTTCTGATCCTCTGTCAGTTCATCCGTCAGAATAGGCTCTACTGTCCTGTATTTCACCTGATTGCCGTCCTCGTCAAGTACCGGGACCATGTTTCCATCAACCTCTACCATAGCGTCCTTTTCAACTACTTTTGCATAGTCAGATGCCTTTGCAAATGCAATCAGTGCCAGTTCTCGTAATACACTGTCCTGAGTAATCTCTGTGCGTTTTTCACGCTCTTTTTGTAGCTCAAATATTTTCTTTTGAATACTAACATTTACTAACAAGCGTGCTCCTTGCTCATTTGCTGTTTTCTTTGAATACCCTGCCCTTATAGCTGCCTGTGTGGCATTAAGGTCAATCAAATATTCATCACAGAATCTCTGCTGTTTAGCTGTCAGTTTTGCCATAATGTCACACCTTCTTTCTGCTACTTTCTCACCCTCTTCGGGATCACAATCTTGTACAGCGGTTTACATACATTCTTTACCTCTCCACCCCAATTTATAGTTGGCTGAAATTTGTATATCTTAGTGCACTTAACCATCACCTTTATCATGGCTATTGGTAAAGCCAGCCTGCCAAGTATCGGATGTATGTATTCAAAACTATATTCAGGTCTCACGACCTCAAACCTTTTAATCTTACTCATATCTCACACCTCAAACAAAATAGCCCAGTGGGGGAGAGAATCAACAACGACATTTTCACATTTAACTTAAGGAGTTTACATTTTTAACCACTGGGCATAAGAAAAGGGACACAACCGATTATGGCGAACGGTCATGTCCCTTATGAATCAATATTTCATGGTCTATCTTACAGCACAACCATGTGTTTGTACAATGCTTTTAGTGTGCTATAAATGTGTCAGATTTTAGATAATCGCCCCATGTCCGCTGGAACTCCTGCAGAGCCCAGCCATGAGCATGTCTTATCCAGTCATATGAATATTCCATCTCCTCTGCAATATCCTTTAACGATTTATAATTTATGTACTTCTGATACAGTATCTCTGTATACTTCGTATTACGCAACTGACACATCTGGTGAACTGCTTTATTTCGGAAATCTTCAAATGTTTTTCTGCATTCATTCATCTCAGTTTCAAGGTCAACATATCTGCCAACTGTACGACTCATAGTATCTGCCACGGCACTGGACTGTACCCTTTCCTTTGAATAGTCAAATCCCCCCGGATTCATTGCAAGTTCTTTCATCTTGAAATATTCATTGCTTAACCTGTCCATGTAATCCTCAAGCATTTTGACCTGATTTAGATACTCTTTCGCTTTCACCGCCTCACCTCCTACTTGTTCTCCCGAATGGTGAAATCCAAGCCTGTTTCTTCCTTCAGCGTCTGTATCATGTCATCCCATATGATATCTCCATCACATATAGCTGCTGTCTTTGAATTAAATCTTTCACAGAACCTATCAAGCCTCTTCTGTCCAAAATCGAACTCATCACGTAAGACCATGCAGGACATAATTAGGATCGTGTCTATCGTATTTAACTTGATCTTATATACTGACTCATCAAGCTGCTTCTGGTTGACCTCAAGCGGAACAAACATGGCTCCTCTGACCTTGAGTTCTTTCTCTGCTGCTTCCATGCCCTGTGTCTTGATGACATTCATCAGCCATGCAGCCCCCGCCATTCTTGCTTCGTGTAGCTTTCTATCTGATTTCGCCATACTTCTACTCCTTCCGGGTAAATCTGTTCATCAAATGGTTGTCTGGATCCATCTTCATTCTGAATCCTATCTGTCCTTTATCCTCTATCACTCCCGGATCATTGAGCTCTGCCCCGTCAAGGAAATCTCGCAGTTCTTCCAGACAGTCCGGGCACAGATCCTTTGTCTCCACTGCATCATCGAACACATCAACCATCCTTGCCCTTATCGCCGCTCCGTGTTCAAATGGCAGGTCGTAGAACCCGCCGCATCTATCGCATTTGCCTGCATATGCCATTATGTATCACCTCTCTAGTAAATAATATATTCTTTGTATTTATTCAGCAGATTCTCCAATCTGATACAGTCGTTTGATCTGTCCATGTATCCTGCCATGAAAAATCCCTGTTCGATATTGCAAATTCTAAAGTATATCTTTTTGAACATCCATTTATACAGTTTTCTTTTAATCATTTGCTCAAATCTCCTTTATCAACTCTGGATTATCAAATATGTTACCGATAACGTTACACTCATCAAGAACTTCGTAGCTCTCAGCAAAAAGTCTATTTGTTACTTGAAAAGAAATTGTTTCATCATCCCACATGACTTCACCAACGCAATCGGCTTCTGCCAGTCCGTTTTCTGTACTGTATGTGTCCCAATAGGCAACAATGTCATTCTCCCATATCAGTTTGCCGTTCTTATCTTTCAAGCCTGTGCACTGACAGATAGTATCTGGTCGCACTTCAAATGCAAATGGTGAACCTGCTTTATTGCTTATATACCATTTATTTTCCTTACAATGTAAAAATCCTGCAACCCACTCTCCATTACAAATTTTCGCCTTGAATAGGCATCTATCTTTCATCTACTCCACCTCTTTCGCATCGTTCAAATTCTATTACCCACACCCACGGATTCGCACTCCAACCGTAGTAATCAAGGTCGGATTTCTTGATGGTGGAGTTCCACAAATCTTCAAATTGTCCTCTTGCGGTGCATGCTCCTGTAAGCAATCCACTATTGCATCCTTCAGATTGCGCCTGTGTTTCCGTAATCTCCTGCAACCGCTCCACCCTCACATTCGTTACCTTAATCCAGATACGTGCGGCTCCTTTCGGCATGTGGATGGACGGGTGCCATTTCATCTCAATTTCTTTTCCACCCCGGTAAAACTTCTCTGTATCGGAGTAGTCCGCACGGTAGATATACCGCTCTATTCCTTTGCACCATGTTTCCCGGACATACAGGATATCATCTGTGTGATATGGTGGATTCCACCTTCTTTTTAGTTCTTCATCCGTGATATCCTCTGGAAGTTTGTATTCATCTCCCCAGTTTTCATATGCTGTTTTACTTGGATATCCCCAGGTACCGCAATTACCCCCTGCGAATGTATAGCACAGTCTGCCTTGCGGCTGTGACTTTACAATTCTTCTGGTGCAGCTCTTTCTCCCGTCCAAAATTGCCCGAACCATCGGTGTATTGAATAAAATTGGTTTAATTGACATCTACACCGCCACCTTTCACAATCTCGATTGCATGCCCATAACTTCTTGCTTTCTCTTTTCCCAAATTCCCGTCGTATGCATTCTCCCAAAACTTTCGCTCATTTTCTAACTGCTCCACAACCGCATCCACATCGTATATTTTTTCTGAACTGCATAATTCTTCAATCTGATCTACGATAAAGTAATCACAGGTTCCACGATTAGAAGTATTTATGAGTTCCATCACATCATCTACCCTTACATATTTACCACTCATCGTTCACTCTCCTGTTCCATGCTTTAATTTCTTTTCTCTCTGCGGCATTATAAGAACCCGCCCATGTTCCACCGCTTCTTCCGTGGCAATTATTGCAGATAATCTGCGCCCAAAATCCCTTATCTTCTCCCGGAATTCGTTCATAATTCATTTCAGCTTTCCCACCGCAAAACGGGCACGGCTTAATTCTTCGCTCATTGTTCATCACTCCTCAACCTTCCTTTCCGCCTCAAGCCATCTGCGGATACACTCACAACAATGCCCTGTGCATTTATTGCCATCAAACCCTATCTCATTCGGACACATGATTATCTGTGCAAGATCCGCATCACTGAGTGACCGGATGTAGTCGCCGTTGGTCATCGGCTCATAGTTATCCGTCGCATTCTTGGTGCAGTGTGCGCATGGTTCCTGTGTCTCGTCCATGGCTCTGTATTTGCAGTTTTCGCAGCCTCCTGCTCTCTCTGGTACTATCTCCATCGTATTTCCCCCTTCCTGATCATCTCTCTTATGTCTGTGTTGCTGAAGCTCTCATGGTAGCCCTGTTCGCTTTGCATCAGCACATGGTGCTCATATACCTTGATGATTGTCCAGCACTTCCAAACTCTCACCGGGACATTCTCCTCTTTTCCGTTCTTTGTGAGGATCTTCACCACCCGCCCCGGTCGGCAGATGGTGTTGAATATTACATCTATCTCAAATTCTGTCATGTAGTCTCTCCTTTCAGTTGACAAGGAACTTATTCACAAAATACTGCTGTCCCTTGCCTGTTACCTTTGGTGTCCTGGTGATCCTGATTGAGCCGTCTGGATTGCTTATAGTGCTTTCCTTCACCTCAAACAGTTTCATCTCCATGCTTCTCTGCGTTGGCATATTCCGATCTGAGCCCTCACGCTTGATAAGGTAGCCATTATCACGCAGCCACTTAAACAAACGTTTCTGACCGATGTTTACACCATTCTGGCTTATCAGCTTTGCAAGGTCTCCGATCAGTATTGATGTGTGACTTGTTGCAACCGCATCGGCGAATATTGCCTTTGGCTTCATCTCCTCGTTTACAGCAGCAAGGCGCTGATTACTATATTTCAACTCGTCTATTGTCCTATCTGCTATCCTCAGAGCTCTTGCCATAACCTGTTCAGGCGTGTTCCATGCCTTTTCTAAATCAATAAGATACTGACGTACAGCTTTCCCCTCTGGTGTTCTCTGAATCATGCAAATCTGTTTAGCCATGTCTACTGAAATGTCATAATCCGCAGAAGGTCTTCCACCACACTGTTTAGAGGTTTCTCCCATTTTTGGGAAAAACTCATTTCCTTCAGTGAACCCATACTCACACATTCTCTCAAACCATGTCGTGAATTTGGTTCCAATGTTCAAAGTACTATGTAATTCTCTCGCCGATATTGTCTGTGTATCAAAATTCACTTTCACTAATTCGTTCATAATGTTTTCCTTTCTGGTATTTTCTGTTGATTCTCCCCGTTTATCATGGCAGCACCTCCGGGTAATCATATATGCTCATCTGTACCGCTGGTACATCTTCCCATGGCACTCCAATATAGTCTAGGACTCTTCCCCAGCCGAATTTCTCTCCAGTCTCTGGATCCGTGCAACACCTGTACATATAGAACTCCCACTCCTTTGGATTCCGCTCTCTGAGCCTATCAAATCTGTGTGGTCGATCTTCCATGTGGATTCCGAAGCCACACATACTGCAGCCTGTCCGCTGTGCTCCTGTCGTCCTGAGATTGCCGTGTCCATCATCCTGTATTTGTCCATATATAGCCGGTATGATTGTCTCAACCGGTTCATAGGGTATTGTGTTGCCAGCCTTATCCTTGCTGTATGGCTGCTCATAATAAAGCTTTGCAAACACATCTGTATGTGCGTGATACCAAGTGTCCATCTCCTGAGCAAGTCTTAAAATGTCATTTCTGAGGTATGGTGCAAATGGCGCTGATCTCATTACTGTCTTACCGTAGTAGTTACACCCATGATCTGTGAGGGCTTCCTCTCGCTGACCACCCTCGGACGCCATCATGCCAAGAAACGGATAACTTGAATGAGCCTTAGCCCAGTCATCACATGGCTTCTCTTTAAGCCAATAGCAGCAATCATTTGATACCTTGAAGTTCGGCTTGTAATACATGACACCTTCATTCTCGTTCTCATATCCGCCGAATTTCTCCAGCCATTTCTTTGACAGCTTCATGCGTGAATTTTTCTGTATTACCTTGCCTTCCATATATCCGACGT
>ERZ836877.6451-NODE-6451-length-10505-cov-2.412249_pt1 | contig 10505 bp, 8 predicted proteins | sample MGYA00519469_ERZ836877 | MGnify/ENA primary metagenome ERZ836877 (study PRJEB31850, sample SAMEA3708809) | human gut metagenome | biome: human gut; feature: human-associated habitat; material: faeces | place: China | collected 2014 ... | reverse complement strand
TGTGTGAGATGTCAGGTGCTCCCCATTGTTTTTTCTTGGTGCAAAGGTACGGATTTTTACTCATTTTTAATCATGGTGGCGATTTGTCAAATTTGCTTATTTTGGGAGTTTTTGAGAACAAAATTGCAATTGAAGTCGGACGGGTCGGACAGGCCCTACGGGTCAGACCGGTCGGACTAAAAAGCCGATTTCTTGATTTTGAAAAATTTTACTAACTTTGCATTGATATGGCACGTCATAACTCATACGGCCGCTGGGGCGAGAATCTCGCCTGCGAGCGCCTGGTGGCGCAGGGATACGCTATTGTCAAACGCAATTGGCGCATGGAGCATTACGAACTCGACATCGTGGCCATGAAAGGCTCTGAACTGGTAATCGTCGAGGTCAAGACCCGCTCCGACGGTTCCGATCCCGTGGCGGCCGTGGACGACCGCAAGATTGCCCGCACCGTGGCCTCGGCCGATGTGTTTGTCAAGACCTACAATCTGCCGCATAACGTCCGTTTCGACATCTGCGGCATTTCCGGCACGCCGGATTGTTATTCCATTGAATATATCGAGGACGCTTTCGGCGTCCCTTTGAAAACTTTTTGAATATGAGTTCCAACATTCAATCCCGCCTGGCAGCGCTCAGGCTTAAAATGAAAGAAAAGGGTGTTTCGGCCGCTATCATTCCCCAGGCCGACCCCCACATGAGCGAATATCTCTCGGCCCACTGGCAGGTGCGCCGTTATTTCAGCGGTTTCACCGGCTCGGCCGGTGACCTCGTCGTCACTCTTGACCATGCCCTGCTGTGGACTGACTCGCGTTATTTCCTGCAGGCAGCACAGCAACTCGAAGGTTCAGAAATCATCCTTATGAAGGACGGTCTGCCTTCGACGCCGACAATCGCCTCCTGGCTCTGCGACAATCTCCGCGCCGGCGAGCGCGTCGGCATCAACGCCATGCTTTTCTCCCTCACGGCCTGCAATGACCTGCAGATGCACCTCGATGCCCATGGCATGTCGCTCGATATCGACTTCGACCCCGTCGACGAAATCTGGACCGACCGTCCCGCAATGCCCGCCGACGCCGTCTTCATCCACGACGTGAAATATGCCGGCCTGGACGCCGCCGCCAAAATCGGAAGCGTCCTCGACAACGCCCGCCGCGAAATGGCTACATCGGTATTCATTTCCGCGCTCGACGAAATCGCATGGACCCTCAACATCCGCAGCAACGACGTGCGCTACAATCCCGTCGCCACCTCCTTCCTGTATCTGGCGCCGCAAGGCTCCACGCTCTTCATCGACCCGGCGAAACTCTCGCCCGAGGTGGTCGAATACCTTGCCGCGCGCCATGTGGCCGTCGCCCCCTACAATGCCGTGCGCGAATTCCTGACCGCGTTGCCCGCCGACGCCCGTGTCCTTGTGGAGGGCGCGCGCAACTCGGCCGCAATCATCAGCCTGCTGGGCAGCCGTGCCGTCATGGGGCCCTCGGCCGTGGCCATGCTCAAGGCCTGCAAGAACGATGTGCAGGTGGCCGGCATCCGCCAGGCTATGCTCCGCGACGGTGTCGCCATGGTGAAATCTCTCCATGAAATCAAGACCCGCGTGGCTGCCGGCGATACGCTTACCGAACTCGATGTGGCCGACATCCTGCGCAAATTCCGCTCGGCCGGCGAAAACTATTTCGAGGAAAGTTTCGGCACCATCGCCGGTTACGGCCCCCACGGCGCCATCGTCCACTACGAAGCCGACGAAAATTCCGCTTCCGTCCTCCGTCCCGAAGGCCTTCTGCTCATTGACTCCGGCGCCCAGTACACCGACGGCACCACCGACATCACCCGCACCATCTCGCTGTCCGACCGTCCAACCGACGAGGAACGCCACGATTTCACCCTGGTGATGAAAGGCCACATTGCCCTTGCCTCGATGATTTTTCCCGAAGGCACCGCCGGAACGCAACTCGATGCCGTCGCCCGCCAGTTCCTATGGCGCGAAGGCCTCAGTTACCTCCACGGCACCGGCCACGGTGTGGGCCACTTCCTCGGCGTTCATGAAGGCCCCCAGAGCATCCGCCTGAACTATGTTCCCGCGCCTCTCACTCCGGGCATGATTACCTCCAACGAACCCGGTCTCTACCGCGAGGGCATCCACGGCATCCGCTGCGAGAACCTCGTGCTGACTGTCGATGCGATGACCACCGAATTCGGCCGCTTCTTCCGCTTCGAGACCCTCACCCTCTGCCCCTTCGACCGCTCGCTCTTCGACACCTCGATTATGACGAACGCCGAAATCGAATGGGTCAACCACTATCACGCCCGTGTCGCCGACCTTCTGGCCCCGCTGCTCGAAGGCGAGGTGCGCGCATGGCTCCTTAACAATACTCAACCCCTCCAGCCCAACAACTGATTATGGCACTGATTATTCCCTTGCGCGGCTGCACACCGAAGATGGGCCGCGACTGTTTCCTGGCCGAGAACGCCACCGTGGTCGGCGACGTCGTCATGGGCGACGAATGTTCCATCTGGTTCAACGCCGTGCTGCGCGGCGATGTCAATTCAATCAGCATCGGTAACCGCGTCAACGTCCAGGACGGAAGCGTGCTGCACACGCTCTACAAGAAATCGACAATCGAAATCGGCGACGATGTCTCCATCGGCCACAACGTGACGATTCACGGCGCGAAAATCCATAACCTGGCCCTCATCGGCATGGGTGCCGTAGTGATGGACGATGCCGTCGTGGGCGAAGGCGCCATTGTGGCAGCCGGTTCCGTGGTGCTTTCACGCACCGTCATCGGCCCTCACGAACTGTGGGGCGGAACCCCGGCCAAATTCATCAAGATGGTCGACCCCGCCCAGGCTGCCGAAATCAACCGCAAGATTGCCGGCAACTATCTGAAATACTCCCGTTGGTATACGGACCCCGAAAACGCCGTAGACCCCGAAAACTGATTCATGCAATATTAAATACGCGGGGCCGCGCAACATACGCTGCGCGGCCCCGTTTGTCGCCTGTCGTTTTTTTTGTCAACTTACGTCGGTCGACTGGCCCGGACGGTACAGACAGTGGAATTTGGTGTCCGGATTGTGGTCGAAAGGATAGATGCCGAAATCGCAGGCAAGTTCGTGGGCACCGTCGAAATGCATCGGGAAGAAGTTCTTCACATGCACATTGTCCACAAATTCGGCTGCGCCCAGGGCGAAATCCTTTCCCTGACGGGTGTCGACGGGGAAGAACACCACGTCGAGCATATCGTTCTCGGAGGCAATCCTGTGGACGACTTTCATGAATTCCGATGATTCGTGGGCCACTTCGCGGGGTGTCGACACCTCGTTCCAGTGCCAGTTGTTGAGGTCGCCGGCATGGAATACCTTGCGGCCGTCTTTCAGAGTGACGTCGAAGGCCACTCCGGCGTCCGTGGATGGGTAGGCCTTGACCGAGACGCCGCCGGGAAGTCCGTTCACGATGTCGCCGGCGCTCATCCCCTGAATGGCCAGGCGCGAGTTGGTGTCGCGGGCCTCAACGTCGTTGCTCAGGACGTATGTGCGCGAATGGTTCTGCGCAAGATTGAATATTTCGGTGTTGTAATGGTCGGGATGGCTGTGGCTTACGAAAAAAATCACCGGTGTGTCGGGGCGACGTTCAAGTTCCTTTACAACCGTGTGCGACGGGTCGCGGAAATAGTCGAAGACCATGATCACGTCGGGGGTGGATACCATGAATCCGCTGTGTGCTAAGTATGTGACGCGCATTTTGATATTTGTTTTGAGGTTTCTTATATAAAATCAACAACGGCATCCCCGCTATTGTTCGCAATCTTCAAATAAGGCAAATATCGGCCGACAAGGGTGTAAAAAACTATAAATTAACAACTTATTGTGTTGTCGCGGTTGTTATACATCAAAACGCCGGATACCGGTGAGTCACCTGACTCCTGTTTTCCGGTTATCGGCAGCGCTTTTTCACACGAACCTAAAATTCTCTTTTCTCATGGCGACTTCAAAATTCCAGGCCAAGTTACTTGCCGTACAGGACAATCTGCTGAACTTTGCCTATATGCTCACTTCTAACCGCGATGACGCTTACGATTTGTTGCAGGATACCACACTGAAAGTACTCGACAACGAGGCCAAGTATGTCGACAATATAAATTTCAAGGGATGGGTCTATACCATCATGCGCAATATTTTTATCAATAACTACCGCAAGGCCGTGCGCACCAACACCGTGGTCGACCGCACCGAGGACCTCTACCACCTGAATCTGTCGCAGAATTCGGGCTTCGAATCGCCCGAGGGCGCCATTGCCACCAAGGAAATCCACGCCATCATAGATTCGTTCAAGGACGATATGCGCATCCCCTTCTCGATGCACCTTGCCGGCTACAAGTATGCCGAGATTGCCAGTCACATGGGCCAGCCCGTGGGTACGATTAAGAGCCGTATTTTCTTTGCCCGCAAGCGCTTGCAGGAAATGCTGCGCTCTCAGCGTTAATCAGCCTCTTATTCGCCTTCGTCGCTGTCGCCGCCGGCAAATTCCCCCGGAACCGCACGCTGGCTGCGTATGCCCAGATTCCGCAGTTTATCTATATGCCTCATGACGCTGCCGCGGCCCGTTGAGATACGCGCCACAACGGTGTCGTACGATGCACGGGCCGCGTCGATGGCGTGCCCGGCCTGCGACAGTTCGTTCAGTGCCAGCACCAGTTTGTCGGCCATCTTTGTCGCTTCCTCGGCTATTTTCAGGGCGTTGGTATTGTGGTCGTCGACCCGCCACATCTGTTCCACGATTTTTATCACGGCAACCAGGTGGGTAGGGGAGACGATAATCACGCGGCTGTTCCATGCACGTTCCCACAGCCTTTCCGAGGCCTGCATCGCCGCCATATAGGCTCCCTCGTGGGGCATGAACATCAGCACGAAATCGGCACTCAGCGCATCGACATTGTCCTGATATGCCTTGGATTCGAGTTCCTTGATGTGATTCTCTACCGAGCGCAGGTGAGCCTTGAGCATTGCCTCGCGTGCGGCGTCGTTTTCGGCTTCGGTCATCCGCAGGTAGTCGGTCAGGGAAACTTTCGAGTCGATGATAATCTTGCGGTCGCCGGGACAGTTGATTACGGCGTCGGGCCTCAGCAGCCGGCCTCCGCTGTCGCGGCAGGTGTCCTGGAACACCAGCCAGCGCCCCTCTTCAAGCCCGGATTTCTCGAGTACGTTTTTCAGCACCATCTCGCCCCAGCGGCCCTGGAACGAGGCATTCCCTTTCAGTGCGGCCGACAGACGCCGCGTCTCCTCGCCCACGGTGTTGCTCAGGCGCGCCAGGTCGATGATTCCCTGGCGCAGGGCTGCGCGCTCGGCCGTGTCGCGGCTGTGGGATTCCTTGAACTCGCGCGAAAAGATTTCCAGCGAGGCCTTTACGGGCGCCACGACGGCTTCGAGGCTCAGGCGGCTGCCGTTTTCAAGCGTCTGCGACGAAGCCTGCAGCACGTCGGTGGCGATGGCCTTGAAACGCTCGGACATCATTTCGCGTTCGCTGTTAAGTTGTATTTCAAGGGCTTCGGCGCGGGCGTGTTCTCTGATTTGGGACTGGCGGCACACGTTCAGTTCTTCGGCCAGGGTTTCGGCACGGCGTCGTGCCGCCATCCATGCCGCCAGGGCGGCGACGGCGGCTACCGTTGCCATTATGGCAATCATCACGGCTACTGTCATATCTGCGATTGGTAATTTGTTCGGTTTTTGGTACAAAAATAGTGTTTTCAGTCCGATTCGCAGCACATATTTGGCGCTTTAACATTTCACCATTTGGGGATTAACGAAAAAATGACTAACTTTGCGGCTCAAAAACTGATTTTCTTCATCTTTATGGCTGATAAAGCAGTAGATTATATTTTTGAGGCAAGTTGGGAGGTTTGTAATAAGGTCGGAGGCATCTATACCGTCCTTTCAACCAAGGCCAAAAGCCTGCAGGCTCTTTATAAAGATCATATTATTTTCATAGGGCCCGATATTCACGGCGACCGTGTGCCCCAGGATTTCACTGAAAGCCGTTCGCTGTTGAAGGGCTGGCGCGAAAAGGCCTTGCTGCCTGTCGGCGTCGAGGTCCGTGTGGGCCGCTGGGACGTTCCCGGAAAGCCTATTGCGATACTTGTGAAATTCGACGCTCTATATGCCGCCAAGGATGCCTACTACGGCCGCATGTGGGAACTTTACGGCGTCGACTCGCTTCACGCCTATGGAGATTATGACGAAGCCTGCGCGTTCAGCCGGGCTGCCGCAGCCGTAATCGAGAGCCTTGTCGAATATTATTCCGAAAAGGGCTATGCAAATTTCATTGCCGCCTTCAACGAGTGGACCACGGGTATGGCTCTGCTCGACGTCAAGGCCCGTCTGCCCAAGGTCGCAACCGTCTTCACGACTCATGCAACCTGCATCGGCCGCAGCATCTGCGGAAACGGAAAGCCTCTCTACGACCAGTTGAAAGCCTACAACGGCGACCAGATGGCCCGCGAACTCAACATGGAGTCTAAGCACTCGCTCGAAAAGGCTGCCGCACGCGAGGCAGACTGCTTCACCACCGTCAGCGAAGTTACCGCCGCAGAATGTGCACAACTGCTCGAGCGCAAGCCCGACGTGGTGACGCCCAACGGATTTGAACCCGGTTTCGTGCCCGCGCGAACACGCTTCGCCAAGACCCGCGCCGCCGCGCGCGCCTCGCTGCTGCGTGTGGCCCACGCTCTCACCGGCCGCGATTTCGACGACAACACATTTATTATATGTACGTCCGGCCGCTGCGAATACCGCAACAAAGGCCTTGACGTATTTGCCGACGCTATGGCCTCGCTCTGCGACCGCGGCACATCCGGCCCCGTGCTGGCATTCGTGATGGTTCCCGCCTGGTCCGACGGTCCCCGCGCCGACCTCCGCAAGGCTCTGACCGACGGCATCGAAACCGGCCTGGCCGACCCTGTCATAACCCATAACATCCACAACTACAACGACGACCCCATTTACTGCCGTCTTCATCAACTGGGCTTTGCGGCCTCCGACCGCAACGAGGCAGTATCGGTCATCTACGTGCCCTGCTATCTGAACGGCGACGACGGCATCTTCGACCGCGTCTACTACGACCTTCTGATTGGTATGGACGCCACTGTATTCGCTTCATACTACGAGCCCTGGGGCTACACCCCGCTGGAAAGTGTCGCCTTCGGTGTTCCCACCATCACGACATCGCTTTCCGGCTTCGGACAGTGGCTGGCCTCCACAGGCGAGAATACTTTTGCCGACGAAGGCGCCGTGGCCGTGCCCCGAAACGATTCAAACTACCGGCAGGTTGTGGGCGACATCGCCGCGCTGCTGGCTGCCCTGCAGACCGCTCCCGCCAAGCGCCGCGCCGAATTCTCCGACGCCGCACGCGCTACGGCCGCACGCGCCGACTGGCGACACTTCATCAAGTACTACGAGGAGGCATACGCCCTGGCCCTCGCCGCACGCGACTCACGTAATAAAAACCAATAACATTATAATATATGAAACTTCCGGTAAGCAAGACCAACGCGCCTTTCTGGCGCGACATCACTGTCAAAGCCGAACTTCCGTCGCAACTCAAGCCTCTCGAAGAGATGGCCCGCAACCTCTGGTGGGTGTGGAACAGCGAGGGAAAGACCCTTTTCCGCGAACTCAATCCCGACCTGTGGCGCGCCACAGGCGAAAACCCCGTAATGTTGCTCCAGCAACTCTCCTCCGAACGTATCGACGAAATTCTTGCCGACAAGGCCCTTATGGCTCGCATCTCGCATGTATACAACAAGATGCGCGAATATCTGGCTCAGCCCATGCGCAAGGACGTGCCTTCGGTGGCCTATTTCTCGATGGAATACGGCCTCTGCAACTGCCTTAAGATTTACTCGGGCGGTCTTGGCGTCCTCGCCGGCGACTATATCAAGGAGGCTTCCGACAGTTGTGTCGACATGACCGCCGTCGGCTTCCTCTACCGTTACGGTTACTTCACCCAGACCCTCAGCGTTGACGGACAACAGATTGCCAAATACGAGCCCCAGAACTTCAACCAGTTGCCCATCGACCCCGTCCTCGACAAGAACGGTCATCCCGTGGTGCTCGAAGTTCCCTTCCCCGGCCGCGTCGTTTACAGCCACATCTGGCGCGTCAACGTAGGCCGCATGAAACTCTATCTGATGGATACAGATTTCGACGCCAACAGCGAATTCGACCGTCAGATCACCCACCAACTCTACGGTGGCGACTGGGAAAACCGCATCAAGCAGGAATATATGCTCGGTATCGGCGGTATCCTCATGCTCAAGAAACTCGGTATCAAGACCACCCTCTACCACTGCAACGAAGGCCATGCAGCCCTGCTCAACCTCCAGCGCCTTGTCGACTATGTCCAGGAGGACCACCTCGACTTCAACGTAGCCCTGGAACTGGTCCGCGCTTCCGGCCTCTACACCGTCCATACCCCCGTGCCCGCAGGTCACGACTACTTCGACGAGTCGCTCTTCGGCAAATACATGGGCGAATTCCCCGCACGCCTCGGCATTTCGTGGAATGACCTCATGAACATGGGCCGTGAAAATCCCGATACCAACGAACGCTTCTCCATGAGCGTCTTCGCCCTCAACACCTGCCAGGAAGCCAACGGCGTAAGTTACCTCCACGGCGAGGTTTCCAAGAAAATGTTCGCCGGCATCTGGAAGGGCTACACCTGGGAGGAAAGCCACGTGGGCTATGTGACCAACGGCGTCCACATGCCCACCTGGGCCGCCAGCGAGTGGAAGGAATTCTACTGGAACAAACTCGGCCCGGAAGTATTCGCCGACCAGAGCAACCCCGAGGCTTGGCGGGGCATCTACGACGTGCCCGACGAGGAAATCTGGGCTATGCGCCAGGCTCTCAAGAACAAGTTCATCAATTTCGTCAAGCGCGACTTCAAGGCCCGCTGGCTCGCCAACCAGGGTAATCCCGCCGATGTGATGGAAATCATGGACCGCATCAACCCCAACGCCCTGATTATCGGTTTCGCCCGCCGTTTCGCCACATACAAGCGTGCCCACCTGCTCTTCACCGACCTCGACCGTCTGGCCAAGATTGTGAACAACGAGAAATTCCCCGTCCAGTTCATCTTCTCCGGCAAAGCTCACCCCGCCGACGGTGCCGGTCAGGACCTCATCAAGCGCATCACCGAAATTTCCCGCCGTCCCGAATTCCTCGGCAAGATTATCTTCCTTGAAGACTACAACATGATTGTGGCCAAGCGCCTCGTGACCGGTGTCGACATCTGGCTCAACACCCCGACACGTCCCCTGGAGGCCTCCGGTACATCGGGCGAAAAGGCCGAGATGAATGGCGTGCTCAACTTCTCCGTGCTCGACGGCTGGTGGTACGAAGGCTTCCGCTTCAACGAGAAGGCCGGATGGGCACTCACCGACAAACGCACCTACACTGACCAGGCCCAGCAGGATAAACTCGATGCAGCAACCATCTACCGCATGCTCGAAAACGAGATTATCCCCCTGTTCTTCGATACCAACTCCAAGGGTTATTCGCCCCGCTGGATTCAGTATATCAAGGGCTCGATTGCCGACATAGCTCCCCACTTCACCATGAAGCGCATGATCGACGACTACATCAGCCGCTTCTACGACAAGGAGGCAAGCCGCTACAAGTCGCTGGCTGCCCATGATTTCGCCAAGGCACGCACAATTGCCGAATGGAAAGAAAAAGTGGCAGCCGCCTGGGACGGTGTCAAGGTTCTCGACATGAAACAGTCCGGCGACCTCACCAACGGCCTCACCGGCGAATCTTTCCGCGTTGAGGTTGTCCTCGACACCAACGGCCTTGCCGACGACCTGGGCGTTGAACAGGTAATCTTCCGCACCGAAGACGGCAAGGAAAGCCTCGCCGGCGTCAACGAATTCCGCAAGGTAAAGGAAGAGGGCAATATCGTCACCTACGAACTCATCGGCAAGATGCGCGATCCCGGCGTGTTCCGTTACAGTTACCGCATCTATCCCAAGAACAATATGCTCCCTCACCGTCAGGACTTCGCCTTCGTGCGCTGGATCTGATAGAGTCTTTTCCCCATTATATACATATCAACGCGGGTATGCACGGCCATCATTGGTGCGCCATACCCGCGTTGATTTATCGTTGTATCTCAATTACTTTCCTTCGCCGAGGTTCATTTCCTCGTATCGGGGAATTTCGTGCAGGAAGGTGTAGCCATCGCCGTCGAAACGGCAGCAATAGTGTTTCATGCCGTTGCTCACAATCAGATAGGGTGCGCCGACCACCGAATTGTAGCGTGCTATCTGGTCGAAAACCGCCGCCGTAATCTCCACGGTGCTTCGTTTGTACTCGACCACGCACAGCGGCCGCAGGTTGCGCCTATATATTAATGTGTCGCAGCGCCGGCGCGTCCCGTTCAGTGTCAGTCCCACCTCGTTGGCCATCATTGATTGCGGAAATCCCAGAGCCGCCCTCAGGTAGCGCGTGAAATT
>ERZ836877.6450-NODE-6450-length-10505-cov-2.471196_pt1 | contig 10505 bp, 3 predicted proteins | sample MGYA00519469_ERZ836877 | MGnify/ENA primary metagenome ERZ836877 (study PRJEB31850, sample SAMEA3708809) | human gut metagenome | biome: human gut; feature: human-associated habitat; material: faeces | place: China | collected 2014 ... | reverse complement strand
TAGTCCTTGATGGAAAGACTCTTGTTCAGGGAACTGACTATAAGCTCAGCTACAGCGACAATGTAAATGTCACATCTGACACAGCAAAGGCTGTTGTGACAGTGACAGGAACAGGCAACTACACAGGAACAGTCCAGGGAGAGTTCTCTATAACTCCTATGGATATATCAAAGCTTGACATACCGGAGATACCAGATCAGACATACGGCGGTCAGGCAGTAAAACCTGAACTGAGAATTGTAAATGGCAACAATGTCCTCTCAGAGGGCACTGATTACACAGTGGCATACGAGAACAACGATTCGGTTACAGACAAGGCCAGCGCTATTATCTCAGGTAGAGGAAGCTACAAGGGATCAGTGACCAGAACATTTGCTATAAAGGCATACAGCATAGATAATGCAGAGATAAGTGGAATCCAGGATGCGGTAGTATTTACAGGAGATGCCATTGAATTTGCAGATATAGCAGTTGTAGTAAACGGCAGGACACTTGTGAACGGTACGGACTACACAGTAAGCTACGAGAACAACCTGAACGTTACAGATGAGAAGAATCCTGCATATGTGATCATAAAGGGCACAGGAAACTACGGCGGACAGGTTAGAACAGCATTTGCCATAACAGCTAAGAATATCGGCAGATGCAGCATTGATCCGATTGGCGGACAGATATACACAGGTAAGGCGGTTGAGCCTGAGATCACAGTCAGAGATGGCGCAAGGATACTGGAGACCGGAAAGGATTATGACATTACTTACAGCAACAACACAGATGTGACAGACAGTGCTGAGGTCACCATAACAGGTAAGGGCAACTACAGAGGCAGCAACAGTGCGGTATTCACCATCGCACAGGAGGTTGTGGATATATCAAAGGCTGTAATGAGCAAGGTCGATGACCAGTATTACAACTTTGGAAATGCCATAAGACCAGAGGTTACACTTACATATGGCGGCAAGACATTGACACAGGATGTGGACTACGAGCTTGTATACATCGACAATATCAATGAAGGTACGGCGACGATACAGGCAAATGGTATCAACAAGAACACAGGCTCGGTGAGCACAACATTTGCCATAAAGCCAGTAGATATAACAACTGCTGAGGTTGTACTTGAGAATGACTCATTTGAGTACACGGGATCAGAAATCAGACCTGCAGTTAAGATGATAACAGTAAGCAGGGATGGCAAGGCGACGGCAGTGACATCTATGACAGCATTTGATGTGACATACACGGACAATACAAATGTCGGAACTGCTGGTGCGGTTATAAAGGCAGCAAAGGGAAGCGGATTTACAGGATCTGTGACAAAGAAGTTTGAGATCACAGAGGTGGATATCGCACAGGCTGTAGTTGATGTGGAAGACCATGTGTACACAGGAAGTGCAGTAAAGCCTGCATATACAGTGACACTTGATGGCAAGAAACTCACTGCGGGAACAGATTTTAATGTGGTGTTCAGCAACAATGTAAATGTTGGAACAGCAGCCATCCTCACAGTGACCGGTACAGGAAACTACAAGGGAACAGTTGTCGCATACTTTGCGATAACTGCAAAGGATCTGAGCAAGGCAGATGTGAATGTCCAGCCATCAGTTTACACTGGAAAGCCACTTACACCGGCTGTGACAGTAACTCTCGATGATGAGATATTAAATGCAGACATTGATTATGTTGTTTCTTACAGCAACAATGTAAACGCTACGACAGCAAAGTCAAAGGCGACTGTGACCGTCAAGGGAACAGGAAACTATCAGGGCACTGTGACTGCAACATTCGACATTGAGCCAAAGGCGATCGATGAGGCGAAGATCAATGATATACCGGATCAGATGTACAGCGGCAGTGAGATCAGACCGGATGCAAAGGTGACACTCGATGGAGTACAGCTTGTTGCAGGAACGGACTACACTGTGACATATGAGAACAACATAGAGGTTTCAGATTCAGCCAAGCTTATCGTAACCGGTAAGGGCAATTACAAGGGAACTGTAGAGAAGAACTTCAGTATAAAGAGTCTCACTCTTGAGGACGCAGAGGTATCAGGTATACCAGCCGGCACAGAATACACAGGAAAGGCCATAACATTTGGCGAGGTCGTTGTGACACTGGGCGGAAAGAAACTGTCCGAGGATGAGGATTACACAGTAGAGTATAAGAACAATGTAAACGTGACAGACAGTGCGGAGGTTGTGATAACAGGTATCGGCAATTACAGCGGAGAGCTGAGCAGAACATTCAAGATCACAGCTAAGGACATAAGCAAGTGTAGCGTCGATGCGATTGGCGGGCAGGTATACACAGGAAAGGCTGTAACACCTAAGGTCACAGTGAGAGACGGAACACAGGTTCTCGTGTCTGGAACAGATTACAAGACAGAGTACAGCAACAACATAAATGAGACAACGGCCAGCTCGAAGGCAGAGATCAAGATCACAGGATCTGGTAACTACACAGGAAGCATAACAGTGAACTTCACGATATCTAAGAATCTTGTGGATATATCCAAGGCTGTGATAAGCAAGATCAGTGATCAGCTTTACAACTTAGGCCAGCCGCTCACACCGGATGTGACAGTTACATTTGGTGGAAAGACACTTGTATACGGCGAGGATTACGCACTCGTATATGTGGACAACATCGATGAGGGTGTGGCAACCGTAACAGTTAGAGGTATCAAGTCAAATACCGGATCTTTATCGGCTAAGTTTAACATCAATCCGGTCGATATAAGTGATGGACAGATAGCTCTTGATGCATCCGAGTATATGTATACAGGAACAGCAGTAAAACCGGTGATCAATTCATTTACAGTGAAGAGATCTGGAAAGACAGTGACAGTTACTGATTTTGACAACCTTGAGATCAGCTACTCGTCAAATACAAATGTTGGAACAGGTAAGGTTACTATAAAGGCACTTGAGGGTGAAGGCTTCACAGGAAGTGTCAGCAAGACATTTGCAATAGTAGGCGCTTCAGTCGACAATGCTTCAGTAAAGGTTGGAAACGGAGTTTATACGGGTGAAGCTGTAACTCCGGATCACACAGTTACACTCGGAGGCAGGACACTTGTTGAGGGACGCGACTACAGAGCAGACTACAGCAACAATGTGAACGTGACAGACAGTGCAGTGCTCACCATCACAGGTATGGGTAACTACAGTGGAAGCACCACAGCAAGATTTAAGATAAGTGCCAGAAATCTTGCAGATGCAGACATTACGGTGGCATCGGCAAGATACACAGGAGATCCACTTACACCTGCAGTTACAGTTTCACTTGGCGGAACAGCTCTTGTGGAGGACAGAGACTTTACAGTTTCATACAGTGACAATGTGAATGTCACAACAGACACAGATAAGGCAGGCGTTACCATCACAGGTATAGGCAACTACACTGGAACGGCGGTTGAGAAATTCGATATCGCAGCCAGAGACATATCTCTTGCAGAGATAAAGGACATCGACAGACAGAATTATACCGGTAATGCGGTTACACCAAAGCTCACGGTTGTTGACGGACAGAGAGAGCTTGTGGCAGGCAGGGATTACACCGTAAGCTACAAGAACAATGTCGAGGTGACAACGGCAGCAGTTGCGGTGATAACAGGAAAGGGCAATTATTCAGGAGCTGCCAGCAAGCTGTTTGCTATTGGCGGTGCTGATATTGCAGATGCAGATATAACAGGTATAAAAGACAGCGTAACCTACACAGGAAAGGCAATAACATTTGCAGGACTTAAGGTAACATACGGCGACGATGTACTTGTGGCAGGAAGAGACTACACTGTATCATACAGTGGAAATAAGAACGTGACGGACAAGGCAAGTGTTACCATCACAGGTATTGGCAACTACACAGGAAGTGTTAACAGATACTTTGCTATAACAAGAAGAAATCTTGCAGACTGTCATGTGAGCGAGATCGAGGGTCAGATTTACACAGGCAAGAAGATAGAGCCGGAGCTCACAATTACATATGGAGATCTGGTGCTTGTAGAGGGTGTTGACTACGAGATCGAGTACAGCAATAATATTGAGCCTACAGCAGGCGGACAGCCGGCAAAGGCAATAGTAACAGGTAAGAGAAGCTACACAGGAACTGTGGAGAGAGAATTTACCATTACAAAGGATCCTGTAAATATAAGCGGAGCCAAGATCAGTGCAATACCTGATCAGGAGTTTGCAAAGAAGAATATCACACCTGCGGTAAATGTTACATACGGTGGCAAGACGCTTGTACAGGGAACTGATTACAAGGTTTCATACATCAATAACTATAATGTTGGAACTGCCACAGTGACGATCACAGGATATGGAGACTACGTAAGTTCTAAGACGGCAACTTTCGAGATCGTCAAGAGAGACGTAACAGGTTATGTAGCAGAGCTTTCAAAGAGCAGCATGACATACACCGGAAAGGCACTCACTCCATCAGTTACAGCTATTAACAGCAGTGACGGAGCATTTGTGCTTGACGATGAAGATATCGCGGGCTTCATAGTGAGATATGCTTCAAATGTAAACGTTGGAACAGCAACGGTTACAGCTACAGCAGGAAGCCGGTCTAACTACACAGGAAGTGTGACAGCAACATTTGCCATAACAGCGGCATCAATCGATAATGCAGTAGTTGTGGCAGAGGATACGGAATACACAGGAAAGCCGGTAACTCCAGCCGTTACAGTGACAGTCAACGGTGTTGTGTTATCAGCAGCGGATTACACAGTGGCTTACAGTAACAACACTGAGGTCGGAACCGCAGAGGTAAGCATAACAGGAAAGGGCAACTACACCGGAGAGACAACAGGTACATTTGAGATAACAGCAAGAAGTATCAAGAACTGTACAGTTGAGTGCAGCACATCGATCGAGTACACAGGAAATCAGCTAATACCTGTTGTAAAGGTAAAGAATGGTGATGTGGAGCTGACAGAGGGAGTTGACTACATACTCAGCTTCGATATGAACACAGATGTGACAGGACGCGCAAAGGTGGTTGTGACCGGTAAGGGCAACTACAAGGATTCAGTGACAAGATACTTTGCAATTACAAAGAAGAGTATCGCTGGAGCTGAGATCAAGGGTATTACAGGGAAGGTATTCACAGGTAATGCAATAACACAGGATATTGAAGTTGAACTGGATGGACAGAAACTCAGCCAGGGAACGGACTATACTGTGAAGTACGAGAACAATGTTCATGTAGGAACAGCAGTCATAACAATAACAGGTGCAGGCAACTACACAGATTCTGTAAAGAAGAGCTTTGTGATAAGCAAGGCAGATATAAGCAACACGGCTGTTATAAACGGAATTGAGTCCGAGGTTATATACAAGGGCACAGCATTTAAGTTTGATAATGTCACGATAACATGGGGAACAAATGTGCTGAAGGAAGGCAGAGATTATACGATCACATACCAGAACAACAGCGGAATCACCATGACGAGAACAAGTAAGGCTTCAGTCACTGTGAAGTTCATGGGCGACTACAAGGGAAGCGTTACAAAGCAGTTCAGGATCAAGGCATTTGACATATCAAAGGCAACCGTATCAGCGATAGCAGACAAGACCTACACAGGATCAGCGATCAAGCCGGCGGTTACAGTTAAGATCGGCAGTACAGTGATAAATCCAAAGGAGTACACGGTTGAGTACAGCAACAACGTGAAGCCGGGTGTTGCAACTGTGACGATCACAGGACTTAACAACTTCTACGGAACAAAGAAGGTTACATTCAACATCCTTCCTGCAAAGGTGAAGAACCTTGCGGCAAGCGGTGAGACAACAACATCACTGAAGCTATCATGGAGCAGCAGTGCATATGCCCAGGGATATGAGGTGTACAGATATGATACAGGTAAGAAGACATATGTGAAGGTTGCAACAGTGACGGGCACAAGCAGAAATATCACAGGTCTGGCAGCGGGAACTGATTATAAGTTTGCGGTATCAGCATATGTGAAGTCGTCAGGCAAGACACTGTATAGCGAGAAGACAGTCATAAATGCAGCAACAAAGCCAGCTAAGGTTTCAGGTATTTCATTCAGCAGCAGGGCAGAGAAGTCGATAGCGCTCAAGTGGAATACAGTTAAGGGAGCTACAGGCTACAAGGTATACAGACTTGTAGCAAAGGACAATTACAAATATCTTGGTTCGACATCAAAGACAGCTTATAATGTAAACGGTCTGACTGGAAGTACAGCTTACACATTCAAGGTAGTTGCATACAAGAAGGTCGGCAGCAAGGAGCTCGTTGGTGAGGATGCTACAGCAAGGATCATGACAACGCCATCGGCAGTCAAGAATCTTAAGATCAGTGCCAGAAGCAATGCATCGATAACGATGAAATGGAGCAAGGTAAACAACGCTGATGGATACATAGTTTACAGATACCGCGGCAACAGAGCAGTCAAGATCAAGACCATCACAAGCAAGTCAAAGGTCGTATTTGTAAGCTCAAAGCTCAGTGCCGGAACAACGTATAAGTACAGAGTTGTGGCATACAAGAAGGATGGAAAGGCGATCGTAGAGAATGCCGGAACATATGTATCAGGATTTACACTTCCTGCAACACCTGTTGTATCAGCGAAGGCCGGAGTCAAGCAGGCGAAAATTGCATGGAAGAGAGCCAAGGGAGCAACAGGTTACATCGTATACATGTCAACATCAAAGCGTGGCACGTATAAGGCTGTTGCAACCATAAGAAAGGCAGGAACTACTTCATACACCAAGAAAGGCCTGAAGAAAGGCAAGACATATTACTTCAAGGTTCGTGCATTTAACAAGTCAGGTAAGACAACATATAAGAGTTCATACTCAACAGTAAAGAAGATCGTTGTCAAATAGTGACTGACAGTTAGATAAGGGAAAGCCGGAAATAAAACTATAAAAAGCATCCAACCTGGTGAGCCTGGAAACAGGCTTATCTGGTGGATGCTTTTTTGTTATCTATGAGGCGGAGGAATCTGTCCGCTTGAGAGATGACAAAGTCCTTAAGTGCTTTATATGGAAATACATTCGTTGTATTATTGCCTACATCGGTGTCTATGGAGGTGAATGAGTCGAGATCACTCTGCAGTCTGCTCTGTGAGAAACATAGACATTTTTTTATGGTCATATCAGGTGATGAAACCTTCGGTATGATCGGTGAGAAATCCCTGATAAACAATGGATTTGTCACATTGTAATCACCGTAGAAAAACTGTTCTGAGAAGAAATCCCGGAATGGGATACACCTTCCCTCCGGCTGCATGCTGAGCTCGTGCATTCGGACATGGTCTATGTCGCGTGTCACACAGGTGGGAGTGTTATCGCCTGCCTCAAACTGAAAATATTGCGGCCAGAATTCCTCCACATAGGCGGCGTCCATCATGAGATGGGCAAGTATGCCAAGGTCGGCAGGTGTCATAGCTTCCACTGGATATTCTGACAATATGTGATCGATGTCCGGATATTTTGTTATGAGATCGTTCTGCCATTCCGGCCTGAAATGTGTCAGGGCTTTGTCCATAACCGCATCTGGAAGAACGCAGCCCAGCAGGAAATCATTCAGCAGCTCCGGCTGGGATTCCTTTGAAATATGAAGTTTATCTGCGATGTATCTGCCCTCGCACAGGTGTATTATGTATCCCGGCATTGCAGCCCTCCCATATAGAATATATTTGTCAATTTGTAAAAAAGTGTACCCCCGGAGCCCCCGTAATGTCAATAAAGACAATTTCATACAAACAGTTTACTTGACTTATAATTTGTTAGGCGGTAAAGTCATAGATGGATAAATGGGATATCCATATCAGAGTAAAAGGAGAAACGTGTTGAATAACGATTACAACAAAGAACAAAACGACAAGAATGACGACAACAAGAATAATGGCAACAAAGGCAAAAACAGGAATGTCATGGTTCTGCTTGTCATCTCGGTGATATTGACACTGCTGTGCTGGAGAGCATATGACAAGATCACAAATGGAACGAAAAAAGAGATCCCGTACAGCGGATTTGTGGAGATGCTGGATTCGGGAGAGGTGGACAATGCGGAGATATATGCCAAAAAGATCAGATTTACCTCAAAGGAGTCTGACGGCACTCTGGATAAGAACACCTATGTGACAGTGAGGATAAGCGACGATAAGCTGGCAGACAGACTTAAGACAGCCCATGAGAAGTATGCCACAACATACAAGGGCAAAGACGAGAGCGGTTCAGCCATGGTCGGAACGATACTCTCATATGTAGTCATGATAGCTGCATTCTATCTGTTCCTCTCGTTAGTGACAAGGCGGAGCGGAATGATGGGCTTTGGCAAATCAAACGCCAAGGTATATATGGAGAAGAAGACCGGAGTCACATTTGCAGATGTTGCAGGAGAGGATGAGGCAAAGGAATCCCTGACTGAGATGGTCGACTTCCTTCACAACCCTAAGAAGTATATGGCTATAGGTGCAAAGCTTCCAAAGGGAGCACTGCTGGTCGGCCCTCCGGGAACCGGAAAGACACTTCTGGCAAAGGCTGTTGCCGGAGAGGCAAACGTGCCATTTTTCTCCATGTCGGGATCAAGCTTCGTGGAGATGTACGTGGGAGTCGGAGCATCGAGAGTCAGAGACCTGTTCAAACAGGCATCTGAGATGGCTCCTTGTATAATATTCATAGACGAGATAGATGCCATAGGCCAGAGCAGAGACAGCGTGAGGGGCGGTGATTCGGAGAGAGAACAGACACTGAACCAGCTTCTTGCCGAGATGGATGGATTTGACACATCCAAGGGAATAGTGATACTGGCTGCGACCAACAGGCCGGAGACACTTGACAAGGCACTCCTGAGACCGGGAAGATTTGACAGAAGAGTAATAGTTGAGAAGCCGGATCTTCAGGGTAGAATAGACACGCTGAAGGAACACTCCAGAAATGTCAAGATGGATCTCCGTGAGCTTGCGCTTGCCACAGCAGGTGCGGTTGGAGCAGATCTCGCCAATATAATAAACGAGGCGGCGCTCACTGCGGTCAGATCCGGAAGGAGCATGGTTTCACAGGCTGATCTGATTGGTGCGGTGGAGCTTGTATTTGCAGGAAAAGAGAAGAAGGGCAAGCTGCTAGGCGACCAGGAGAAGAAGGTCGTTGCATATCATGAAGTTGGACATGCTCTTCTGGTTGCTCTCCAGAAGCACACTGAGCCTGTTCAGAGAATTACAATAGTTCCTAGAACGATGGGTTCTCTGGGATATGTATGGCAGGTGCCTGAGGAAGAGAAGTATATGGAGACCAAGGCTGAGCTTGAGGCGAACATTGTGACGACCCTCGGCGGAAGAGCTGCAGAGGAATTGAAATTCGAGTCAGTGACCACCGGCGCGGCAAATGATATAGAGCAGGCGACCAAGACAGTGAGAGCGATGATAACCATGTATGGAATGTCAGACAAGTTCGGACTCATGCAGCTTGAGACTGTTCAGGGAAAATATCTCGACAGAAATGCAGTGCTCCAGTGTTCAGACAAGACTGCTGCAAAGGTCGATGAGGAGATTAGGAATCAGCTCAAGAAGGCATATGATGAGGCCAAGAAGCTTCTCTCAGAGCACATGAATGCGTTGGATGCCATCGCACAGTATCTGATAGAGAAGGAGTCGATAACAGGCCAGGAGTTCATGGAGATATTCAACAGAGTTGAAAATGCTGAACAAAATGTTGAACAGGAATAAAATTAAAACAATAATAAGATCAAAAAAAGAGAAGCCGGGGCTGGCAAAAAGCTCCGGCTTCTCTTTTTTCTATATCTGCTTTAGATTATATCTGCTGAAGATCGTCCAGGGTCTTGCCGTATGCCGGTAAAAACTCGCACACGAAGTCGTTTACCTCAGGATAAGTCTCAGCCATCTGTGACACGGAATTCATGATCGTACCCATGGCACTGGAGAACTCGGTATTTCCCGATCCTGTCTCCTCCATGCATTTGATCAGGGCGGACAGCTTGTCAGCCGCCTTGACGAGCTTCCAGAGATATACATCGTTCTCGTCGTCGGCATCCTTAAAAAATATCGGTTCATAGGCTGGTCTGAGATCGCCCGGCAACTTGTCAAGAAGTGTGTGGCATGCGATATCTTCCACATCCTTGAAGGCTGCCTTGATATCATCGTTGTAGTATTTCACCGGGGTCGGCATGTCACCGGTGATGATCTCCGATGCATCGTGATAGAGACCTATGAGTGCAGCTCTCTCGGCGTTCAGAGTCTTGCCGTAGCGTACATTGCCGATGGTTGCCAGTGCGTGGGCTATCATGCTCACCTCCAGGCAGTGCTCACACAGATTCTCCTCGCGGTTGTTCCTCATGAGTGCCCATCTGTCAATATATTTCATTCGTGATATAAGTGCAAAAAAGTTGTATTCCATCATAAAATCCTCGTTACTTCTGTTTATCGTTGTGGAAAAAATTATATACCGCAGTGGCTGCAGTCTTGTTCATTCCCTGCGGGATCTCGAGATCAGCAATGCTGGCGGCAC
>ERZ836877.6445-NODE-6445-length-10509-cov-5.482208_pt1 | contig 10509 bp, 8 predicted proteins | sample MGYA00519469_ERZ836877 | MGnify/ENA primary metagenome ERZ836877 (study PRJEB31850, sample SAMEA3708809) | human gut metagenome | biome: human gut; feature: human-associated habitat; material: faeces | place: China | collected 2014 ... | reverse complement strand
TATAGCACCATACCTTGTCAATACTAAGAAACAATGGTTCACAAAATTCCTGTCGGGCAGAATAACGAGTCTGATTTTCCGTTACTCGATATTCAACAATAATATTGTTTTGAGGAAGATATTTCTTGATTGCCTCACTCTTTCCAAGCAATATCAAAGCTGCATAGGTAATTCCATCACCTGTAACAAGTCCTAGATCAGAAAGCAGCTGACTCGTAGGTGTCGTAAGGACTTCAGGCTTATTGCGCTTTTGATGGATGAGTCTACGCATTTGGGTTATAGCCTCCTCCGACAAGTCTTCCATTGCAATACCTTTGCAAATACGGGCAGAGAAATCCGGATCCTGTTCTTGTAATATGGAGAAATATTCCTGGTCATCCATCTCGCGCAGACTTTCTCCTACTCGCATTAGCGGGACTCCCTCAAATCGCATGGCCTTTCCAATCGGTCGAGATGGAATGTTGATAACCAATACGCGATTGTCCTTTTCATCGTAGAGTTCCTCGCAGTGTACTCTGATATATAGGCGTCTATATATTTCATCTTCTAGTTCGCCGACCTTGTCTTTAGCGAAATCGGTTCCTACTACTTCATGTGGCATTTTATCCGCCATTCCAAGAACTAATCTGCCTCCTCTTTCATTGGCAAAGGCAACAACGTACCCGAGAACGCATTTGCGGCGCTCCTTAACCTCATTATGACTTCCTCCGGCAAAGGGATAGTTGTGTTTTGCTTCTTTGAATTCTATGTGGTCTTCGCGTTCTCTAAGAACTGCAAGCTGAGATATCTCTGTCATGTCGATATTTTTTTTGCAAATATAATCGAAATTTCTCAAAGGGCGAAATCTGCAGGCTAAAACTGCTACCAATTCATTAAAACAATCTTTTTAAGCTATTACTCAGAGGGCTATAAATATATTATTTGTTGATTGCGGAAATTACGGCCATGATTTGTTCCGGCGGCATATCTTTGAGTAGCTCGACCGCCTGTTGAACTCGTTCTTCATCGGTCAGGCCATCGGCACCGACCTTTTTCTTCTTGAACAACGAGCGAAGGGTATTGTCGGTCTTTGTTGTATCAAAGCTGCCCATATAGCGCTCTGTGGTCGCGAGGTTGCTATGTCCCAGAATATTCTTGATAGCGGAGCTCTCGGCGCCGGATTCCTGAGCAATGTGAGCAAAAGCATGGCGACTGATGTGCATAGTGAGATTGGTAGTAATCTCAGCCTTCTCTGCAATCTTCTTGAGATACTTGTTTATTAAGGCATTTTTAGACGAGATCTGCTGATAGAGTTGATGACGCAATTCCGGCTTCATATGGTCTTTGTCGGCTTGTGAAACGAATTTAGCATAATGTGCCTCGTTGTCAAGCAAAGGGAAAATATAATCATCCGGCTTGACATCCTCGCGGTGATAGTGACCGAGGATTTCAAGGGCCTGCTCGACAAGAACGAGGTCTCGGTCTTTATGGTTTTTGCCCATCTGATAGTGCAGTCGTCCATTCTCTGTGACGTTTCGCCAACGAAGCTGAATCAGGTCAGCTGCACGAATACCGGCGCAATAGTAGCTGAACAGGAAATAATTCTTACAGTGCCATATTAGCGATCCTTCCTCCAGTTCAAGAGCAATGATGCGCTCCATTTCGGTATCGCTCAGTTTTTCCTTAGTTGTCTTTACGCCCTTGTATTTGAACACAAGGAACGGATCCTTCGAAGCCTCCATGATGCCGACCTCGATTGCGCGATGCACAAGAGTGCGCAGAATGTTGAACTGCACTTCGATTGTATTTGGATGGAGCAGTTTGCCCGGCTCGCGCTCGTTCTCCCACTTATGAAGGAAATTGTCAAAGCGGGTCAGCAAATCTACAGTCAGGTCATCAATGGTTATGTCTGCCATGCGGCGTTTCTTACGAAACGCATCAAGTTTATTGATAAGGCCACAATATTTACGCCAGTTTCGCCAGCCTCCATTGTCGTATATCATCTGCGCCCGCTCACGCGCAAAAGCCATGAAAGAGGGCGACACATATTCTTCATCCAGATTCTTTATTACTTTAGCTGATGACACGTCGCCGTCTGATGCCAGTTCCTGATAAGCTTCATTCGCTTGCACAAGCATAAGGCGCAACTGCTCATTGAGAACCTTTGCCTCGGGAACATTCGCTCTAATCCAATTGTTCCCCTTGCACTGAGGATTGAAATCATCAATGCGCTTCAACTGAATCCCTGTTTTCTTCTTTGTGCGTTTGCCCGCAGCCGTGACCATCAGATAAAGATTATAAGTCTTATTGCGTGTCGGCTTATGGTCGAGTTCAAATCTAAATGTTGCCATCTCTCGGAGAGTATAAAAGTTTCACTCTGCAAAGATACGACGAATAAATTTTACGTGCAATTTTACGTGCAAAAATCTTACTTTTCCTTACGCCGAAAGAAATTCAAATGAAAAATACATTGACATAATTAACTAATAATCAATATAATTAAAATATAGCTGAAAATATTAGAAAGTAATACCGGTAGTTCTGTTCTGGGCACACAAATCTCCTTTAACTCTTTGAGTTTTAGGGGATTTCTTTTTATCGAGTATAAACGGACCCAAGCCGAATGGGGTTGTTTTGGGTCAGCGGATTTTTACCAGTCGTCGCTGGAGTCGAAGTCGTCGAAAGCGCCGCCCATCGAATCGTAATCGTCATAGCCTCCATACGACGAGCCATAGTCGTCATGGTCACCATACATCGAATCGTAATAATCCTGGCCGCGATGCCTTGAGGTATAGTCGTCAAGATCCTCCGGATCCTCAAGCAAGTCGTCGTATGATTGCGAATACACATTATGGCCGTGATGGTCATAGTCGCAGCTGCAATCGTAATCGCAGTCGCAGTCCACATAACGGTCTCCGCCGGAATGGCTGTCACCGCCTGACGACGCCCTATGGGACGCCTCCTCATGTCGGTCCGATCCGAACAGCCACCGGAATATCAAAAACTCTCGTAAGTACTTCCAGAACAACATAATTTTTCTTCCTTTCAGATGTTTTTTAACTAATTTCACGCCGATGGCCTGAAGTCAGACAGGTATTAATATAAATATCGGGAGGGATAATGTCAAAAATGCATCCTGCCTTTTTGTAGACAATCAGATGGCGATAATAGCCCTTGCGTTTCAGGAAATCCATGATATCAATCGTTTTCTTCGGTTATTTCTTCCAAGTTACAACAAATTTATGAGACAGCAATAGATTATGCTGTAAAACATGGTTTTTATAATTATGGGAGGAATGGGCTAAGTCAGGTTATTGCCGTTTACGCAAACGTTGCAACTTTATTTTTAAACATTTCATAAGTTTACGAGTAAAAGTGTTATATTTGCAGCAGGATAAACAATTGACCCTGAATCGAGATGAAGATCATAATAGCGGGCGACGGCGACACGGGGTGTCATCTGGCGCGGCAACTGTGCGCCGAGAACCAGGATGTGGTGCTCATAGGCGAGGACCGCAAGCGCCTGGAGGAACTTGACTCGCGCAACAACATAATGGTGCAGTACGGGTCGGGCGTGATGCCGTCCAACCTGAAAAGTGCGGGCGTCGCGGGGTGCGACCTGTTCGTAAGCGTCACTCCGTGGGGCAACGAGAACATCGTGTCGTCGCAATTGGCCAAAGCGTTAGGCGCCGGGCGTACCGTGGCCCGCATCGACAACGGCGAGCTGATAACCGACGCCATGCGCGATGTGCTGCGACACACGGGCATCGACATCGCACTATACCCCGAATACCTTGTGGCGCACCAGATACGCACCTTGCTGAAACACAATTGGGTGAAGCAGTGGTTTGAACTGCACGACGGCGCACTGGTGATAGTGGGCGTTAAGGTTCGACCCGAATCTGAATTGGCGGGACGGCATCTGTACGAACTGCTGAAATCGGAACACCCGTTCCACGTGGCGGCCATCAGGCGCAAGGGCAAGACCATTATCCCGAAAGGCGACAACCGCATTGAGGCCAACGACATAGTCTATCTGTCCATGCTGCCCGACGGGGCCGACAGAGTGGCCGGGCTATGCGGCCACAGTCCGTGCCGCGTGCAGAAGGTCATGATATCCGGCGCCGGCAAGCTTGCGCGTCAGATAGTGCAGGCTTTGCAACATTCGGACTATGACATCACGGTAATCGATGCCGACACGGCACGGTGCCGCAAGCTCTCGGCGCGCTATCCTTCCGTGACCGTGGTAAACGCCGACCAGCGCGACTACGAAATGCTGTGCGACGAAGGGCTGGAAAGCACCGATGCGTTCATCGCCGTTAACGACTCGTCGGAAATGAATATCGTCGGCTCCCTGCTGGCCAAGGACGCGGGGGTGCCCCGGACTATAGCCGAAATCGAGGACATACAGTATTTCACAGAGGCCGAGAATCTCAACATCGACGTGGTGGTCAACAAGAAACTGCTTACGTCCAGCTCCATCCTGCAGATGCTGCTGGATTCAAAAAATATGGAGACCTCACGATGCCTGTCGCTGGAGGATGCCGACGTGTCGGAGATAGTCGCGGCGCCGGATTCCAAAATCACAAGAGCCGCCGTCAAAGACCTGAAGCTGCCGTCCGGGATGACCCTTGCGGGAATAGTTCGGAACGGCGAGGGAATGCTGGTATCTGGCGACACACATATTCAGGGCGGCGACCATGTGGTGGTGTTCAGTCTGTCGGGGTCGCTGAACAAATATGAAAAATTGTTCAGATGAAACGTCTGTCGAGGATACACATCGATTACCGCACGGTAAGCAACGTAACGGGCAGTCTGCTGTTCGTCGAGGCGGTGATGCTGATGCTGCCGCTGCTGGTGTCGCTGATGTATGGCGAGGGGGAGTGGTGGATATTCCTGTCGGCGGCGTTGCTGTCGGCGTCGGTAGGCGTGGGGTTGATACAGCTTGGCGGAGGCCGGCATTACAAGTTGCAGATGAACCGTCGCGAAGGCTATCTGCTCACCACCTTCATCTGGATAGCCTATTCGCTGATCGGGATGGTGCCGTTCCTGTTCATGCCCGCGCCGCTAAACGTGACGGATGCCTTCTTCGAGACCATGTCGGGCTTCACCACCACCGGGGCCACCGTCTTTGCCGACGTGGAGTCGCTAAGTCACGGCATCCTGTTCTGGCGTGCGCAGACGCAATGGGTGGGAGGCCTCGGCATCGTTATATTCATGCTCGTGGTGTTGCCGGCGCTGAACCAGTCGGGCAGCGTGTCGCTGTTCAACGCCGAGGTAACGGGCATCACCCACGACAAACTGCATCCCCGCGTGGGGCAGACCGCCAAATCGCTGCTCTACGTGTACCTGCTGCTGACGGCGGTGCTGATCCTGCTGCTGTGGTGCGGACCGATGAACTTGTTTGATGCGGTGTGTCAGGGCTTCTCCACGATGTCTACGGGCGGCTTCTCCACGCGCAACGCCAGCATCGCGGCCTGGAATTCGGACTATGTCGGCTGGGTGGTGGCGGTATTCATGCTGGTGGGAGGGGTCAACTTCATGCTGCTTTACGGATTGCTGCGTGGCAATTGGCGCCCGCTGATGCGCAACGACGTGTTCCGCGCTTACGGCCTTATCGTGCTTATATCATGGGCTCTGTTTGCCCTTGCGCGCTTCATCAACGGCAATGACGGCGGCATCGGACGCAACCTGCTGGAACCGCTGTTCCAGGTGGCCACCACCATAACCACCACGGGCTTCTCGTTCGGCAGTTACGAGGGGTGGGGACAGCTGGCGCTCTCCGTGATTCTGATTCTGATGGTGATGGGGGCATGCGCCGGCTCGACTACCGGAGCCGTCAAGATCGACCGGTTCGTGGCGCTATGGAAGAATATGCGCAAAAGCGTGGAACTGGCTCTATATCCGCAGCATACGGTCACGGTCGAAATCAACGGCCACGCCCTGGAGGATACACAGATGTCCAGAATCATGTCCTTGTTCGCCATTTACACCATCCTGCTGATAGCCGGCGCCATGCTGATGAGCGCCTACGGCTATTCGTTCACCGACAGTCTGTTTGCATCGGCATCGTGCATCGGCAACAACGGGCTGGGGTACGGAGCCACCGGTGCCGGCGGAGGCTTCGGCACGCTGCCCGCTGCGGTCAAATGGTTCTACTCGCTGCTGATGCTCATCGGGCGTCTGGAGGTGTTCACCGTCATCGTCATCTTCAGCCGCAAGTTCTGGCGCCACTGACTTCCGGAATAGCACTTAACTTCAATATTATTTTGCAGTTACAGGGGAAAGTGTTATATTTGTGACGCTAACCTTTGAATTATGGATTTATGGAAGGGCTCGTCTGCATTCTTGTTTTGGTGGTATTGATCGTACCGATTGTCACGTTGTGGAAACTTTTCTCAATAGCCTCTGCAATAGACAAGCTAAGAAAGACCGGCGACAATATAAGCAATCGTCTCAACGCCCTGGAACTATTGTTGCGTTCTACTGGTCCCGACATTGTGCCGGAGGAGCCTGCAGGGGAAGCACAGCCCGCTGTACAGCCAGAGGCGGAACATCTGCCCGAATGCGAACCCCTTTCGTGGCCCCGACAGTCCATACCTCCGGAAGAAGTGCTGCCGGAAGAAGTGTTGGCACAACTGGCCATGTCGGCAGTCACGCCACCGCCTGTCCCCGAACATCTGAAAGAGGAATCTTCAAGCCAACCGCAGCCCGTGCCTTCCATCGAACCGGAACCGAAGCCAAGACGCAAGCCCAAGCGCCGCAACTTCGAGAAAATCGTAGGCGAGAATCTGTTGGGCAAGATCGGTATTCTCGCCCTGGTGATCGGCATGGGATTCTTCGTGAAATACGCCATCGACAACAACTGGCTAAACGAAACGGGCCGCACCGTCTTAGGCCTTATGGTAGGCTGCGGACTGTGGGTCATTGCCTGGTTCCTGCGCGACAAATACCGCAGCTTCTCGTCGGTGCTGTCAGGCGGCGGATTCGCCGTGTGCTTCGTCACCGTGGCCATAGCCTACAATTTCTACCACATATTCAGCCCCACCGCTTCGTTCGCCATCTATGTGTGCCTCACGGCGTTCATGATCTTCATAGCGCTGCGGTTCAACCGCCGGGAACTCGCCTCCGTCGGATTCATCGGCGGTTTCGTGGCGCCATTCCTGTGCATCAGCGATTCGGGCAGCTTCATCATGCTGTTCGGCTATATCGCCGTTCTGAACGTGGGCATGGCCATAATCACCGTGCGCCGCAAATGGTGGGAGCTGGCCGCAATTGGCTGCCTGCTGACATGGATTATCGTGTGCATAAACTATATTTCAGAAGATATTACTTCCGAAACAGCGGCATGGATGCTTGCCTACATCACATTCTTCGTAATGCTTTTCTCACTGCCGCTGGCCACAGTATTAAGACACGACCGCAGGCAATCCTGGCTCGGCATGGTTCTTATCCTGACATCGGCCATCAATTTCGTGGCTTATCTGATAATCGGACTGGATTATATAGACTATATACCTGTGCTGAAGAACCTGGAAGGCATCATACCGTTCATTCCGGCATCGATCTGCGCGACATTGATCGGGATATGTTACCGCGGCCCGGCCGACCTGATGATGCGCGACCTGCTGCTGGGGGCGGCAATCTTTTTCTTCATCATCATTTTCCCCATCCAGTTCTCCAGGCCGTGGATAGTGACGTTATGCTTCGGCGCACTGGCCGTCGCATTTACGGGAGTCTATGCCCGCAGCGGCAATAAGCTGTTCGGAGCAGCGGCAATCATAATGGCCTTCATCGTGGCCTTACGTCTTGCCGAAGCCGCCACATGGCCGAGTCTCGAGAAGATACCGGCCGGCGTTCCTCCTACATTCCTGATCTGCGGAACCTGCTACTCGGCCATGGCCTTCATAATCCACCGATACATCCTGACACGTCCGGAATCCGACACCGTCAGCATGTTGTGGAGCTACCGCTGCGCTCTGTGGGGCGGAATTGTGGTAATGTGCGTATCGGCTTACCTGTGGGTGGGACGTACCGCAGGAAGCATAATGGCCATGAATGCACTGATGACGGCTTCGATGGCCGCTTTGCTCCTTATCTCCATTATTGACCGCCGCAGCGATGACGCCGGCTGGCTGTTCCCCGGCATCGGAGCGTTGATGTTCCTCGTGTATTTCGCCACATCGCTGTCCAAGCCTACTGCGCTGAACCAGTTGCTGGAATGGTCGGCCGCCGCCATGTACATAGCCGTCTTGGCCATCCAGGGCCGGCGCATATTCACCGGCCATGCCGCTATGGGTATATTCGGAAGAAGCGGTTTCGCCGTTTACTATTCCTTGGCTGCGAGCCTTTTCGTAATCATCGCGCTGGAGATGATGCTCTATTCCGCCGACCTTACGCGATACTACAGCGCCGGATTCTCGTTAGGGCTCATAGTCTGCGGCGCGCTGACCATGGTGGCCGGCATGAGATACCGCAGCACCGTGGTGCGTTTCGTGAGTCTCGGGCTGTTCGGCATACTGCTGCTGAAGCTTGTGGCATACGACCTGTGGCAACTCCCCATCGTGGGACGAATCGCCGTGCTGATTCTGCTCGGAGCCGTGCTGCTGGTGATATCATTCAGCTATCAGCGACTGCGCAAAACTCTGTTTCCGCCTAAGGAATGAAGCCGAAGCGACAGCACAATGCCCCTGCTGTTGTGGAATATCAGATTTTTTGTTTACCTTTGCAAGCGGTGAGGGTCGGCCTCCTCAACGCCACACCACGTTTACACATTTTTCTTACCACACGTTTATTAAAACACGTATGACAACTACAACAAGACTGTTTGCAGCCATCGCAATGGGCTGCGTCGCCTCAGCCTGGAACGTGGCTGTGGCCGAGACACACACCGCCAACGACAAGAACGGAGTGCCCGGCATGACCGTCAGCATCAACGACGCACGCATCCGCCACAGCGGTCAGGAAGTGATGTTCTACCCGATATTCCGTCAGACAGGCAACAAGAACATCGGCATACTCAGCATCGACAACAACGACTACGCCTGGATCGACGACGAGGGCCCGATAGGCATCTATATGCCCGGCACCCTGGTGGAGGTGCCATCGGACGGAGAGCCGGTGGCACCCTACGTGGAGGTCCGCGACGTGCCGCTGAACGCCACCGCATTCACGAAACTGAAGATAGTAGGCCGCGCCCCCGACTCGCCGAAAGTGTCCGACAACAACTACTACGGCGATTTCTCCTACACGTTCTCGAACATCCCTATCCCTCAGTTTAAGAAGGTAGCCGCCGACCAGACAAAAGGCCTCCCCGGCGGAATGTTTACCGACAACGAGATTGAGCTGGCATTAATCGGCAGCGAAGTGATCAACGGCGACGGCTACATTTACTTCACGCTGACCAACGTGGGCAGATCCAACAAGCAACTCCAGGCCAAGGACGGATACGCCACCACCCTGGACGGCGAACGCCTGTCCACCACTGTCAAGATTCCCCAGACCCTGGACTCGGGCGACACCGTAAAGGGCACCCTCATCGTACCGGAATGGGCGAACCAAAAATTCAGCTCCGTCAAGCACAACTTCTATGTAGGCGAGAAAGATTTCCACTGGAACCCGCAGCTGATACTGAAATAAACCGTTAAACAATATATCATTATGAAGCGAATTCTGTTTTTATTGACTGCCATTATGCTGTGCGGCGCACTGACGATGGACGGCCAGGTCCGCAAAGCGGCCAAGAGACCGGCCGCCAAGGCCCGCACTACCGCCGTAGCCAAAGCCAAACCCAAAGCCAAGGCCGTAACCCCGACAACGCCCGCCAGCGACCTGCCCCTGTTCTGCCTCAAAGGTAAGGTGAAAAAGCTGATGGAGAAAAAATTTATCTGGGGATACACAGAACCTGTCTACGACTCTAACGGATACATAGACGAACAAAAGAGCAAAAAGGGGCTCGAACTCTGGAGTACTACTATATATACATTTACGGAAGATGGTTTCCTGAGGGGTTATGAAACGATAGGTTCTGATGGAGCTAAAACTGACCGTAACCTGATAACCGATGCCAAGGGACGCCTGACCAAAGCCACGTACGACGAGATACTGGAGGGTGAAGAGCAGATCAACGCCGCGATGGTCATCAAACGGAATGCCGCAGGTAAGGCTTCATCGTTTATAATCCGCGATAATAACAACCCTTCGTATGAATTATGGTCAAGATGTCTGACATTACGGCCTGACGGCAGAATCTCCAAGATTGCCAATAGCAGTGAGTACGATAACTGGAATGAGATTTACAGTTATGATGCCAATGGCATGTTGACTAAAATAACATATAGAAACGAAGCAGGAACATTTGTCAACAATATGAAGTATGATCCGGCAAGAGACGCCCGGGGCAATTGGCTTAAATGTAAGAAATCAGGCCGTGACGACGAAGTCATAGAGCGCGAAATCGAATATTACGAATAACCCAATCCGCTGCGCTGTAGGGACATGCCTTCGGCCTATGTCGGCGTATCGGATGGG
>ERZ836877.6439-NODE-6439-length-10519-cov-2.906537_pt1 | contig 10519 bp, 7 predicted proteins | sample MGYA00519469_ERZ836877 | MGnify/ENA primary metagenome ERZ836877 (study PRJEB31850, sample SAMEA3708809) | human gut metagenome | biome: human gut; feature: human-associated habitat; material: faeces | place: China | collected 2014 ... | reverse complement strand
ATATTCTGCAAGAACCGGAATAAAGAATACCACGGCAAGGATTCCCAGAATCAGCGCAAGAATACTGAAAAATCCAAATGGCTTGTAATCACGGTAAAGCTTAAAGATCGTAAACAGTACCTTGAATCCGTCGGAATAGGTATTGAGCTTTGATTCGCTTCCCTCCGGACGGTCACGGTATTCTACGATCACATTATCAATCTGCATATGGTTATAGACCGCATGAATGGTCATTTCCGTTTCGATCTCAAAACCCTTTGACAGAATCGGGAAGGTCTTCACAAAGCCATAGCTGAACGCACGGTATCCGGTCATAATGTCCTTGATCTTACAGCCAAACAGCCGGTTGATGCTCGCTCTTACCAGCGTATTTCCCATATTGTGGAAGGGACGCTTGTTTTCCTCAAAATAAGTGGAGGAAAGACGGTCACCCACAACCATATCGGAATTGTATTTTAATACCTTGTCCGCCATCTCCCTTGCAAACTCCATGGGATAGGTATCGTCACCATCCACCATAATGTAGCATTCAGCATCAATTTCACGGAACATTCTGCGGATCACGTTTCCCTTGCCCTGCATGTACTCGTAGCGTACCACGGCACCTGCCTTCGCTGCAAGCTCTGCCGTCTTGTCTGTGGAATTATTATCATATACATAAATCACTGCTTCGGGCAGTTCCCGTCTTGCATCGGTCACTACCTTCTCAATGGTCTTTTCTTCGTTATAACAGGGAATTAAAACAGCTATCTTGTCCATTTCAGAACCTCTCCAATCATAGTATTAAAAGTATTATAACACAACTTTTCTCTCTTGTCATGGTTCCCCGTTTGGGCTATACTAAACAAAGATCTTTTTGCAGGATCCTGAACATTTGATATGGAGGAATTACAATGCTTCGTTTCATTATTACAGCACTGTTTGTTACTTTATTTTTAATTTGCAGTATTCCGTTATTTTTCATTGAATGGATCATCGGGAAATTCAATATGGATATCAAGAACCGCAGTTCCCTCGCGATCGTGAACTGGGCGTTTGGTGTGGTTCTGTTGATTTCCGGTGTAAAGATCACCGCGATCGGGGAAGAAAATGTTCCCAAAGATCAGGCTGTACTTTATATCGGAAACCACAGAAGCTTTTACGACATCATTGCGACCTACGTGCGCGTACCGCGTCCTACCGGATATATCGCAAAAAAGGAACTTCTGAAAGTTCCTCTTTTAAGTATCTGGATGAAATATCTGCACTGCCTCTTCCTTGACCGCGAAGATATCAAGCAGGGCCTGCAGACCATCCTGACCGCTATTGATAAAATCAAATCCGGCATTTCGATTTTCGTCTTTCCGGAAGGCACCCGCAACAAGGTGGAAGGAACCTTTCTTCCCTTCCATGAGGGCTGCTTTAAAATTGCAACGAAGACCGGCTGCCCGATCGTTCCGGTAACCTTATACAACACCTCTGCCATCTTCGAGGATCACCTTCCGAAGATTAAAAAGACGAATATTGTGATTCACTATGGAACACCGTTTTATGCGAAGGATCTCTCCAAAGAAGACCAGAAGCGGCTCGGTTCTTACACACAGGAGATCATTGCTTCTACCTATGCTTCGATCAGAGAGCAGTATCCGGTGTAGGGCATCACTCATCCTCCATTGGCATAACACAGATTTTTTCTCCGGGCACAACGAAGAACACCGGATATCCCAGTGCCTCATGCACGTACCGGTCGGATTCCTGCTCTTCGTTTTGCAGCCGGTTACCATATTTAACGTAACCGTTTTTACCATCATAATAAATGTCTGCGCTCCTGCAGCCTGTCAGTTTTTCCGGATCACAATAAAGAATGAGCTTTTCCTCTTCCTGTGCCTGAACTTCAAACGCATAGCCATTCGGATCCGAAAGCACTTTTACCTCACAGGAGGGCACATCCCTTTCCCGATCTTCCGCTACGGTTTTATTCTCCATTACAATCGCGCTGATTCCCAGTCTTACCTGCTCCTCATTTCCAAGAACATAAATTCCGTCTGCAATCGGTTCCCCCATTTTCAGCAGTTCCGTTTTCTGGTCTGTATTCATAAGATCCAGCATTTTAAGTATATTCTCGGTCATTTCATCTGGGAAAATGTTTGCATAATATTCTTCCACATATTCCCTGTCTACCATCTGGTCCACCTCGGACTGCCGGTCCGCTTTCCCAGCTTTCCACTTGAAGGAAAACAGTACCGCACCAGCAATGGCCAGCAATAATACAAAAAGTAATATTTTCTGCACAGCCGGATGATTTCTTTGATAATTGGTCTCGAGTTCCATCCTGACCATTCGATAGGCATCATATGCTCCTTGTCTCTTTGGGACTTCACCAGACACACGATTATCGTTCTCAATGATCTGTATCTGCTCAAGAAGAAAATGATACAATCTGCGTCCCATCACATGCCCTTTCAGATAATTTGCCAGCTCATACAGAAATTCTCCCTGCCGGACAGCCCACTGATATTCCTCCTTCCGGAAAAACTCCTTCCATTGCAGGAATTGCAGTTTTTTCGGTTTACAAAGTGCATGGAGTTGTTCTATCGCGGCCTTTAACTGGCTCTGTCTCTCTTCCTGCCGTTCCTTTTTTGCTGTCTCGGTCAGTTCCTCTAAGTTTCCAAACAGATCCTCCTCCGGCTCCGGCCACTTCGGTTTAACCCTCCTGCTTTCGCTTTTTCTGTGAACTCCCGCGGCTTTTTCCTGTGACTTCTGTTCTTCGTGCTGTGGTTTTTGTTCCTCGCGCTGTGGCTTCTGTTCTTCGCGTTCTGGCGGCTGTTCCTCGCGCTGTGGTTTCTGTTCCTCGTGCTGGGGCTTGCGTTCTTCTTGCTGTGGCTTTGGTTCCTCGTGCAATGGCCGGTCTTCATCTGCTCTCTGCATGGCAACCATATACGCATCGTGGATCTCTTTCCACTTCTCCGGATGTTCTTCCGGATGATATTTACGGATCAGTCCTGCATAGGCCTTCCGGATGATTTTTTTATCTCTGGTAGGAGAAATTCCTAATACCTGATATATGTCCATACTGTCTACCTACTTATTATCCCATTCCTGAAACAGATCTTCCATCTCCTGCTGTTCTTCATCCTCCTGATACCACTCACCGGATTCCAGAGACTCCTCATCCCAGTTGATGTAATTCTCCATCATCTTTTCCGTTGCTGCCAGAAAGACCATCAGATATTTTCTGGCTTTTATGGCATGATCCGGATCATCACGCAGTACATGGATAAAGTACGCCCTTCTGTTTTCAATTTCCTTCCTCATACCGGAATTGCATTGCATGAAAAGCCGCTCTGCCCAGGCAAGAACGTATTTGTTTTCTTCCTGCTCCAGAGGACTGAGCTTCAGTTTTTCATATTCCTTCAACTTCGCCTCAATCTGTTCCTGCGTCATTCCCAGATCCTTATTGACAATGACAAGCTGCTTTTTCTCTTTCGTAGCAGGAACATAAACATCTACTTCCAAAACACCGTTAATATCATAGGTATAAGTCACCTCACAATACACTTCACCTCGTGGCCGTTCCGGAATCTCAAAAGAGAGTTCTCCGAGCCGGATATTATCTTCTACATGCATTGCTTCTCCCTGATACACCTGAATGCATATTCTGGACTGATTATCATAAACTGTACAATATATGTGCTTTCTGCTGCAGGGAAGTGCACTGTTCCTCGGAATAATAACACTCATTTGATCCCTTTCCGGCTCATTATAGTTGACAATACCTGTTCCAAGGGAAAACGGGCAGATATCCGTAAGCAGCATATCCTTAATCTCCTCATCCCGCTCTTTGATTCCTGCACATACACCCGCACCTAATGCAATCATATGATCCGGATTCAATGTCTGCAGATCCTTCCGCTTAAAAAGATGCTGCAAATACTGCCGGACAACCGGCATTTTACAGGATCCTCCCACCAGAACAATCTGATTCAAATCCTCCACGTTGATCTCTGCATCCATAAGTGCCTGCCTTACCGGCCTGCCCATTCGTTCAAACAGCTCTGCTGCTGCCTCTACAAGTTCCCTTCTGGTAATTTCCAGTTTCCGATCAATCTGTTCACACCGGACCACCATTTCTGCCGATGTCTTTTCTGTCAGCTCTTTTTTACATTTTTCTGCGCTGCTTCGCAGAATTGCCCTTGTCTGTGCCGTCAGATTCTTCGGATCAATTTCACAATGCCTTAGAAAATACTTCACAATCGCATCATCAAAATCCTGACCGCCAAGCTGGTTATCTCCACTTACCGCCAGAATTTCGATCACGTTATCAAAGCACTCTACCACCGAAACATCCAACGTTCCTCCACCAAAATCAAACACCAGAATCGTTGCGTCTTCCTCCTGCTTTCTGTTCTGGCATGCCAGCGCTGCCGCCGACGGCTCGTTGATAATCCGTTCTACCTTAAGCCCGGCCAGAAGTCCGGCCCGCTTCGTCGCATTCCGCCCCATATCATTAAAATAAGCAGGGACACTGATAATGGCTTCCTCTACCGGCTCACCCAGATACATTTCCGCATCCTCCTTCAATTTCTTAAGAACAAAGGAAGAAAGCTCTTCCGGCCGGTATTCCTTCTTTCCGAGCTGATATTTTTTCGCTGTTCCCATATAGCGTTTAAAAACGCTTGCCGTATCCTCCGGATGGGATGCCAGCCGCTCCTTCGCTGTTTTTCCTACATAAATAGTTCCGTCTTCCTCAATACTCACTACACTTGGTGTCAGATATTCTCCAAATGCATTGGGAATCAGTCTGCTTTCCCCATCCTGCCATACGGCTACAAGACTATTCGTTGTTCCAAGATCAATGCCTATGATTTTTCCCATAGTTCCCCTCCTACGCTTTCTTACCTCTTATCATACATGAATTTCATTATATAACTCAATACCCCAGAAATATAATTGTTAAAATCAGGCATGTTTTAGGACAAAATTGACTCAAAAATGATCCACCGGATCATTTTCTCATATGCATGGCAGCAAAAAAATCTCAGGCATGCACAACTGCCTGAGATTATATTTATAATTAAGTACTCCTCTATACTAAATTTGGCCTGTGCTCTGCTCAACGATCTCCTCAAATTTCATACTGTGGGAAGCCTTAATAAGTACGGCATCTCCTGTATGGAGAATGTGGGGAATCTGTGCCATAGCTTCTTCTCTTGTCGGGAAGTAGTAGATTTCCCGGCTGCCATGTTCCTTTCCGGACAACGTCTCCACCGCCCGCTCATACATATTCTTTGAAAGCTCTCCGATGCAGATGAGCACATCCACGCCATGCGTTATGGCATACTCTCCGATCTGTGCATGTAAAATGGCTTCATCCTTACCAAGCTCAAACATATCTCCAAGGATTGCCACCTTACGCTGCAGGGCCGTTCCAAGCAGGTCAATCGCCGCTTTCATGGAAACGGGATTGGCATTGTAACAGTCATCGATCAGAATATATTCCGGTGTCTCGATGACATGGCTTCTTCCGGCTACCGCCTGCACTTGCGCAATACCCTTCGCAATCTGCTCTGTTGTAAGACCGAGCTGCCAGCCGACTGCGGTGGCTGCCAGTGCATTCAATACCATGTGGACACCCGGCAGGGGCACCCTCACCGGAAACTGTGTATCTGCCACATGAATAACCGCTTCCGAACCAAGCAGGCCTTTATTTACCACATCTGTCGCGTATACCGCATCTTTCTTAGACATACCAAAACGGATAATCTCGTTGTTCCACGGCTTCTTTACCGTTGCCAGCAGATCATCCTCGCCGTTTAAGAAAACGCAGCCATCCGGATTCATCGACTTGAAAATCTCGGTCTTGGCCTTCAGAATGCCCTCACGACTTCCAAGATTCTCTAAATGGCACTGTCCGATATTGGTAATGACACAGTAATCCGGCTTCGCAATCTCCGTAAGCCGTGTCATCTCTCCAAAATCGCTGATTCCCATTTCCAGAACGGCTGCTTCATCCTCCGGCTGGATCGACAGCACCGTCATCGGCAGTCCGATTTCATTGTTGAAATTCTTCTGTGTTTTACATACCTTAAATTTCTGTGACAGGACAGAGGCGATAAATTCCTTGGTACTCGTTTTGCCAACGCTTCCGGTGATTCCGACAACGGGAATGGAAAGCTGCTCACGGTAAAACGCTGCGATCCTCCGGAATGCGGTCAGGGAATCCTCCACAAGAATATAGGGAATTTCACACCCTTCCGGCTCTCTTTCACAGATCACTCCAAGTACTCCCGCCTGTGCTACCGCCGGGATAAAGGAATGACCGTCCTGACGCTCTCCCTTTACTGCCACAAACATTCCGTCCTTCGTTACCTTCCGGGAATCAATCACAACACTCGTAGTTTCCCTGTGTTCCAGTTCTTCGCTCCGCATCCCTTCCGGTAATACCAAAGTTCCGTTACAGGCCTGTGCCATATTTTTCAGAGTCAGATTTTTCATGCTCAACCTCACCATCTTTGATGAATTGTAACTGTTCAGTACCTTCACAGTTACGATGCAAAATCCATTCCAAATCAGCTTCGCCGATGGGATTTTGCATTACTGAATCATTTTCTTACGGTCTCAGCAGTAAATGCTTCGACCTGTACTGAATAGTTACGTGTACTTCTTAAGGGAAATCTCTATAATCAGCTCGCACAGCTCACCGTAGCTGATTCCAAGAACTGCCGCCTCCTGTGGAATGAGGCTTGTCGGTGTCATGCCTGGAAGCGTATTGGCCTCGAGACAGTAGACATCGCCGTTTTCATCCATAAGTACATCCATACGGGCATAGGTCTTGATGCCAAGCACCTGATAGGCCTTAAGTGCAGTGTCCTGTATTTTCTTTGTCAGCTCATCGCTGATCTTCGCCGGACAGGTATCAATCGTACTGCCTGCCTGATATTTATTCTTATAATCATAAAATCCGGATACCGGTTCAATTTCAACAACCGGATAAGGTTTTCCTTCAATGACACAGTCGGTGAATTCCCGTCCCTTGATGTACTGCTCGACCAGAACCTTCGTATCATAACGGAATGCATCCTGTACTGCATCGGCATATTCCTTTTCGTTCTGTACAATGTAAACGCCCACGCTTGAGCCGCCGCCGCTCACCTTTACCACGCAGGGAAATTCCGGCTTATAGGGATCGTCCTTACCCGTTAAAAGATGACTCGCCGGAGTCGGTACGCCATTTTGCAGGAATAACTGCTTGGTGATGGACTTATCCATCGCAAGCGCACTGCTGAAGGAATCGGTTCCTGTATATTTGATGCCAAACAGATCGAAAACTGCCTGCACCTTGCCATTCTCTCCGCAGTCTCCGTGCAGCGCCATAAAGACAATGTCTGCCATCTGGCAGATCTCAATCACATGATCTCCGAATAAAATATTGGAAGGCTTCTTTCGGGACGCTTTTATCTTCTCAATGTCCGGCGCCACCTCCGATACCGGAGCCACATCCTTTACCCAGTCACGATCCAGTTCGAAAATATTCCCCGGATCTCCTTCATAACCTAAGAACACGTCGAGCAGAATCACCTGATGTCCTCTTTCCTTCAGTGCATTGTAAACGCCGCGTCCTGAACTTAATGAGACATCCCTTTCGGTACTGATTCCACCTGCCAACACTACGATTTTCATACGTTACCTTCTTTCCAAAGCTGTACTTTCATTATACGCTCTTATTTATTCGTAATTGCTGATAATTTCACCCAGCATAAAAATAAGTCTGCTGTCTGCATCAAACTGATTCATAATCCCCAGACTTTCATTATAATCCTTATAATTCCGGATGCCAACATCATCTATGTAACTTATGGATAATTTATTTCTGCCCATAAAATAATGAAGATGGTTCTCAATAATGGTCTCATACTCATGGTTCGTGATGATATAGTTCACGGTTGCCATCCACAGCATTTTCTGTAAAAGCTCGGAGTGATTCGTCTGATCCTCATTCGCCTGCACATAAAACGGCTCCTTCTTCATCTGTGCAGACAGGGTTTCCGCCCTTTGCAGGAGCCGGGCAATGCACTCCGAACAGTACTCCCGGTTTACCGTCCTCCTGGTCATGAGATAGGTCACACTCCCAAGAAAACAGGGGAGATCCCCCTCCTGTTCCTGTTCATTTTTCAGTTCCTCCTCGAGGTACTTTTCCAGATAATAGCGGCACTCCTGCTGTCCGGATGCCCGGTAAAGCTCGGCTGCTGCCGCAAACCTCCAGGAATCCTGTGCATCATCCGTCTGATTCACAAGTGCATATTTAAAGGCTCGCTCAGCCGCTTTCAGACAGGTCATTGCATATTCCCTGTCATAATCCTGATAAAGATAGCTGAACCTGGCAAGGCACATGGCAAAGCCTTCCGCTGCCTCCATCGAGGGTGGCTCCACATAAACGGCCGATGGCTTGCCCTGTGTCGATGCAGGCACGGTGACCTTCGCATATACCGCTCCGGTTTCCTCATTCTGCATTTTCAGAAGCCAATCGGTTTCATAGCGGATTTCATCAAGCAGATCCGGAATTCCGTTCCGGCTCTCCGGAAGCTCCATATCATCCGAAAAGGCATCTCCAAACAATTCATAAGCCAGAAGCATTACACTGATATTTTCTGCTGCCCGGACGACATCCTTTGAGCCATTCTCATCCTGATGCCAGCCACCGCTCACATCCATACTCACCGACATGTCCTCCCGAAGAAGGGCATATCCGGTGTGACAGGCATTGTGTGCCCTGCTGCCCGCAAATTCTTCCGTAAGCGTGATCCCACACCGGTTATAATAATACTGCTTCACTGCTTCCTTCAGAACATCATCATACAGATTATCTGCGATCTGAAGTGAATAGGAGTCGCCTAAAAGCGGTGCTTCAATATAATACTTTCCCGGGAGCTCCACCTGTGAAAAATCCCCATAGCCGATTTCATCTCCATAGGAATCCTGTGACTCCCGCTTTTCCGGCTTACCGGTATATACCGTCTTACCGGTATCTGCATCAATCACCTCAAACCGGTCCGGCAGCTGCGATCCGCAGAAAACTGCGATCTTTGTACTCTGCGTTATGTATCCCAGCTGGTTCACCAGAATATGGGGAGCGCTTACCGGAACCTCATAAGATAAGTCCGGATCCTCTTCCATCGTCTGAAGAGGTGCCTCCTCCCTTTCCTGCTCTGCCTCTGCCACCTGGGCGCCGCATCCTGTTAAACATCCTGTTAATAAAATAGAGACCAGAACCATAATGGTTAGCTTCTTCCTGAACATTCCGGTTCCTCCATAGGATTGGATTTCTTCCATAGATTATACCTTTTTTTATATTTCAGGTAAAGTCAGGATACGGTTTAAATTATTATAACTTACTTTAACTTACTCATCGGATTGACCGGAACACCGTCCTTTGTGAGTTTAAAATAAACGTTCGTTCCTTCCACACTGTAATACTTTGTCGGAGAAGCAACCTGCGCAATCACATCCCCCTTTGCCACATAACTGCCCTCGGATACCAGAATGTTATCAAGCTGGCCATACGTTACCTCATAGCCGTTTCCCAGATCCATCGTAACAGCCTTTCCGATCTCCCGGTCCTCATAAACACCTGTAACCTTGCCGGCTGCTGCCGCTGTGATCAGATCCCCTTCATGTGCCTCAATCACAATGGCAGGATTATATTTATACTGATCCAGTGTGGGGAAATAAATTGTCTGATCCATGCTGAAATTCACCAGAATGTTTCCCGAAATCGGCCATACCAGTGTATCCTCATCGGTAAAATTCAGGGCCGGCTGCATGGCGGTAGACAACGCTTCCTGATCGCCGCCTTCCACATTTCCGGTTTCTGCTGCATTTTCCTTCTTTTCTTCCCGGTTTTCTGTATCTGCTTCCTGCTTTGCCTCTTCCTTTACTCCATCCGACATACTTTCACTGCCGGATATATCCGGATTTTCCACATTACCGGAATTGGTTTCCTGAAAATAAGGATCGTAATCGAGATCATCTGTCGGTGCATTCTGCGTCGTGGCATCCTGCGTCACATGATCGGCAAACTGGATGTCCTCCTTTTCGGAAAGCCCGGTTGTCATATCCTGCTCAATCGTGCTTAAATCGACCACATAGCCGTCATCCTGGCTTTTATTTCCGGCTCCCAGCCATAATCCTGTCACGGTCAAGGTACCAAGCACCAGCACGGTGGATGCCGCCATTACAATTTTTTCTTTGGAAAAGGCTCCTCTTCTTCTATTCCGCCTCATATCTTTTTCCTTCCTTTCCTGTATCACTTTCTTAAACAATTCACATAACCAGCGATGTATCTTTAGCAACTAGTCTTTCCGTAAATTACAAGTTTATACAATGGTTGGAAGGAAAATGGACAGAAGAAAATAAAAACCGGCAGAATAAAACCTCCTGTCTTATCCTGCCGGTACTTTTAAGAAACCGTTATGAAATCGTTATTATTTTGTAACTATTCAGAGCCATGCAAATTATGACAATATGGACGTCGAATGCTTGC
>ERZ836877.6436-NODE-6436-length-10523-cov-5.000478_pt1 | contig 10523 bp, 10 predicted proteins | sample MGYA00519469_ERZ836877 | MGnify/ENA primary metagenome ERZ836877 (study PRJEB31850, sample SAMEA3708809) | human gut metagenome | biome: human gut; feature: human-associated habitat; material: faeces | place: China | collected 2014 ... | reverse complement strand
CCGAGGCGTCCTTTCAGACGACGGTGGGAAGCAATGCGGCTATGGTTGTAGAAAATTTCAATAGTGGTATCTGTTACCTTTACATCAACTTTCTTTTTGATGTATTCATAAGGAACTGAGTATAGCATTCCGTCCACAGATATGTGATAATTAAACTGAACGGTGGCTGTTTTCCAGTCGCTCAGTTCAAAACGGGAAGCGGGTAACGGTGCCAGTAATGGCTTTTCATCTTCAAGGAATAAACTGAGCCGGCTTCCCTCTTTCTTTTGAAAGAGCTTTTGGTTGAACTGCTCAAGCTTTTCTCTGATTGCACGATTCAATTCGGCAAGGGAGAAGAACTGTTCATTTCGAAGGGCTGCTGTTATCCAGGTAGAGATATTTCCTACTGTTCCTTCTGCATTCGGTTTATCCTTGGGAGTTCTGACACGCGCCGGAATGATTGCTGTACCGTAGTGCTCAGCCAGTTCCTGATAAGTTTCATTGATCTGCTGGTCTTTCCATCCACCATTGTGAACAACTGCTGTTTTACAATTATCTGGTACGAGGATTCTGGCAACACCGCCAAAGAATTCGTACATATGGACATGGGCATTGATCCATGATTTCTGCTTCATATCCAGAAATGCTTCTACATATGCATACTGACTGTATGTCATCACACCAACAAATATATAAGCTTTGATGATTTCTCCGGTATCAGGATCAATGATTGTTGCCGAATCACCTGCCCAGTCAACTTCCACCTGTTCACCGGGCTTGCGGTTGATATGCATGGTAGCACGTCTTTTCTGCTCATCCTGCTGAATGTGATAGCAGAACTGGGAATACATGAGTGGTTCATCACCATTAGCACGGCAGTCTTCCATGTATTCTGTCCACAGGAGCTTTTTAGTAACTCCGTTACGGAGCAGCTCTTTACGGATGTAATCATAGTCTGGCATCCGTTTAGTGGATGTAGTTTGCTTTACAGAAGGGAAAAACTTTTCTGCAAGGACAGCATCGGTGTCGTTTTCATCAAGCGGCCAGAAAATACCCAGTTCTTCTGCCCGCTTTAAGACACGGTTTACTGTCTTTTTTGATACATTGCAACTGTGAGCAATGTTTTGCTGACTGAGATTCAGGCTCTTAAGCCTGAGAATCTCTCGATATTTGGTCATGGTTGTGACCTCCTTAAAATGTATTTACACCGTTTGGTGCATAATTACATTCTAAGGATGTATGGTAATGGTTTCCACCACCGGAATGGTGGTTTCCTTAAAAACGGATTTGCGGTTTCCAGAGTCCGGACAGCAGGGACACGGAGCCCAGATTATTCAGATATTACAAGACGAACCGTTTGTGTATAATGAAGGCATTTTACACCATGAAGAAGGAGTAGACATTATTCCGACCAACATTGAGCTATCGGGCATGGAAATCTCACTGGTAAATGCCATGAGCAGAGAGCAGACTTTAAAGCTGTACCTGGCAGATTTGAAAAAGGATTATGATTATATCCTGATTGATTGTATGCCTAGTCTGGGAATGTTGACTATCAATGCGTTAGCTGCCGCAGACAGTGTAATTGTTCCGGTGCAGGCTCATTATCTTCCACTAAAGGGTATGACACAGCTCATGAAAACAATCGGTAAGGTACAAAGACAGCTAAATCCTAATCTGAAGATTGATGGAGTATTGCTGACACTTGCAGATATGAGAACAAAACTTGCAAGGACAACAGAGGATAGCCTTCGAGAAAATTACGGGAAACATATTCGAATTTTTAAAACGGTTATTCCAGTGGCTATCACAGCGGCAGAAAGCAGTGCGGCAGGACAGAGCATTTATGAGTATGACAAGAATGGAACTGTTGCAAAGGCGTATGCAGAATTTACGAGGGAGGTGATTCAGTGTGGCGAAAAGCAGAGAAATAAGCATGAATCTTCCCTCAGTAGATGACCTTTTTACGACGCAGGAAGAAAGAGACCAGAAGAATCAGGAATATGTAAAAGATATTTCTATTTATGAAATTACAGATTTCCCGAATCACCCGTTTAAGGTAAAGATGGACGATAAGATGTTGGAAACAATTGAGAGTGTCCGTGATCATGGTGTATTAGTGCCTGCACTTGTTAGGGAGAAGCCAACAGGTGGGTATGAAATGATTTCTGGACACCGTAGAAAAATGGCAAGTGAACTGGCAGGAAAAGAGACAATGCCATGTATTGTAAGAAATCTTAGTGATGACCAAGCAGTCATTGTCATGGTTGACAGCAATCTTCAGCGAGAAGAAATCTTACCATCCGAAAAGGCATTTGCATATAAGATGAAGTTAGAGGCTATGAAGAGACAAGCTGGACGTCCAAGAAAAAATTCTGTGCCAGTGGCACAGGAATTTCGAGGAAAGACTTCAAGAGAAATATTAGGTGAGCAAGTTGGAGAAAGCCAAGACCAAATCCGCCGTTATATCCGCCTTACAGAACTTATCCCAGAAATCCTTGAAATGGTCGATGACAAAAAGATTTCTATGCGTCCAGCGGTAGAACTGTCTTATTTGCAGAAAGAGGAACAGGCGATATTGTACGACACCATGGAGTCGGAGGCTTGTACCCCAAGTCATGCACAGGCAATTAAAATCCGCAAATTTTCAGCAGAGGGCAGGTTGAATGAAGATGTTTTGCTGTCGATTATGTCAGAAGAGAAGCCAAATCAGGTAGAGCAGTGGAAAATCCCGAAGAACCGACTGAAAAAATACTTTCCATCGGGAACTACACAGCAGAAAATGGAAGAAACCATTATCAAAGCACTGGAATTATACCGGAAACGGGAAAAAAGCAGGGAACGATAGACATTTTGACACCAAGGGAGAAGTCTATCCGTTGGTGGTCAATGAGAAATCAGCCTTTTTCTGTTTTCCCCTCCCCACACCCTACCCCTTTGGTTTACCAGCAGATTACCAGCCGAAAAGACAATAAGGAGCCGGGAACATCTTCTCTTTCGGCAGGTTAGAGATTCCCATACCCTGCATGACAGCAGGGAGCAAACAGCATAAAGCAACAGCAGGCGTTCCAGACGGACGTCTTTTTTTATTGGATTGAAAAGAAAGGAATTGTAGAAAATGAAGAAGATATGGAAACGAGTGTGTACAGGGATTCTTGCCCTGACCACGATTTTAACTGCATTACCGACTACATCGGTTCACGCAGCAGAAACACAGTATTGGACAGAGTCCTCAGAGAGAGTCGGATATATTGAACATGTGATGAATGATGGAACCATTCATTCTACATTCAATGAAGGTCACATGCGAGTAGAGGGCGAAACCGCCTATTGTGTAGATATTAACACCGGATTCAAAAATGGGTATAAAACTAGTACAAAAGTTTTTAAATAAATGGACTATATTTCTTTTCTGTAGTATACTGTTCTCATCAAATCAAAAGGAGCATTAAACTATGGGAAGAAAAGCATCCACTATTAATCTTAGCGAGGACGAACGTTTATATCTTGAAACTCAGATGCGTGCAAGAACAATTCAAGCCCAGACAGTAATTCGGGCAAGAATTTTACTACTCAAAGCAGAAGGTATTTCAGTTGACCATATTGCAGACAAAGTAGGAATGAATCGCAAAAGCGTCATGCTCTGTATCAATAAATACCTTGAGGGTGGTGTGGAAAATGCTCTGTTTGATGCACCCGGTCGTGGCAGGAATGCTGAAATAACCGATGATGAAAAAGCCTGGATAATAAATATCGCCTGTCAGAAGCCTGTCAATCTTGGATATTCAGCAGAAGTATGGACGCGTGCTCTTCTTACAAAACATATTAATAAATTTGCCGAAGAAGCAGGTCATACAAGGTTGTCAACAATCAGTCAGTCAAAGGTCCGCACAATACTGGAAGAAGCGGATATTAAGCCTAACAAAATAACTTATTACTGCGAAAATCGTGACCCTGATTTTGACCAGAAAATGCATAATGTTCTTCTTGTATATAAACAATTGTCTTTACAGTTTGACGAGAAGGGACAGCTCATTCCGTTTAAGGAGGATGAACAGGTTGTACATGTACTTTCCTATGATGAAAAACCCGGAATTCAGGCAATTGCCAATACCACAGAAGACCTCTTGCCGGATGAAAATCACAAGACGGTCAGCCGTGATTATGAATATAAACGTCTTGGAACTATTTCACTGCTTGCTGGAATCGACTTACAAACAGGGGAGGCAATTCCGCTTGTAAAAGATAAACACAGCAGCAAGGAATATATTGAGTTTCTAAAAATACTTGATTCAAAATATCCGGAGACTGACCGGATTCGTCTGGTATTGGATAATCTGAAAGTTCATTCTTCAGAGGAAACCCGAAAATACCTTGCGACAAAGCCGGGAAGATTTGAATTTGTGTTTACTCCCAAGCATGGTTCATGGTTGAATCTTGTTGAGGGATTCTTTAGTAAACTCACACGTCAGATGCTAAAAGGCATACGTGTAAAAACTAAGGATGAACTTGTGCAGCGTATCTATAGATACTTCGATGAAGTAAACGAACAACCTGTCGTATATCACTGGAAGTATAAGCTTGAAGAAATTAATTCAAGTGAAGAGGTGGTGGTTGATACGTTGCCAATTCAAAAGTCCAGTTAATTAATAACGGTTATACTAGACACGATGTAAGTGCTAGCATGAGTGCCGAACAAATCGAAGATGTGGCATTGTCACTGGAGTATGTAAAGCAGTATAGAGGCAGTCACAGCAACCTGAATGCAAATCAGGGGTATCTGTTGGAACAGTGCGTGGTATGGCAGAGACTCAGTGAACAGTTAGGCTGGCAGTGTGATAATGTACGAGCTGCATATTCTGAGATTTCACAGGATATTCAGAATGAAGTGTATGCAGGAGCGAGAGCATTTGTACAGGCGAACAAAGGTCGGTATAAATGTGGAGGATATATCTATACTGGAGAGGGACAGGATCTCGGACAGTTTTGGGCAGAACTGAATGTCGGAAATGCAAAAGTAAAAAAGACAACCGCAAATGAGATTGTCACAAATGGAAATGCGATGTATTCCATTGCCGGAGCAACCTTTGGCATATTCTCAGACCAGAATTGCAGCAATCAGATTGGAACACTTACAACAAATGAGAATGGTGAGACAAATGAGGTTGAAGTGACTGCAGGGAATGTTTACATCAAAGAGCTTTCTGCACCGAAGGGATATAAGCTGGATACGACAGTACACAGTCTGAAGGTTGAAGCCGGAAAAACAGCCGTATTAAATGTTTCCGATATTCCGAAAGTGACAGAGACACTGGTAGACCTGTTCAAGATTGATATGGAGACGGGAAAAGCAACCGCACAGGGTAATGCAGCACTGACAGGAGCAGAATTTACCTGGCATTATTATGACGGACTTTATACAAAAGACAATTTGCCAGAGAAAGCAACACGTACCTGGGCTACAAAGACGGTAGCTGAAAAAGACAGTAATGGAAATATTCATTATGTGACAAAACTGGCAGATGCTTACAAAGTATCAGGAGATACATTTTACACCCAGAATGAAAAAAGCGTATTGCCACTTGGAACACTGACTGTTGAAGAAACCAAAGCACCAGACGGATATTTACTGGACGGAGCTTATATGCAGGCAGGGGACAGTACAGAGCAGATCAAAGGAATGTATCTGACACAGATCACAGAGGACGGAGAACTTGCAGTTCTTTCCGGAAGCAACCAGTATTCCGTATCTGATCAGGTAATCCGAGGTGGTGTGAAGATTCAAAAACGTGATTTGGAGACAAAAGAAACCAAAGCACAGGGAAGTGCCACATTAAAAGATGCAGCATTTGCAATTATTTCACTGAACGAGAATTCAGTTCTACTAGAAGGAAAGCTGTACAAGAAGAATGAGACAGTTAAGACGGTTCAGACAGGGATTGACGGAATTGCAACAACATTGGCAGATTTACTTCCATCTGGTAAATACAAACTGGAAGAAACCAAAGCACCAGAAGGTTATCTGACTGACGGGGCAAAAGCGATTGAATTTTCGATTACGGAAAATGGAAAAATTGTAGATTTAACAGACGAAAGCCATTCCATTTACAACCAGATTAAACGTGGAGATTTAGAAGGAGTAAAGATTGGAGCAGGTACACATAAGAGGCTTGCAAATGTTCCTTTTAAGATTACAAGTAAAACAACCGGAGAGAGTCATATCGTAGTGACAGATAAGAACGGTCAGTTTTCAACTGCTTCCAATTGGATATCTCATAAGAGAAATACAAATGTCGGGAAATCCAGTGAGGACGGAATCTGGTTCGGAACTTCTGAGCCGGACGACAGCAAAGGTGCATTACTTTATGACACTTATGAGATTGAGGAGTTAGCTTGTGAATCCAACAAAGGTATGAAATTGATTCCAGCATTTGAAGTTGTTGTCAGCAGAAATAAAGTAACAATCGACCTTGGAACACTGACCGATGAGTATGAAAAAGAGATTACTATTCATACAACAGCAACGGATAAAGAAACGGGCGAAAAAATAATTGTTGCAGGAAAGAAAGTAACGATTGTGGATACAGTTACTCTGGACGGTCTGGAAGAAGGCAGAAAGTATCAGTTAAAAGGCTGGCAGATGTTGAAAGAGGAAAATGCAGAACTGCTCATTGATGGAAAGCGTGTGGAGAGTGATTACACTTTTGTTGCTGACAGCGAGAAAATGAAAGTAGAGATTTCTTATACGTTTGATGCATCAGAACTTGGCGGACAGAATCTGGTTACATTTGAAGAATTATACGATCTGAAGAATCCGGAAGAACCTATAAAAGTTGCAGAGCACAAGGACATTGATGATGAAGGGCAGACAGTCCTGATTACGGAGCGAAAGATTTCGATTCATACTACAGCAACGGATAAGAATGGAAAGAAAGAGATGGAAGCCGGAAAAGATCTGACGATCGTGGATACGGTTATTTTAGAAGGACTGGAAATTGGTACAAACTATAAGCTGTCTGGTTGGCAGATGGTTAAGGCAGAAAATGCAAAGCTGCTCATTGATGGCAAAGAAGTTACCAATGATTATGAATTTACAGCGGACAAGGAAAATATGGAAGTGCAGATTGAGTTTACTTTCAACGGTAGCACTCTTGGAGGAAAGCAGCTTGTAACCTTTGAAGAACTGTATGATATGACAAATCCGGAAGAACCGAAAAAGGTAACAGAGCATAAGGACATCAACGATGAAGGACAGACCGTAACCATCAAAGAAGTACCGGGAACACCAACCCCAGAGATACCGGGTACTACTACAAAGACAAGTAATCCTCCGAAAACAGGAGATACGGCAAACGCAGCTTTATGGATAGCCATTTTGGTATTATCAGCAGCCGGAATCACGGGAGTTCGTATCTGGAATAAAAAGAAACAGGTCAAGAGATTAGGAATTGAAGAAAAGAAAGAAGAGAAGGAGTAAAACAAAGGGTGGCGATAAACCGCCCTTTGATGATGAAATGGGAAAAAATCAGAAAGCAATAAAAGTATTACAGCGTTTATTTGATGCCGGGTACGGAACGGAAAAAGAGATTGTCAATATGACGATGGATGAGATGCTTGCTTTGCCGGGAGTGAATGTAGCAGATCTGTGCATTATCAGTGAGCTGCAGAAAAGCATTAAGGCAAACAAAGTGATAAGCTATTTGTCAGGGAAAAAAGAAGTAAAGGAAGAAACGAAAGGAGCAGATTATGGTGGAACAACCTAAATATTTGGAAATGACATTATCACAATTGAAATCATATGTGGAATCTTCAGAGAGTAATATTTTTTTGGTTGTAGAATTTCCAAAAGGAGATCAGAAGGATGGAGAATGAATTGGAAGTTGTGAATATCCGTCTGGTAAAAGAGCCGTCTCTTTATAGTGAGCAGACGTTGGACAGTCCACAGGCTGTTGCAGAATTGATGGCGAAGGAGTTATCGCAATATGACAGAGAAGTATTTTGCATCCTGAATATGAAAAATAATGGACAGGTAATCAATATGAATCTGGTCAGTGTTGGAACAATCAATGCATCTTTGGTAATTCCCAGAGAAGTTTTTAAGAGCAGTATTCTGGCAAATGCTTCTGCAATCATTGGACTTCATAATCATCCCAGTGGCAATGTGAAACCGTCAAAAGAGGATATGATTGTTACGAGAAAGCTGCAGAAGTGCGGACAGCTACTGGGGATAGAATTGCTGGATCATATCATTGTCGGTGGAACTAATGGAAAGATGCTCAGCTTCCGAGAAGAAAAGATGTTGAATGTGACAGGAAGGATGGATTGGGAGAGATAGAAGAAAAAAGAATTAGAAGTTTTTATTTATTGTAATATTTCATGTAGCGGCATTAGTAAAATAGTGTCGCTACAAAAAGCTGACTTATACATTGATATTATATGCATAACTCAAAATAAAATTGTTAAAAATAGAAAAAGAAACAATATATAACGAAAAAATCTCTAAATAAGAGAATTTACATTGACTGAGAGAAGAGTAAAATATATAATAAAGGTGGAGGTGTATAAGAATGTTAGTAAAAGTAAGTGTTGAAAATTTTAAGTCTTTTGATAAAGCAGCAGAGCTGACAATGATTTCCTCAAATAAAATACGAACAAATGCAAATCACAGGTTAAAGATAAAAAGTACCCAGTTATTAAAATATGCAGTAGTTTATGGAGCAAATGCATCTGGAAAGACCAATTTGGCATTGTTCTTTAAATTTTTTAAAGATAGTGTCTGCAATGGTATTCCGATAGAAGCTACACAGATGTTTTGTAAGAATCGGCAGGAGAATAAGGAACGAGAAAGTAGTTTTGAAATTCAGATTACTGTAGGTGACAAATTTTATGCCTATGGTTTTTCTGCAGTTTTAAGCAGACGAAAAGTAACCGGAGAATGGTTATATGAATTATATCAGAATGGTTCAGCAAAATGTCTCTTTGAACGAGAAGGAAGTAAACGTCCGGTGTTAAATGATGGCATTACGCTGACAAACACAGAAAAAAATAAATTTGAAACCTATGCAGATGATTTTGAAGGAAATGAAACATCTTTGTTCCTGACAGAAATGAATCGTGGAAAAAAATATAGCACACGATCTAAATTATTGTTCTTCCGGGATGTATATGATTGGATTCAGAATCATATTTCGATTATCACACCGGATACGCCATTGATTGATTTGGAATATTATTATGATGATAATTCGCTGAAGCTGATTAACAAATTGATCAAAACATTTGATACGGGTATCAGCCAGGTGAAAATAGAAGAAATTACATTGGATGAGTTATCAAATGCATTGCCAAAATCAGTATTTGATAAGATGATGCAGCATGTAAAAAATAGAATGGAAGAGCAGGAAGAACCGTCATTCAGAATGACAATGAGATCGAAGGAAACTTTTTTCAATATCGAAGTTGAAGGACATTCTGAACCGAAGGTTACAACAATCCGGTTGCATCATAATAAGTCATTTTATGAATTTGGATTTGACGAAGAGTCTGATGGAACAAGAAGATTATTCGATTTGATGGATATGCTGTTGAATAAACGAGAAGATGTTCTTTATGTTGTGGATGAATTGGAGAGAAGCTTACATCCGAAATTGACAGAACGATTTTTGCAATTGTTTATGCAGCTACATGATGAGCAGCGTATGCAGCTATTGTTCACTACACATGAATCATCCATTATGGATCAGGCTATTTTTAGAAGGGATGAAATCTGGTTTGTAGAACGTAACGCAGAAAATGCAAGCTCTATTTATTCCTTAGATCGTTTCAAGGAGAGGTATGATAAAGTGTTGAGCAAGGCATATCTGGAAGGAAGATATGGTGCGATACCGGTATTTTCAACATTCGATTTTGCGCGAGCAACGAGTCAGACGGATGTGCTGGCACAGACACCTGACGACTGCCGCGACAATGCAGAAAGAATTTCTGCATCGAGAGAGGAGGAGTAGCCTTGGCTCCAGTAAGAAGTTATACGAATTGGAATAGCAGAACTACGGATGAAGAAGAACAAATTGAGCCTTATCGTAAGTACTTTTTCATATGTGAGGGTGCAAATACTGAAACATGGTATTTCAAAAAGTTAATTGATATCCGAAAAGAGTTAAATATTCATCAATGTAAGGGACGGATTACATGTAATATTGGTCGGATTATTGATGATATTCGGAATGATGATGGAAAATAAAACATAAAATGCACAGAACAAACATTCGATTTGTTCTGTACTTTTTTTATCCTGAATGATATACTGGACAAGTAACATACTAAGAACACAACTACTATTTCTAAAATATCACCGCCAGCTTAGAGCGGATCAGGAGAAATCATATGGATCATTTTGAATTAGTATCCGAATATAAACCAACCGGAGACCAGCCACAGGCGATTGCAGAGCTTGTAGAAGGGTTCAAAGAAGGCAATCAGTTCGAGACGTTGCTTGGCGTCACCGGTTCCGGTAAAACATTTACCATGGCAAATGTTATTCAGCA
>ERZ836877.6426-NODE-6426-length-10533-cov-2.611472_pt1 | contig 10533 bp, 9 predicted proteins | sample MGYA00519469_ERZ836877 | MGnify/ENA primary metagenome ERZ836877 (study PRJEB31850, sample SAMEA3708809) | human gut metagenome | biome: human gut; feature: human-associated habitat; material: faeces | place: China | collected 2014 ... | reverse complement strand
CAGGAAGGGAATGTCGCGGCGCCGCAGGGCGGTCATGTCATAGTCGAACACGCGGGCCTCGCCCTGACTGACGGGGACCTCGCCGTAGATTGTTTTCATCAGCGAACTTTTTCCCGAGCCGACCTTGCCGGTGAGGAAAACGAATTCGCCGGATTCGATGCTGAACGTCACGTCTTTCAGCACCACGTGCTCCTTGCGCAGGATTTCTACGTTTTTGTATTCGATTATGGCCATTGTATTGAGAAGGTTGTCAGGGAGTGACGGCCAGCACGGTAGCCGGGCCGCGGAGTGTGACACGGGTCGAGGCGGGAACCAGCATGGTGTGGCCGCGGCCGATACGCCGGGATTCGTGGCCGAAGGTGGCGATTGCCGTTCCGGAAACGCAGAGCAGCGCTGTGAACGAGGGTCCGAGGACTTCAGCCGTGTTATCGGCATCGAGGATGAGCCGGCGCACGGTGAAATTGCGTTCGCTCAGCAGCACGTCGCCGTCGGCGTGGCAGCGGTAGTCGTCAATCACGTGATAGTCGATGGCCTCGCAGGCTACCTCCACGTGCAGGGGGCGGGTATTGCCGTCGCTGTCGCGGCGGTCGTAGTCGCAGATGCGGTAGGTGATGTCGCTGGGCTGCTGAATCTCGATAATGAAGTTTCCGGCTCCGGCGGCGTGTACACGGCCGGCGGGGATGTGGAAGATGTCGCCGCAATGCGTGGGATACCAGGCCAGGGCATCGACAAAGGTGCCTTCGGCCACACGGCGGCGGAAGGACTCGGGAGTAAGTGTCTCGCGCAGGCCGGGGGCGATTCGTGCGCCGGGCCGGGCCTCTACGATGTACCACATCTCGTTTTTGCCCAGGCAGCCGTGACGGCGGCGGGCGGTGGCCTCGTCGGGATGCACCTGGACAGAAAGGTCGTCGGTGGCGTCGATATATTTAATCAGCAGGGGGAAATTGCCTCCGTGGCGGGTAAACATCTCGTCGCCCATCAGTTCGCGGCCGAAACGGCGGCAGACATCGGCCAACGTAAGGCCCTCCATGGGGCCTCCGGCAACGACCGACTCGCGGCCGGGCATGGCCGAAACCTCCCAACTCTCGCCTGTGTTTTCCGAAATCACGGGCAGGTTCTTGAACCGTGAAATACGGTCTCCACCCCAGATTACGGTCTTGTAGTATGGCTTAAGCAGGAACGGTATCATCGTCGGGTCGCTGGCTTGTATAATGTTTTGCGTGGTCGTTTCTTTGTTTCAATCAGGGCGCAAAGTTATAGAAAAATCCGCAACTATCCAACTTAATTTCACACCGTGGAGTCCCGACGGCGTATTCACGGGGCGGTGAAGGGTGAAAAATAAGACACATCCCGGGAGGAGGCGGGATGTGTCTGATGAGTGTTTGTATCGGAATAAGGAACGGAGTCAGTCGCCCAGGTCTACGGCGTAGTGTCCGCGTTTGCCCGTAGGATAGAGGCCCGAGATGAACATCACCTTGTCCTCGCCGGGGCCTAACTGGCGGATGCTCTTGAAGAGGGTCTCGATTTCCTCGGGCGAGGAGATGCGGTTGCCGTTGATTGCGGTGATGATGAAACCGTCCTTGATTCCGGCGTTGGCGAAGCGTCCGCCGGGGGTGACCTTGGCTGTGACGCCGCGTGCGATTTCCAGGCGTTGCAGTTCTTCGGCTGGAGTAGCCTCGAAGGTTGCGCCCAGAACACCCATCGGGGTTTCGGGAGCGGTGGTGGCGTAGTTGCCGTCGCGGTTGCGCATTGTGACTGTGACCTGCATGGGCTTGCCGTCGCGCATCAGGCCGATGGCGACGCGGTCGCCGGGGCTCAGACGGGCCATGATTTCCTGTAACTCGGCTGTCCCGGCAATGAGCATGTTGTTGATGGAGACGATGATGTCGCCTTCGCGGATGCCGGCTTCGCGGGCGGCGCTGCGGTCGGTCACCTCGCCGACGTAGATGCCGCGTGTCACGCCCTTGATGCCCTTTTCGGAGATGAGTTCGGGTGTGAGTTCGCGGTAGGCGATGCCGAGGAAGGCACGCTGGACGGTGCCGTATTCCTTGAGGTCGGCCACCACCTTGCTGACAATTGAGGTGGGGATGGCGAAGGAGCAGCCGGCATAGTTGCCTGTGCGGGAATAGATTGCGGCATTTATACCCACGAGTTCGCCGTCGAGGTTTACGAGGGCGCCCCCGGAGTTGCCCTGGTTCACGGCGGCGTCGGTCTGGATATAGGCTTCGATGCCGCCTCCGCCGGGAGTCTGGGTCGAGGACGAGATGCTGCGGGCCTTGGCGCTGACAATGCCGGCGGTGACCGACGAGGTGAAGCCGAAGGGGTTGCCGACGGCCAGTACCCACTGGCCCACACGGAGGCTGTCGCTGTCGCCCATGGGGATGACGTGCAGGTTCTCGGCGTCGTCGATTTTAATCAGGGCCAGGTCTGTCACGGGGTCGTTGCCGACGACGGTGGCGGCGAAGTTGCGGTTGTCGTTGAGAGTGACTTCAAGGCGTTCGGCTCCGTCAATCACGTGGTTGTTGGTGACGATGAAGCCGTCGGACGAGATGATGACGCCGGAACCGAGGCCCACCTGCTGCTGGCGCGGGGCTTCCTGGCGGCGGGGCTGCATGTTGCCTCCGGGATTTCCGAAGAAATATTGGAAGAACGGGTCGTCGAAGAAATCCTGTCCGCTGTAACCCTGGCGGACAGTGGCGAAACTTTTCACCGATACCACACCGTTTACAGTCGATTCGGCGGCTTCGATGAACTGGTCCTGCGTGAGCGGCGCGGCTGCTGCGGCAGTCAGGGCCGATGCAAGCATCGTGATAACCGGAATGATGAATTGCTTTTTCATATAAAATAAAGGTTTGGAGGTTGTGGTTAGATTTATATGCAAAATTACGCCTAAACGGACGAATATTCGCAGAATTGGCGGTTAAAAACACTAAATTTGCCTGGGCGGGGCGCACAACAAATGTTAATTCAAATTTTTATGTTATCTTTGCAGCAAATTGACTCCCGAAATGAACGACAAAACTTTCTTGGAAATGATTGAGTCGGCTCTGGCCGAGATAAAATATCCCGCAGTGGCTCCGCATCTGTTTGCCCCTGTGTCCTATGCCCTTGAGTCTGGCGGGAAACGCATCCGCCCCATGCTGGTGCTGGAATGTTGCGCCGCCGTGGGCGGAAATCCCGAATGCGCAATCAACCAGGCGCTGGCAATCGAGATGTTTCACAATTTCACGCTGATTCACGATGATGTTATGGACGGGGCGCGACTGCGCCGCGGACGTCTCACCGTCTACCGGCGCTGGAATGCCAATCAGGCGATTCTTTCGGGCGACGCACTGCTGACGATGGCCACGGCCCGCGTGGTGGAAGGCGCCGGCGACCGTGCCGCACGGGTTCTGGACCTGTTCAACCGTACGGCTCTCGAAGTGTACGAAGGCCAGCAACTCGACATCGACTACGAGCGCTACACCTCGGTGACGCCGGAACGTTATTTCAAGATGGTGAGGCTGAAGACCTCGGTGCTGCTCGGCGCGGCCTGCGCCATGGGCGCGATTATGGGCGGAGCCGACGACAAGACGGTAGACGCGCTGTATGCTTTCGGCGAGAATCTGGGAGTCGCCTTCCAGTTGCGCGACGACTGGCTGGATGTCTACGGTGACAACGTGTTCGGCAAGACAATCGGCAACGATATCGTGACGCGCAAAAAGACCTGGATGTACATCATGGCCCACCGCACTGCCGGCAAAGCGCTGGAGGAGGCCTATACGGCACGCCCGCGCGGCCACATGATTGCCCGCGTGAAGGCCATATACACGAAATACGGACTTTCCAGGGGCTGCCTTGAACTTATCGACAACTACTGCGCCAAGGCCATCGAAGCCCTTGCGAAAGCCGAAATCTCGGCCGATGCGCGTACAGTCCTGGCAACGCTGGTCGGCAACCTCTCGCACCGCGCACAGTAATGATCGACACACATACGCATCTATATCTGCCCGACTTTCACGACGGGGGAGCGCCGGCTGTGCGCCGCGCCCTGTGCGCCGGAGTGCGGCAGATGGTTTTTCCGAACGTGGACCTCGGAACAATAGCGCCTATGAACGCCCTTGCCGCGGAATTTCCCGGCGTGGTCTTCACCGCCCTGGGGCTGCATCCGACGGAGGTGGGCGATTCGTGGCGCGATGACCTCGACGTGATAGCCGCCGGATTCGCGGCCGGCCACCGCCATGTGGCTGTGGGCGAGGTGGGAATCGATTTATATTGGGATGATTCGGCCCGCGAGTCGCAGATCAAGGCTTTCGACGCCCAGGTGGATATGGCCTGCCGGCTGGACCTGCCACTGATAATTCATTGTCGCAAGGGTCTTGCCGAGACGCTGGAGGTGCTGTCGTCACATCCCGGTGCGAGGGCCGTGTTCCACAGTTTCGGCGGCACGGCGGACGATGTTGAGGCCGTGCGCCGAGTGGGGGACTTTTATTTCGGCATCAACGGAATCGTCACGTTCAAGAATTCGGATTTGCGCCGGGTATTGCCGGAAATCGGCCTTGACAGGATGCTGCTTGAGACGGACTCGCCGTATCTGGCTCCCGTGCCGATGCGCGGACGCCGCAACGAGTCGGCATTCCTGCCTTATATCGCGGCACATATAGCCGAAAGCCTCGGCTGCACGGTGGCCGACGTGGACAGTGCCACCACGGCTGCGGCACGGAGGCTGTTCGGGCTGCCCGGGGCCGATGTGTCAGCGGGCCATGGCCTCGGCACGGGCTGCGATTGAATCTTGCACGGCTTCGGCACGGGCCATTTCGGCCTTGTGAGCCGGCCACCAGTTTGAGAAATGATAGCATGCAAGCGCCCCGATGATGAGGGCCAGAACCAGGGCCGTCTTGCCTATCGTGCGGTTTGGTCGTTGCGGTTGTATCATGATAGCGGGACTTTTTTAGTAAGAAGGTTGGCAGTAGATGATTTTTTCATAATCAACAACTGCCGGTCCCGCAGGGTTCACGCCGGGGCAATGCGCTCCGGCCGCAGACATTTGTTATTTGTTATTGGCCGGGAGTTATTGCACAAATCCGCGCAGGAAGGCGAATTCGGCGGCCAGCGGCTGCAATGCCTCGACCATGCGGCGCAGGGCCTGCTCGGTGACAGGGGTGGTGTCAAGCCGGTTGTTGACGAACAACTGGACTTTCATTTCCGCGGGCAGGGGCGTTTCGCCATCGAGCGGGCGCGCAGCCTCGACAATCGAGGCCGCCGCAGCGGCGAAATCTGGCACGGCCGCCACTTCGCCGTCCTCGATGGTGGTATCGGTGGCGAAGCGGTAGTAGGTGCGCTCGGGTGTCAGGGCGATGTCGGCGCGGGCGTCGTCGGAATAGCGCATCATCAGCGTGAGGCGGCGGAGTTCATCGGTATTCATCGCTGGCCAAGGGTTATTTCAAGTTTGTTGATGGCGCGGAGGGTTTTCTCGCGGGCCTCGGCGGTGGAATCGGCCGTGGCAAGGATTACGCCCATGCGGCGGTGGCCCCTGACCTCGGGTTTGCCGAAAAGGCGCAACTGGACGCCTTCCTCCTCAAGAACCTTATCGAGGTTGCCGAAGGTGACGCGGTCGCTGTCGCCCTCGACCACAATGGCGCGCGATGCCGACGGGCCGTAGAAACGAATGGCAGGCACGGGCAGGCCTGTGAGGGCGCGGGCGTGCAGGGCAAATTCGCTGAGGTCCTGAGAAATCATCGTCACCATGCCGGTGTCGTGCGGGCGCGGCGACACCTCGCTGAAAATCACCTCGTCGCCCTTGACGAACAGTTCCACACCGAAGATGCCGTAACCGCCCAGGGCGTCGGTGATGGCGCGGGCAATCTCCTGGGCGCGTTCCAGGGCGAGGGGCGACATGGCCTGGGGCTGCCAGGATTCGCGGTAGTCGCCGTTGACCTGCACGTGGCCGACGGGTTCGCAGAAACGCGTGCCCGAAACCGAACGGACTGTCAGCAGGGTGATTTCATAGTCGAAATCGACGAAGCCCTCGACAATCACGCGGCCGGCGCCGGCACGTCCGCCGGCCTGGGCCTCGTTCCATGCGGCCTCGATGTCGTCGCTGCCGCGGAGCAGTGACTGGCCGTGGCCCGACGAACTCATCACGGGCTTGACAATGCAAGGGAAGCCTATTTCGCCGACGGCAGCCTCGAATTCGGCGCGGGTATCGGCGAATCTGTAGCGCGAGGTGGGCAGGCCCAGTTCCTCGGCGGCCAGGCGGCGGATGCCCTCGCGGTTCATGGTGAGCCGGGCGGCGCGGGCTGTCGGCGTCACGTGGAAGCCTTCCTTTTCGAGTTCAATCAGTTCCGGGGTGGCGATAGCCTCCACTTCGGGGATAATGTGCCCTGGCTTTTCTTCCTCGACGGCCTTGCGCAGGGCCTTGGGGTCGAGCATGTCGAAAACGCGCGCGCTGTCGGCCACATGCATGGCCGGGGCGCCGGCATATTTGTCGCAGGCCACAACCTCGATGCCGAGGCGCTGCAGTTCGATAGCCACTTCTTTACCTAACTCACCGCTGCCGAGCAGCATTGCCTTTACACCCTCGGGTGTGCCGGACGTACCGATACGTGTCATCAGATGGAATATTCGTTGTTTTAGAGTTGAATTTGCCTACAAAGGTACAAATAAAAGCCGTTCCGGAAAAACGGAGAGGTGTGTTTGATGTAAAAATATGTTAAATTTATCGGACGGTTTAAACCTTGCCGCACGGGCAGAGTCATAGTATCAGAAAGGCCGCAAAAGGCACCATTGAAACGACAACAACTTTTTCAAATTCAAGACTGAAACGCTATAGTATTTAATTCGCTTTTTTGATTAGATAAAGAAACTCCGACTCGTGAAGAATCGGAGTTTTTTTATTTACCTTTGCAGTAGAAAAGTTTTTACTTATGAAGAATTTGTTTTCACATATTGCATGCGGTTGGCGAGCGCTGGCGTTTGGTTTCGGCCTGTTCAGTGCGGCCCAAGCCGGAGCCTCTTTGCCGGAATATACCGTGGCCCCGGAGGAACAGTTTCCGGCGGTGAGTCCCGGGACGGCCACGCGGCTGATTGTAAATTCGGAGTCGCTGGGCGACCGGATGATTGTTGACGTCTGGTTTCCGCCGGCCTACGATGCCGCCTCGGCCGACAGTTATCCCGTGGTTTATGTTCATGACGGGCAGAATCTTTTCGACCCGGCGCTGTCCTTTTCCACGGTTGCGTGGGAACTGGACATGACTGCGGCAAACCTTGCCGGGGCCGGAAAAATCGTGTCTCCGATTATTGTGGGTATTCATAACCGAGGCTCGAAGAATCTGCGCCCTAACGATTATTTCCCCGAAAAAGCCGCCGGTTATATCCCCGAAGCCGGCAAGGATGCCTCGCTGATATGGGAAACGTGCCTAGCCGGGTTCTATGGCGACGAGCATGCATCATTTGTGGCTACCGAACTCAAGCCGCTGATTGACGAACTCTATAACACCCTTCCCGACCGCAATCACACCTTTGCCATGGGGTCGTCGATGGGTGCGTTGGCATCATTATACCTCCTTTGCGAATATCCGGAAACTTTCGGGGGCGCCGCCTGCATGTCGACGCACTGGATCGGTTCGTTCAAAATGAACGCCGATTATAGTATTCAGGACGATCCGATATGCGCCCGGGCCATTCTTGATTACGTGGCCGCAAACTTGCCCGAGACCGAGGAATATAAACTCTATCTTGACCAGGGTACTACGGGTTGGGACGCCGATTATCAGACCTACGAATCCGAGGCTCGCAAAATCGCCGGCAACCATGGATACAGCGTTGCCGACGGCACATTGATGACTTATGATGCAGCCGGAGCCGGCCATAACGAATGGTTCTGGCAACAACGAGCCGCGCGGCCGCTGACCTTTTTACTAAGCAATTTTTCCGACGGCATCGCCGACGTTGAAACAGAATCGGCGCCTGCCGACAGCCCACTCTACGACCTTTCCGGCCGTCAGGTTGCCTTAGATCCGTCGCCGGGAGTATATATCCGCGGCAATGTCAAAGTTAAAATAATGAGGTATTAGCGAATTCTTTATCAGAATAAATTCTTAATTTTGCAACATAAGCGAGCATCAACCAGATGATGCTGTGAAGATTTTGTTTTGATATGAAAGCAAACGAAATACAGGAACAGTTCAACAGTTTTGAATCCATTGCAATTGAATACGATGGAGTGGAATGTTGGAGCGCACGAGAACTGGCGCCGGTAATGGGCTATGGGCAGTGGCGAAACTTCGCAATTATAATTGAAAAAGCCAAGGAGTCAGCCGCCAATGCTGGAGTTATCAGTCGCTGATCATTTTGCTGACGTCAGCAAAATTATTGAGATTGGCAAAGGCGGTTATTCGTTAAGAAGAGTTTGTATAATATATTCTTTGGTCAGTTCTGATGATGTTTTACCAAACCAGATGCGTTTCAAGTTCTCATATCCGAAAACTGATGCTCGGCGTTGCATTTCAGCGACAAATTCGTCTGTAAATAATTCGATAAGGGGAATAGCCTTGGGTTCGTCAGTCAAAGGGCACAAGAAGATGTAACCGTCAAAATTGTCCTGATAACGGCCTGTGGCGGTTTTGTATTTGATTTCGTAAATACCATCAAATGGTTCTTCTCCGAATGGCGAATTAGCCAGTTTGAAACCAATAGGCTTATTCCCATTGAGTTCAAATGCAGTATCGAAAATACCGCCGCGAATAGGTGTCTTATTACCTCCGTGATTGTCGTCGGACAATCTGTGCTGATATACGATGAAAACCTGATCGCTACCCAGAGCCTTTGTTATCTGTGCGCCTGCTGTCAGTTCTGATTCTTTTCCATCAGCAGCAGAAGCATATCCCGCTTGATTTGATTTATAGGCATGGCCGCAACCGACAAGGAACAAGTTATTTCTCTTGTCAGAGGAATTTTCGATGGTGTTTACTACTATATTAGCCATGTGGGTATTTCTGTCTTCCATTGTGCGGGTATCTTCTCGTCTGGTGATTTTCGAATACGGAATTTGATAATCGGCTAACACAACACGGATTTTCTTGTTTTCAGGCAAAGAATGATTTAGTTCCCATAATTTGCATAGAAACTCGTATTCGCCTCGGTCCCACCAACCGTTTAACTGTTCATCCATGAAAATTTGAAATATCAGATTATTATTGAGTGTGTCACAACTCATAAAACTATCCATTGTCGTTTGATGCCATGAAGGAAGTTCCATAAAAATACAACCTACCTTATCGGCAAAATCGGGAAGTGAGATAAGGCGCATGAGCATATCCCATGAAACTTTTCTGCGATGATATTCGCCGTTGATAACCAATCTATGAGTACTCAACATTTCCAAAAGAAAATTTTCGGGAGAAAGACCAATATCGGATATGTAGGAAAGGAACGGAGTTACATCCTTTGGCAGGTTGTTGATTACAGCGACACGAGGTAAATTATATAATGCCTCCGGAAGTTGTTCAAACAACTGCTCTTGTGCATCATTCCAACTGTCGGCTATCCCCTGACCACGGTTGACCCATCTTCCGTCCTCAAGCCAACAGTTATTCAGAAAGAAAATGTCATCTCCATCTGAATGAGTTACAATCGAAGCGACAGAATCGCGGTATGTGACGATATAATCAATATTCTCATTAAGTATATAATTACGGGTTTCATCGTCTATAACTTCGTCAGGTATATCGGCGCTGAAATCAAACATTGAGGTTGAGATTTCTTTCCAATTCCTATATTTGCCGGATAATCGTACTTGAGTCCTTGAAAGGTAGTAATCAAGCGGCGATGAAAGATTGATAGAGTCCAGTGGGAAATCTTTGACTTGTTTGTCAATCTTTTCGATTTTGAAATCAGATAAAGATTGAGCATAACTTCCAAATGCGAGCACAAGAATGTATAGAGTGATTATAGTGCGCTGCAACATATTCAACTGATATTAGATAACATAATGCAAATTTATGAATAATTTGCGAGGCGTCAAAAAATTTCGAGGTCGTTTGGGCGGAAGATGTAGTAGTCTTGTATTTTCCGGCATTCGCCGGAGGGAAGAGGGTATATTACAATTAAAACAATGAAATATTGTAGGGATGCACGCTGGTGCATCCGCTGTTAGTTAGCGCTTTATAGCGGGAAATGCGTTGCTGTCGGATGCTCCGGGGAGCATCCCTACGCTTTGCTGTTTTGCTATACCATCTACGGTAGCAGTTGAATGAGTAAAGTAGTGAAATGAAGATACGTAATTGCAGGATAAAGCCGTTCGATTTGCGGTCGGTCGTTTTGCTTTTGAAAATATTGAGACACTTACGGCCCTTGTGTCAGAATTAATTCTTAATTTTGTGAATGAAACCTGAATTACTGAACAAGCAACCATCGGCGGACGTAGGGATGTACCACGGTACATCCGCTGCAAGCATCACAATCGGTACGTCCGCTCCAAGTGAGGCGATTAATACATCTAATTCGAGTGCGGCGACTTCGTCCGAATTAATTCATCAAAGCCAATATTCGCGA